>Ga0247840_10012504_pt1 | contig 10049 bp, 7 predicted proteins | sample LaCruzMarch2015__FD_192404 | JGI IMG/M metagenome (GOLD analysis project Ga0247840, IMG submission 192404) | Freshwater microbial communities from meromictic Lake La Cruz, Castile-La Mancha, Spain - LaCruzMarch2015_17m | ecosystem: Environmental > Aquatic > Freshwater > Lake | place: Spain...
CATGGCCGACGACGACCGGGCCATGAGCAACGAGTTGCAGTCCCTGCGCCACCTGCCGGCGGAGACCACCGACGGCTACCAGTTGCCGCTCTTCCTCAACACCGGCCTGGTCTCCGAACACCGGCCGCTCGGGATCGAGGAGGCCGCCGGGGTCGGGCTCTACCGCACCGAACTGCCCTTCATCGTGCGCGACAGCTTCCCCGGGGAGGCGGCGCAGATGTCCAATTACCGTAAGGTGTTGGAAATGTTCGCCCCGCGCCCGGTGACGATCCGCACGCTCGACATCGGCGGCGACAAGCCCCTGCCCTACTTCCCGGTGCACGAGGCCAACCCCTTCCTGGGCTGGCGCGGCATCCGCATCACCCTCGACCACCCGGAGATCTTCCTGACGCAGGTGCGCGCCATCCTGCGCGCCTCCGTCGGGCTCGACAATCTCCAGGTGCTCTTCCCCATGATCAGCACCGTGACCGAGGTGGACGAGGCCCTGACGCTGCTGCGCCGCGCCTATGAGGAACTGCTGGAGGAGGGCTACCAGGTCAGGATGCCGCCGGTCGGGGTCATGATCGAGGTCCCGGCCGCGGTCTATCAGGCCGAGGCCCTGGCGCGCCGTGTCGACTTCCTGTCCGTCGGCACCAACGACCTCACCCAATACCTGCTCGCCGTAGACCGCAACAATGCGCATGTGGCCAAGCTCTATGACGACCTGCACCCCGCGGTGCTGCGCGCGCTGAGCCAAACCCTGGCGGGCGCACGGGTGCACGGCCGGGAGGTCAGCATCTGCGGCGAGATGGCCGGCGACCCGCTGGCCGCGGTCCTGCTGCTCGGCATGGGCGTGCACAGTCTGAGCATGGGGGCGCACAGCCTGCCGCGGGTCAAGCGGGTGATCCGCAGCATCAGCCGGGCGCGGGCGCGGGAGGTCCTCCAGGCCGCCCTCCAGTGCGAGGACGCGGCCTCGGTGCGCCGCATCCTGTTCGAGACGCTCGAAGGGCTGGGGTTGGGCGGGCTGGTGCGGCCGCGGCGGTAGGGGTTAGGAGTTAGGAGTGAGGAGTGAGGAGTGAGGAGTGAGGGGTTCGGGGTTCGGGGATTGTTGGTCCGCAAGTGAACGCAAAATGAAGGCGATGAAAACGTTTGGCAGCGATAGCTCTTGCCAAGGTCGTAGGGTGGATAAGGCGCGTGGCACGGCGCTGCTGATCGCCAACGAGGCCGGCACGCGCCGCATCCACCATGATGCCGGGGTCAGGCCCGGCGACACCTCGTCTCCATGATCGGACTCTGGCTGGCCGGCGGCCGATTGACCCTGCGGCGGGACCTCCCGGAGCCGGCACCAGGCCCCGGCGAGGCACTGGTCCGCCCGCTGCTGCGCGGCATCTGCAGCACCGACCACCAACTGGTCGACGGTCTCTATTCGTTCACCGGCGTACCCGGCCACGAATTCGTCGGGGTGGTCGAATCAGGCCCGCCGGACCTGATCGGACAGAGCGTCGTCGCCGAGATCAACCTGCCGTGCGGACACTGCGCACGCTGCCGCGGCGGTCTCACCAAACACTGCGCCCAGCGCCAGACCATCGGCATCCATGGGCGTAACGGCGCCTTCGCCGAATGGCTCGCCGTCCCCACCGCCAACCTGCATCGGGTCCCGGCCGGCGTCACCCTCGAACAGGCGGTCTTCACCGAACCCCTGGCCGCCGCGCTGGAGATCCAGGAGCAGCTCGCCATCGGCGCCGCTGACCGGGTGCTGGTGATCGGCGACGGCAAACTCGGCCAGCTCATTGCCCAATCCCTGCGCCCCACGGGCTGCCGGCTCGTCGTCCTGGGCCGGCACCCGTCCAAACTCGGGCACCTGGCGCGACTGGGCAGTGCCACCCTGACCGCGCCGCCGACCGCCCCGGCCGACTTCGACGTGGTTGTCGAATGCACCGGCACCGGCGCCGGCTTCACGCTGGCCCGCGCCGCCGTGCGCCCGCGTGGGACCATCGTGCTCAAGAGCACTTACCGCGGGAGCGTCGCGGTGGATCTGAGCGCCATCGTCGTGGACGAGGTCCGACTGCTGGGTTCGCGTTGCGGGCCATTCGCCAAGGCCCTGGCACTGCTCGCCTCCGGGACCCTGGATCTCGGTTACCTGATCGACTCCATCTACCCGCTCCAAGACGCAGTGTCGGCCTTTGCGCGCAGCCGCGAACGGGGGGTGTTGAAGGTCTTGATCGGGTCACCGTAAAGACTGAATGGCCTGGTAACCCGGACCCGCCCGGGCGAACCGTCAGTGTTCGGATGGGCCGAGTGCATACGTCGATAGGCGGCCTTGTGGTGATCATTCCGCACTGCTAGATTGCTCCCGCGCCTCCGCATTGTTACGCGTCCGCGCTTTTTCTATAAATACAAAGTTTAGGGTGTGTAAATGATCGGGAATGCTTCCTCGGCGCGCATCTGGCGCGCCATCGCAGTTGCCGCGGCCCTGTTTGCCGCGGGTGCAGCGCAGACGGCTTGGGCAACCGTGATCCTCGTCGATAGCCGGGCAGCGCTCGGCACGCCCAAGGCGGTGGTGGATTGGGGCAGTCTCGGCGGTGATCTGACCGCCGTCACACCGCCCGCCCAGGTCGGTCCAGTCACGGTCGGGGGCGCAGCGGCGTTCACGGTCTTTGAAGAGGGGGCAAATGGCAGTTTTTTCAGTGACTTCGCCGAAGGCGACCGGGTGCTTTCCTTGTTCGACCTGGAGGGCGCCGGCGATATCCCCGGCGTCTTCGACATCCGTTTCGCGACGCCGGTGCGGGCGGTCGGAACCCAAATACAGAGCTTTCTTTACGGAACCTTCTTGGTGGACCTGACGCTGTACGACCAGTTCGATGCCAAGATCGCCAGCTTCTTGCACATCGAGGGCGTGAACACTGAAAACGGCGACGGTACGGCACTGTTCGTGGGCGCCGTCAGCGACGCAGACAACATCGCGCGGATGGTACTCGCGGGCGCGGGCGACGGGGCCGCGATCAACGCGATCATCGTCCCGGAGCCCCCGACGCTGCTGTTGACACTGACCTTGCTCGGGCTGCTGTCGGCTGCCCGCCGCCCGGGGAGCCAGGGTAAGGGGAGGCCGCACCGTGCGGTGAACGCGTCAGATTCGCTGGAGCAAATGCAATGAATAGCCGAGTACTGGTTGCCCTAGGCGTGGGCGTGGCCCTTGTGGCCATCAAGCACGGTGCGCCAAGGGCGCCCGAAGTCCAACTGGCGCCCCCGCCCGGCGCAGTCACGGCGGCGCCGGACGACGAGCAGCGTGTTGCCGCGCTCCCGGACAAACCCGCGCCCAGGCCCCGCAAGCCCTCCAAGCAGGAGCGCAACGCGATCCTCGCGCAGTGGCAGGCCGCCCGCCTTAACCCGAACGGGAAGGCACGGTCCGACCAGCCCCAGAGCGCCCAGACCTACTTCCTCGATATGCGCCTGCCCCCCGACCAAGCCGTCCTGACCCCTCAGATGTACCTCCCCGCCTTGAGTCAGGCCGCACGGATGCCGGTCTACTCCACCGCGCAGGGGCGCGTGATCAAGGCCGCCACGAGCCGGCCGCTGACCGCACCCAGCATCGTCACCCAGTCACTGGACCCCACGGCCGGGACACTGGGGATCTGGAAGTCCTTGGGGCCGGGCAACATCGGCGGGCGCACCAGGGCACTGGTGATACACCCGCAGGATCCCGAAACCATGTGGGCCGCCGCCGTGGCCGGCGGCATCTGGAAGACCACCAACGGCGGAACGACCTGGACCCCCAAGGCCGACCTGCTGATCAACTTGGCCGTCAATTCGATGGCCTTGGAGCCGCATAGCCCGAACATTCTCTATGCCGGAACCGGCGAAGGCTTTTTCAACGCCGACGCGGTGCGCGGCGCCGGCATCCTGAAGTCCGAAGACGGCGGGGATAGCTGGAAGGAATTGGCGTTCACGGCCAACAAGGAGGACTTCTGGTTTGTGAATAAGATCGTCATCGGCGGCGATAAGAGCAATCCGCGCATCTATGCGGCTACCAGAAGGGGGGTTTTCCGCAGTGTCGACCATGGCGAAACCTGGGTTAAGGTGCTCTCAGTCGGTACGAACTCCAAGGGCTGTATGGATCTGGCGATTCAGACTAATCGCTCCGTGTCCTACGTCTTCGCCGCGTGCGGCGCCGGTCCCGTGGACACAGAACTGCCACGCGACGCCAACGATGGCGTCTTGCGTGCGATAGATAGCAACTCAACAGCTAAGCAGAACTGGCAGAGGGTGATTGCTGTTCCGAACATGGGCCGCACCTCGCTTGCAATCGCGCCGTCGGACCAGAAGGTCATCTATGCGATGTCCGCGATGATTGATGATGACGAGAAGAAAGACGAGGGATTACTGGCGGTCTATCGCTCAGCCGCATCCGGCGCAGCCAATGCCACAACGACTACCTGGACAAGCGTGGTCAGCAATACCCCCCCCAACACACTCAACCGCCTGTTGCTGAGCAATCCCTCGTACGGGGCGGGCTGCTACACCAAGGGCGTACCGGTATTCATTAACCAGGGCTTTTTCGATAACGTGATCGCGGTGGACCCGAAGAACCCGGATATCGTCTGGGCCGGCGGCATCGACCTGTTCCGTTCCACCGACGGCGGCAAGAACTGGGGGCAAGCCTCACATTGGGATCTTAGTGGTAAGCCGTTCCGCACGGATTACGCCCATGCCGATCATCATGCGCTCGTCTTCCATCCGAACTACGACGGCACCAACAACCAAATACTGTTCATTGGCAATGACGGCGGCGTGTACAAGACCGAGAATGCCAAGACAGGGAAGGCCGTGGCGTCGCCGGACACGATAAAGTGGGACCCGCTGGACCCGTCACCCGTGTGCAACTTTGCCGACGTCGACCCTTATAAAGACACGATAAAGTGGGCCCACCTGAACAACGGCTATCAAGTCACCCAGTTCTTTCATGGCTTGCCCTATCCCGCCGGCCGGACCTTTTTCGGCGGAACCCAGGATAACGGCAACATCCGCGGCCAGCTTGACTCTCCGAATGATTGGAAAGAGATCTACAGCGGTGACGGCGGCTATGTAGCAATCAAACCGTCCGACCCGTCCGACCCGTCCGATAAGAACATGCTGTGGTACGAGTACACCAACCTGAGCATCGTGCGCAGTGTGGACGACGGGTTAACCCCTGAGTCCTTCATCGCGGGCATCACTGAGGATAAAAAAAACTTCGGGTTCATCGCGCCGTTCGCCCAGGACCCCACCGATCCCAAGCGCATGTGGATCGGTGGGTCCATGCCCTGGCGCGCGGACAATGCCACGGCTAAGCCGCTCCCCAGCAACATATGGACTCAGGCCGGTCCGGCGTTCGAGATCGCGCTGTCGCCGAACCCCAACGCCGCCAAAATAACGAAGACCACTGCCATCGGTATCTCGCCGAAAGACAGCAAGCGGGTCTACTTTGGCACCGCCATGGGCTACATCTACACGACCAATCAGGGCACGACTGCGACGAAGGATACCGTCTGGCTTCGGAGCACACTGCGCGACGTCATCCGCGACGACACCCGCGACGTCACCAATGTGATCTCATCGATCACGCCCGATCCGTTGTTAAGGGATAGGGTGTACGCCACGGTGTCCACGTTCAATGGCAATAGCACTAACGACAGTGGTCATGTGTTCAGGTCAGACAACGCCGGAATAACGTGGACCAAGATCGACGGCGCCGGTTCCACCGCCATCCCCGACGTGCCGGTCCACAGCATCGTCGTCGACCCGCTACACACCGAGAGGCTCTATGTGGGCAGCGACATCGGGGTCTACGTCTCGACTGACGGCGGCGTGAACTGGGCGCGTGAAAACACCGGCTTCGCCAACGTGATTGTCCAGTCCTTGACCATCGCGAAGGCCGATGATAACAAACGCTATCTCTACGCCTTCACGCATGGCCGCAGCGCTTATCGGGTCGCCCTGGACTAGGCCTCGTCGTTGCTGCCGAGCGGCCGCCCGGCGGCAACCCCCTCGAAGATCGAGGAGTCGGGGTGCAAGACGGCGCGGATTCGGTTAGGGTTCCCCGCAACCCCTCGCCGTCCGTCTCTGGTGACCGCCCATGCATGAACTTTCCATCTGTCAGTCCCTGCTCGATCAGGTGGAGGGGATCGCGCGGCAGCACGGCGCCCGGGCGGTGGAGCGCATCCTGCTCCAGGTCGGGCCGCTGTCCGGGCTGGAGCCGGCGCTGCTGCGCAGTGCCTGGCCCCTGGTCGCGGCGGGGACCCTCGCCGAGGCGGCCGAGTTGGTGATCGAGGCGGCGGCGATTCGCGTGCGCTGTCTCGACTGCGACGCGGAGTCGGCGGCCACGGCCAATCGCCTGCTGTGCGGGGCCTGCGGCGGCTTCCACACCCGGCTTGTCAGCGGGGACGAGCTGCTGCTCGCCCGACTGGAGCTGAGCATCCCGGATGCCGATCGCACCCAGGCAGAGGCCTCGTCCGCAACTGAACCCACTCCCGACGCATCGGAGACGACCCATGTGTGACACCTGCGGCTGCAACATCACCCCCGGTAATGAGCACCTGGTCCGGGGGGACGGCAAACTCGCCCGCACCGCGGACGGGCGGGCGGCCGTAACCGTGCTCCAGGGGCTGCTGACGGAAAACGACCACCAGGCCGCCCACAACCGGGAGCACTTCGACCAACATGGGGTGCTGACGCTGAACCTGATGTCCTCCCCGGGGGCGGGCAAGACGAGTCTCCTGGAGGCGACCATCGACGCCCTGGGCGGGCACCTGAAAATCGCCGTGATCGAGGGCGATCTGGAGACCGAAAACGACGCCGTGCGCATCCGCGCCAAGGGGGTGCCGGCGGTACAGATCGCCACCGGGAGCGCCTGCCACCTGGATGCCCACATGGTCCACGCGGCCCTGCACAACCTGGAACTGGACGGCGTCGACCTCCTCTTCATCGAGAACGTGGGCAACCTGGTGTGCCCGGCGAGCTTCGACCTGGGCCAGCACCGCAACGTCGCCCTGATCTCGGTCCCCGAGGGCGACGACAAACCGGCCAAATACCCGGTGATGTTCCGGGCGGCGGACCTGGTGCTGTGCACCAAGTCCGACCTGCTGCCGCTGCTGCCGGAGTTCGACCCGCGGCGGGCCGAGGGCTATCTGCGCAACCTCGCGAGCGGCGCGCCCTTCCAGATCCTCTCCACCCGCGGCACGGGCCAGTTAGGGCCTTGGCTTGCGTGGCTCGAGGTCGAATTGGCGGCCCAGCGGGCACGCCGTCAGGTCGGGCGCACCACCAGGCCGGCGATCCAGGCCGCTGGGGCGCGGCTGCACGCGGCGGGCGGGCCGGATGGCGGGGCGGTGAGCGGGCATGGTCATACCCATCATCATCACGGCGATGCTCATGTCCATGATCATGTTCACGATCATGGGCATGGGCATGACCACGGACATGGCCACGACCATGGACAGCCGCAGGGCTGAGGCCCGCGTGGCGTTGACCCTGAATCCGGCAGCGGTCCGCGCAGCGGACCCGACAGCGGTTGACCAAGCGCTTGCCCGGGTGGTAAAAATCCGCGGGTCCTGATCCGGACAGCAACAGGTCGCGCTCATCACGCGAAAACGTCTCCGACGGAGCCTGTGGGGGATGGATCAGGGCACCACCCAGGCGCGCGCAGCCGACCGCGTGAGCGGCCGGTCACCCAGAACGACGAGCGCAATATACCCAACCGAGGAGGAAGCCCCGCCGTGTCACCGATCACCATGAAGACCCTCTCCGCCCTGTCACTCGCCACGCTGGTGGCGGCCGGGACCTGGACCGCGCCGGCCCAGGCCTTCAATTTCGGCAATATGTGGAATCCCAACCGCTGGATGGGCGGCGGCAACCGCTACAACGACTATTACTACGACGATGGCCCCTGGGGTGGTAATCCCTGGGGCGGCGGTTACGGGGCGCCTTGGGGCGGCTACGGCGGCGGCCCCTGGGGTGCGCCTTATGGCGCCCCCGGCTATGGCGCCCCGGGTTACGGCTATGGTGCCCCCGGGTACCCGCTCGCCCCGGCGGCAACTGCACCGACCGGCGCACCCGCCCCCCTGCCCTCGCAAGGCACCGCGCCCGATGCGGACGAGGTGTCGGCCCTGAAGCGCCGGATCAGGGAGTTGGAAGCGGCCCAGCAACCGTCCGGCCGGTCGGTGCCCGCACAGGATTGGCCCGCCGCACCGGTCTATCGGCCGATGGATAAACAATGAGCGCGCCGCGCCGGGACTCTTGATCATGGATCTGCTGCTCGCTATCGATAGCTGCGTCGCGGCCTGTCACCCTGGGAATCCCGCCCACGCCGAGACCACGGACGCGCTCGGCCGCTGCCTGGACCAAGGTGGCCGGGTCTGGCTCTACGCCGGTGCCGCCCAGGGTTATGAGGACGGCATCCGCCGCGCCCTGGAGGACGAGGCCCGGGGCGGCGCAGGTGAGTCCGCAGAGGCGCAAGCCCTGCAACGCGCCCGCCAACAGTTGGCGGCCTTCGCGCAGGGCAAGCAATGGCTCGCCGCCCTGGCCGCGGACTGCGCGGACTGCGCCGCACCGAATCCGGCCCAGGATCGCCTGCTGCGCGCCCTGCAACGCTTCACCCCCGGGTCCATCAAGGTCCTGACGCTGGAGCCGGCCTTCATCGCCGCGTACCCTGACCAGACCCTCACCCCCGCCGCCTGTCTGGCCCTGCCGACACCCGAGCGGCGGATCGACTTCATCGACCTCCCCGGCCAACAGTCATTCATCCGCCCCCAATTGGAGGAGCGCCTGCACCGCGTCCTGCACCACGGCCGCTATATCCTGGGTCCTGAGATGGAGGAACTGGAGGGCCGCCTGGCCCAGTACACCGGGGCCGCCCACTGCGTCGCCGTCGCCTCCGGGACCGATGCCCTCTTGATCAGCCTGATGGCCTTAGGAATAGGGCCGGGCGATGAGGTCATCACCACCCCCTTTACCTTTGTAGCGACGGCCGAGGTCATCTGTCTCGTGGGTGCGCGGCCGGTCTTCGTCGATGTGGAGCCCGACACCTGCAACATCGATGCGGACAAGCTCGAGGCCGCCATCTCGCCCCGTACCAAGGCGATCATGCCGGTCTCGCTCTATGGCCAACCGGCCGACATGGAGGAGATCAACGCCATCGCCGAGGTCTACCGGCTGCCGGTCATCGAAGACGCCGCGCAGAGCTTCGGCGCCATCTATCGCGGTCGGCGCAGCGGCAACCTCTCCACCATCGGCTGCACCAGCTTCTTTCCTTCCAAGCCGCTCGGCTGTTACGGCGACGGCGGGGCCATCTTCACCAATGACGCGGGGCTCGCGCTCGCCATGCAGGAACTGCGCGTCCATGGTCAGGAGCGGCGCTATGTGCATACCCGGATCGGGGTCGGCGGGCGCATGGACACCCTGCAATGCGCGGTGCTGCTGGCGAAGCTCGACCGGTTCGATCAGGAACTCGCGCGGCGCATCGCCATGGGCCAGCGCTATTCGCAACGGTTCGCCGGTGCGCCCGGCGTCAAGACCCCCGTCACCCGCCCGGACCGCACCTGTGTCTACGCCCAATACACCCTGCAAGTCCCCGGCCGGGACGCACTGGTCGCGGCCCTGGGCGCCCGCGGCATCCCCACCGCGGTGCACTATCCAATCCCGCTCAATGCCCAACCCGCCTATCGCCACCTGTGCTGCCCGGACTGCACACCGATCGCCGCGCGGCTCGCCGCCGAGGTCGTCAGCCTGCCGATGCATGGCGATCTGAGCGAGGGGGATCAGGATGCGGTGGTGGCGGCGGTGATTGCGGCGCTGAAGCACTAAGTAACGAGTCAAGAACAAGCTACATACAAACACAATCGTTGTCGTTGTCGTTATCGTTGTCGTTGTCGTTGTCGTAATCGTAACCGTAACCGGAGAAGCGATGCAATTTGTAACCGTTTACCCCCCCTGTTCCTAGCGCCCTCGCGGACGGCCTTGACGTAGTTCTGGGCAGGGCTGGCCGGTCCGCACAGCGGAGCCGACGGGAAGGCTCAGCGCCCATAGGGTCCGCGGTGCGG
>Ga0247840_10012511_pt1 | contig 10045 bp, 9 predicted proteins | sample LaCruzMarch2015__FD_192404 | JGI IMG/M metagenome (GOLD analysis project Ga0247840, IMG submission 192404) | Freshwater microbial communities from meromictic Lake La Cruz, Castile-La Mancha, Spain - LaCruzMarch2015_17m | ecosystem: Environmental > Aquatic > Freshwater > Lake | place: Spain...
CTGAAAAGATACCAGAACAATACATGGAAAATCGCAAAGGAAAATCTTCAGCACCCACATTCTTAAACATCTTCTTCAAACAACACGTATTTAAGAAGAATTTAACCTATCTTCATGTCTACAGGAAGATAAAAACCTTTGCTAGTTTAGACGAGGATGAACCAGGATCTGTTAGAGAAGGAGCGCCTGGAGGAATTCCATTTGGATTTAGATTCTAAAAAATTATATTTATCACAAGATATTTTTAAATAGTAAATATTTATTTTTTATTATCATATGTTAAAAGATCTAATTTTTTCCTCAAAAATTGAGTGAATTACCTCAAAAATTGAGGAGGCTATTTTTACCATATACTTTCTAACAAGAGAATAAGACACTTTTTAAGAGGAAAGCCCAAACAAATTTTGTGTGTTGGCTCAAAAAAATATACAAGGACTCTCTTAAAATTTAAAAAATTATTATATAATAAATTTTATATAATAATTTATGCGTTTCTACAAAGGAATAGGAGAAACCATAAAAGGCAAATACGAAATTACCCTCCATAACCACCAGTACTACGAAAACTTTAACGTTCAAATTACTCCAATAGGAGCCCACGAAGACTTTTATACTACAGAAGTAAAAGACGGTAAATTTGCCATCTACGGTGAAGGTAAATTCTACTGGTTTGTATCTTGTGAAACTAAAAGAGACGATAGTACGTTTTATAGCGAATGGGGATATTAAAAAGAATTATCTTTATAGTAAAGTATACTTACAGCAGAATAAAAGGAATGAACGGATACACTACTTCCACTCTCTTGGGAAACGGCGAAACTATAACCAAAACATTTAACATAAAAAATAAACTCCACTGCGAAGGAGGTCCTGCTGTACAAATGAGATACCAACAAGAATGGTGGCATGACGGTAAACAGCATAGAAAAGACGGACCTGCTGTCATCATAAATAAACCCTATTATATACGAATGGAATGGTGGGAGGATGGCGTGCTTAACCGAATTAAAAAACCTGCCATCATTGACAGCGACGGAATTGTAGAATATTGGGAAAATGGTGTGTTAATTAAAAAGCTAGATACTTCTATGATTGGGTAAAAATTATTTATTACACTTTATTTTCGCAAATGACATTAATGCAAATATAACGAAAAGGGAAATTAAGATGATAGCAAGCGTATAGCTCCAGTTATATTCAGTATAGACGCTCGTGCTATCCTCAATAGGAATAGTAGAATTGGTAGTAGAATTAGAGAGAATCATTATGAGAAGAATGTATTAATACATTTAAAAGTAATGGGATATATATTAAATATCAATTTATTAAAATATGAATCGAGAATACACCTATGACCCTGAACCTGGTAATGATTTTACCTACGATGAGCACGGCAATGTTATTTACGGAATAGGACATGTAGGTGCAGCGAGATTACCTATGAGACAATATGGGCTGAGTGTAGAGGATTTTATGCATGAGTATTTGCAAATTGACAAGATATCTAGATTATTATTTGTTAATAATTCCAATGACTACTTGAGCGATGATTACAAGATTTTACAAACGATTTTGACGATTTACGAAAAGGATGAGAATAAGAATAAATTAAAAGATAATTTGAAAAAGTTTATGAGATATTGTTTACCTAATGAAAGAAGCATATCTAATCTCCAGTTAAAGTATTTTAGAGATGTGATTAAGTTAATTTAGAGGGTTATTCTAAAGATGATTCATTCTCGTTGGTAATCTCCTTTGACTCTATTAAATTCTGGTAAGTAATAACTCCAGAACTTCTAAATACACTTGACATGTCTTTATCGTTTATCTTCGTACTATCTACATTTTCAGTGGTTTCAATAAGCTTCTTTATATTTAATTTTTTAGAACAGTAGATTTCCGTATCGTCTTCATCGGTGGATTTTTTTATTTTATTATTTATAAAATTCAATCTGTCCTTAGAAGAGTCTATAATATCTTCTTTATTCTCTTTTAGGGTTCTGGTTATGAGGTAAGTGGACTCAGGATCTCTTACAAAATCTTGCTCTTTAGTCTTATAGGCAATTGTATTCCGTGAATAGTCGGTTGTAATGAACTTATCTTTGAAAGGATGGTCGCATAAAAATTTAGCGAAACCTTCTGTGCCTTGGTCTTGGTAAGAACTGGTAAAATTACCCATATGATGTTTCACGTCTTTAAAATTTATCGGGTCCAACTTGGATACGATTTGCTTGATTGATAGGTTGTTGTTTACATTATTGCAGTTGTTATAACTTACATTTGTAGGTTTATTTGATAAGGATTCAATCATGGATTTTAAAAATTTAATTTGTTCGTCTTTTTGTTTTATTTCAGTATAGTTCTTACTTATTTCTTCGTCTTTTTGTTTTATAATGTCTTTGAGAGTATCATTTTCTTTTTTTGAATTTATACTATTACATGATTTTTGATGTCTAACACAGTTGCCTTTTCTTGAAAATTTTTTATTACAAAAATCACATGAATATGACTGGATTAATGCTGACATTTTATTTAACATTATTATAAGATAATTTTAAATAGATTTATTACTCAAAAATGAGAAAAAGTTCTCAAAAAAGAGTAAAATTACTCAAAAATGAGAAAATAATATTTTTTGATCTAATGCTTAGCAGGAGAAATAAGCACTTTTTTTAGGCCCCTGCGCACAAAATTTGTGTGTGTGGACGAAAAAATATACAAGGGCTTCCTAAAAAGTCCAAAAATTTAAAACTTTTATTATATTCTTAATAAATTTAATATTAAGAATATGAAGAAATTATTACAATAATTTCTCAATCAACTTACCCTTTGATTATATAAAAGAAATTTCATCTTCATCTTCATCTTCCGATGAAGTCTCCTGTTTTTCGTATAAATAATTATTTATTTTTATTGAAATATAGTTTTTAAAATTTTCTATGTTAAATACATCACGATATTTAGATTTTTCAAGTCTTTTTATTTCTCCTTTCATTTCCAGTGTAATATCGTAAAAAATATCTTTGTTTTTGCCTTCATTCTTAGTATATAATTTTAAAAAATTACTTATATCACGGTCATTTAACTTACCTTTTAATTCTTGTTTCATATAAGCCCAGAATAATTCAGCTTCTTCAAAATAAGTATTTTGAAGTTGTGTTTGTATCAACTTTGTAAAGAAAACTTTATTTGTTTCTTTATTTATTAAGCAATCTTTCTCAATTATCCAGTCAAAAATTTTTGGAAGTTCAAGATCAGTTGACAACAATATAGTTTTTACACTATCAGTTTTATATCTTTCATATAGATCTGGTGTAGAATTTTTTATTAGGAAGGTATCACTTAGACTATTTATCTTTATTTCGTTATGATTTATAAGATTGTATTGTGGTTTAATATAAAATACTAATATTTCATTTTGAGTATATGCAATTAGCGAAAGACTGTTATGTACATTAAAATCTTTAGATTTATTACAACCTTGATAATAAAATTTATGATTTATTAAGAAAGATAGATTATCGTATATATTTGTTATATATTCAAATTGAGTTTGAACTGATAATATGTTTATATAATGACATTGTTTATATATATTATTTCCTTCAATGATATCAATAATTTCAAATAAATCTTTACAGAATATATCACTTTTAATTCCTTCTTCGGATACTTGTATCATATAATACAGAATCACTGAATCTATATAACCAAAGTCTTGTCTTTCATTTTTTTCAAAAAAGCAATCCAATTTATACTTGATATTTTTTATGGAACTTTTAACAAATTCTACTTTATTTGTATATTTTGAGTTATTATTAAAGGTAAATATATCTACATATTTTTTTTGGTCCTTAAAGCCTTCTCGGTTTTTGTAAATTTTGTAAAGGTGATCATTATATTCTTGATTACTGTCATGTAATCTTACATGGCATTTTCTAAGTTTATTAAGCATAGTATGCACTGAATCTTTAAGATTATTCTTATGCTGATAATACATGACATTAAGTAACAATAACATATACATAGACATATATCTATATTGATGATGTTTCAGGTCTATTATATTGGAATCTTTATACTCAAAGTTTTCTTTTTCAAACTTATTTAAGATGAGGTCGTTAATACTTTCAAAATCAGTGCTATCAATATTTTTGTAAATATTTATTTTATCATAAGGATGAAGTTTGTAATCAACTATACATGGTATATTTTCTTTATTCCTTTTCATTTGCCATTGAATAACTTTTTTAGTTATTGTATCCTTTGCGTCAGGATATATGAATAAATATAATTTTTCCTTTACTCTTGATAGTGCTACATTTACTAATGATTCGTATATCAAAGAGTTTTTTTTACCAAATTTAATCAATGCCTTATCATTTAACCCTATTATAAATAGAACTTTTCTTCCATCTCCTTTAGAAGAATGAATAGAAACTATTCTCGTAGAATGTGTAGAATCGTTAAGATCAATGCTATTTCCTTCTTCTGATTTGTGAAAATAACAAAAATGATGTCTTTTCTTCATATCAAAATTCTTCCACCATTCATTATTGACTAAAACATTCTCAATATATGTTTTATCGTTTCTTAATTTATCTAACCAATAACTTTCAATTGCAGTAGATAAGGAATCTACAAAATAGTTTTTCTTTGTGAATGGAGTTACTATAATAAAATCTTCAGGTAATCTATCATATTTTTCAACTTCATTTTTATATTTTTGCATGACAGTATTTATATCTTCATTAAATAATTTTATATCATCCTTTTCAATAAAATTATGATTTAGATTATATATCTGTACTCCATCTTCCTCTTCTGTTTGATATACAGTTGTTAATGAAGGTAGTCCATATTTATTAAAATCTACCATATAATTGATGAGATCTGTTATATATGTATTAGTCCATCTTCTACATTCATTTGTAAATGGTAGTATTACTTTATCAATATTTTCAAAATTTTCTCCTAAAAAATAAGTATGAGTATTATGTTCGTTTGATAATGATTGTAATTTATCTCCTATAATATATAAATCAGAATATGTTTCTTTCATTATTTTTTCAAGTGCTTTTCCATAGACTAATGGAGTATCTTGTGCTTCATCTAGAATAATTAATGTTTTTTTACACATTCTTATGCTCTTGTTTACATAAGTAATATTACCATTTTTTGCCATTTTTATACCATACTCTATAACGGATTTAACCATATTTATAAACATATCAGGATCTTTATTATACTCCTTGTGGCCAATATTAAACAAAAATGAATCTAAAGTAGCTATAATTACTATTTTATTATCAAAAGAAACAACATATTTCTTACCTTCTTTGATATTATCTATTTCAAATTCCATTACTTTCTTTCCAAATTGTTCTTCAAGTTCTGTTTTTATAACATGTTTTGCGGAGTTCATTTTAGTCAAGAATATGAAGACTTCATATCCTGAGTATTCTTTATCGTCATGACATATTTTTACTGAATTATATGTTTTACCAGAACCAGGCCCTTGTTGTTTAATTGTTATTTTGGATTGTTTTATGTCAGTATTTTTAGGAATGGAATAACTCTGTTTTAACATATTTATAAAAACCATTTTTTCAATGCCTTTTTCAACACTAATCATTTCACTTTTTATTAATGAAGGAGAACATGAAAATATAATACCGTTTATATCATAATATACATGTTTGCAGTTAATAAAACTTAAGTACTTCCATTCATTCCTATCTTTAAAATCCAAATCAAAAACATCTTCTTTTTTCTCTGTTATATCTATATTATTGCCATCGATAATCCAAATTACATTTTTATTATTTATAGCATAGTCGCTATTGCGATTATTTACTTCTTCCAATGATATTTTGCTATATTGAAATTCTATCACATTATTTTCATCTAGTTCTACATCTGATCTTCTATTTTTTATTTGATTAGTATTTCTAAATTGTATTTCTGTATTTAAGAAATGGCTTTGCCATTCTTCATGCCATTCTGACATATGTGTGTCTCCAATATTCTTATGTCTAAAGTGAGACCTTCTATTTTTGTACTTAACAAAACTTAATTCATGATTTCTGGGACAAAGAAGAATATCTTCTTTATTTGGAACATAGTCTTCAGCAAAAACATAAGTTTCATATTCTTTATTAAAAGCTTTTGATGATTCAAAATCTATACAACAAGATTTATTACTCATTTTAAGATTATACAACTAAATCATTAATTTATGATAAAAATCATTTTAAAAATAATATTTATCATATCAAACATGCCAAATTGGTGTCAAAACATAGCAATATTTTCTCACAATGAAGAGAAGATGATGGAAAAACTGAAGCAAGGTATAAGCAAGAATAACTTATTGAATGAGTTCATACCACGAGAAGACGATAAAGAAGATTGGTACGAATGGTCTCTTAAAAACTGGGGTACAAAATGGGAAGTGAATATAGAGAGAATTAAGGAGGATGAAAATGGAATTGAAATATCCTTTGAGTCGGCTTGGACTCCTCCTATAAATTTTTATAAGACTATGGTGGAAATGGGGTTTGAGGTTAAAGCAGCATATCTAGAAATAGATATGTTACTAGTGGGTGAGTTTATAAACGGAGAACATAAAAATTTTGAACTAAAACTTGAAAATTATGAGAACTTACCTGAGTTTATCTTGAGACATTACCGAGAGGATATAGAGAGTTATAAAGATATGTTAGGCGTGTGATAATGTAGATAAACATAATTTTAAAAAAGTTTCTACTATTTGTGTTTCTTTATCACATTCAAAAGTTTCTGATCCTGATATTAGTCTATATCTATTTTTGAATTCTTCTTTAATTTTCTTTTCTAATAGTTTTGGATAGCAATTCTCGAATATAGCTAAATATCTAGTACCCTTTCCATAAGATGAAAGTCTGCTATAATCTTTTATTTTACAAGACATACCTACCTTATATCTATTTGTATCAATTAGACTTGCAGGTTGAATTAAATAAACTATTCCTCTATTATCATTAGTATCAATACTCATTTGCTCTTTAAATAAAAAATCCAAATTTAAATCATCATAATTATCTTTTGTAGGAATCATTGTTTCTTTATTTAATATTTGATAAATAATATTTTCTTCCTTCCTTTTTTGTTTTAATGTATCTTCGAAATTATTATTTAACCATGTTGAAAATATAACATTCACTTCATGTATATAACTTTGTTTAATTACATTTAATTTTATATCACATATTTGTCCACAACGAGTATTAGGATCTATGTTAAACTCTTTATTAATTTTTATACCATATATAACTTTAAGAAAATATGACCTTTTAAAAAGGTAACATATTTTATTTAATCTTTTATATGAAAAATCATCTAAGCCTTCCTCATAATATTTTTTGCCATTTATGTTTATATCAAAAAAAATATCATTTCTAGGCAATATGTCATTATCTAATTTATTATCAGAATTATAATATTTAATAATTAAAGGATCTTTAAACATCAAGTATCTTCTTCTTATTTTGTAATTTTTGCTTTCAAATTTAATATCAGCATAAGAGCATACTTCTTTTCCTTTATAATCATAATCAGATGTAGAATGTTCTACTTCATCCGTTGATGTTATAATATAACATTTTGTAGAATGTTCTCTTAATAAATTTTTATCATCGCAATTAGTATCACAATTATCATTATATATTTTTAATGAAACATTCATCTTATAATCATCTTCATTCTTTATTTTTGTTAATCTTATAAAATAAGATATTATATGTTCATTATTTAAATAACAAGGTATTTTTGTACCATTTAATTTCATAATAATATTATTAAACCAATCATGATGATCCATTAAAGAACTAAATTGTATAGCATACTCTTTTTTACTTTGAAAATAAGTAATCAATTCTCTTAATATCTTTATCCAATCTTCCTTAGGATTAAATAATAAATACTGAAAATATATTATTTCATCATCATTTTCTGGTATATATTCATTGTAAAAATAAGATTCATCTATATCCATTAACATATAAGCACATAATTTATTATCTATATATAATCCTTTATGACAATCGCTATCATATTTTTCTAAATCATATTTTGACACAGAAAGAGAAAATCTTCCAGATTCAATTTTACCATTACTTATAACTTTATTTTTCTTATGAAAACTAAACCAAGAAGAAATTTCATACAAATCAATAATTTTAATTTCAATCATTTTTAGTAAATTGAGAATGGATAAGAATATTCAAGTTAAAGTTCAGTTAGAACACAATAATCACTTTACAGATATTTTCAAAAATCATTTTAACAAACTATTTCTACATATATAGGTCATATAAAGTTTAAATGTCTCTAAGAGACGGTTAAACTACAAAAATATATATATACAATATTTACTTACACTTCCAAGACCAATTACATATCCTTACTTACTTGCGTTTGAGTCTTGTTTCTAAAAAGTCTATCATACTCCGCAAGAGTATAAGACACGAAATTCTCACCTCTACTTTTCAAGTAGGCTTCAATCGCATTAAACAATTCTGTATTTTTACCATGAATTTTCTTAAAATACTTGGGATAGCCATAAGGAAAGAAATTACAATACTCTACTTTAAAATTTCCATCAATCAGTTTGAAAGATACGAACTCTTTGATCTTCTTCTCATTTACCTTATGATTGAAACTAATCGTAACAAGACCTTTACCATGAGCGGAAAAATTACAGTTAATACTCTCAAGCATTCTCTCCATCTCTTCTTCCTTGGAAGCAATAAGAGCCTTCTTGGCAGTTTGAGAACGGGTCATAACAGAAGACATTTTTTGAGGTAATTGAGAATGGATAAGAATAATCAAGTTAAAGTTAAGCTAGAACACAATAATCACTTTACAGATACTTTTAAAAATCATTTTTATAAAAAATATTACCGAGAGGATTGAACTGAGTTTACTTATTCTTCCATTGGCAACTTACATCCTTCCCATATAAATGAACCTCCTAAATGTCCTCTATGACACTTATACAATTTATTATTGCCTAGATCATGTATCACGATCCCTTCGTAAATAACTCCTTCTCCTTCTAACCATTCCTTCATTTTTTCATGACTAGTCCAATTACAATCTACTTTTACACTACCATGAACTACATATGCATGATACTCAAGTTGATGTTTATTACCATTTACATGAGGACCAACTAACTCCAAAGTCTTTCCGTTAAATTCGGACATAGGTCTTATGACATACTTGAATTTTTTAGTTACAGGATTATATTCTAAGAATCTGGCTTTTCTCGTATCGTCTTTAACAATAGGCATAAAGTGCCATTTATCACCTTTCTTGATATCCAACGGTCTGAACCCAATAATGTGCCCGCCCTTATCTGGTTCTCCTCCAGCAGTAGCAAACCATCCGAGAGGAGCATTGGAAATGTGTTTTTTAACATCTTGTCTAGCGTAAATAACACCATCTTTTACATAACAGCAAGTTCCATCAAACTTGGCAGTAGTTATAAAGTGGGTAGGGTTTACAGCAAGGATATCTTTAGTTTGTCCTGTGGGTCTTCCTCTTTCGTCATAAACATATTCAAAGATACAGTCAATTTTAGAGAGAACAGGTAGCATTTTATATATGTAAATAAATATATAAAACAAGTATTAAAATAATGTTATGATATTTTCATTATTGTTGTGATAATACTAGGTATAAGAGGAACAGGACCGCTAGCCGCTATTGCCAATGCTCTTGCACCTGTAGCGGTTGAAAAGGCATCTATAGTAATATACTGTCCTTGTGAGATATTCAAGTACCATTCAACTGTCATTAAAGACTCTATATTCTGATTAATAATCACTCTTGTTGCTGAGTTAGGTACAGCCACTCCATTTATTGAAGGATACATATTTATACTAGCAGCTCCAGGTGCATTTCTATCGCATTGTAATGATGCTACTACTTTATAAACGCCAGGTTTAGATACAAATATATTAGCTGAAGGTAAAGTACATATAATTCCAGAGGAAGAAAT
>Ga0247840_10012512_pt1 | contig 10042 bp, 8 predicted proteins | sample LaCruzMarch2015__FD_192404 | JGI IMG/M metagenome (GOLD analysis project Ga0247840, IMG submission 192404) | Freshwater microbial communities from meromictic Lake La Cruz, Castile-La Mancha, Spain - LaCruzMarch2015_17m | ecosystem: Environmental > Aquatic > Freshwater > Lake | place: Spain...
GGATGGAGACATTCGGTCCGCCGGAAATAGCATCAACATGGCCGCCCAGAAGAGCGGTCAGGGCCGGCCCGCCGCCGCCAGTCGGGATATGGCGCAACTTGATGCCCGCCGCATGGGCGAACATCTCCATGGCCACATGCATGGTTCCGTAGACTCCTGAAGAGGCATACTTAATCTCACCTGGCCGCTTCTTGGCATCCGCCACAAAATCTGCGACCGTCTTCCATGGCGATTTGCTGCTGACGACGAGCACGGTCGGATCAGAGGAAAGGAGTGCAATTGGCGCAAAATCACTCAATTTGTACACCGGCGGCCGACCGAACAGAACATCGACTTCGGGCATGACCGAAATACTCGAAAGGGCCACCATCAGTGTATAACCGTCCGGTTTGGCGATGGCCTGGGCCTGCATCCCTACAGCCCCGCCGGCGCCGGTCTTGTTGACGATAACCACCGGCTGCTTGAGTTGCCTCTCGAGGGCCGTCGCAAACGGGCGCCCCACCAGATCGGCCACCCCACCCGGCGGGAATGGAACGATCACCTGAATAGGCCGAACGGGATAGGGCTCGGCAGCAAACGCCTGACCTGCCACCAGACCCGCAATTCCCACCCACAACATCGCCAGCACCACTGGAAACACACGCTTTGATTTCATCGCTTCCTCCTCGTTTCATTTGTAGATCTGGTCGGTTACGGAATATCTCATGTTTTTTCCGCTTCCGTCAACTTTTCACGCCAATCCTTTTTCTTGAAGATCAGCGGTTTCAAACCCAGCAGGATCATGATCAGCGCCAGCGCCAGGAAAGCAGCCGAAATCGGCCGCTCGACGAAAATCGCATACGAGCCGCCGGACATCGCCAGAGCCTGGCGAAAGCTGAATTCGATGATGGGCGCCAGCACGACTCCCAGCACCAGCGGCGCCGTTTCAAAATCCATTTTTCTAAGCAGGTATCCGAGGACACCCATCGCAGTCATGATGCCCACATCCACCATGCTGGAATTGACCGCATAGACGCCAACAACGCAGAAGAGCAGGATCGTCGGATAAAGGATGCGGTACGGTACGCGCAGCAGATTGACAAAAATACCCACCATGGGTAGATTCAGAAGCAGCAGCATCAGGTTGCCTATGTACATGCTCGCAATCAACCCCCAGAACACCACCGGCTGTTCCTTGATGAAAAGCGGACCGGGAGTAATCCCGTGGACCATGAGCGCCGCGAGAAGAACAGCAGGGACGGGGCCGGTTGGGACGCCCAAAGCCAGCAGCGGCACCAGGGCCCCCTCGCTGGCCGCATTGTTGGCCGATTCCGGACCGGCCACCCCCTCGATCGCCCCCTGTCCGAACCGCTCCGGATGTTTGGAAATCCTCCGCTCCAAGGCGTAAGAGACGAACGTCGAGATGATATGGGCCGATCCAGGAATGATTCCGATCAGAAATCCCAGGACCGTCCCCCGGCCGATCGGGCCGATGGAATCCTTGAGCTCCTGTTTTGAGGGGAGAAGATCGCGAAAGCGGGGTTTCAACACCTCCCGGATTTCCGGGCTGCCGGCCGTGGCCAGGATCTCCGAAATCCCGAACAGGCCAACCGCAACCGGAACCAGGCCAACCCCGTCCCCCAAGGCCGTGATGCCATAGGAAAAGCGGAAATAGCCGGACATCTGGTCGATCCCGATCATCCCGGCCATCAGGCCAAGCGAGATCATGGAGAGATTCTTGACGATGGACCCGCCCGTCATGTAGCTCAAAACAACCAGACCGCAAACGAGAAGGCAGACATATTCCGGTGGCCCGAAACCCAGTGCAAACTGCGCCAGCGGTGGGGCCAGGAACATCAATCCGACGACACTCAGCGTTCCGGCAATGTAGGAGCCGAGGGCGGCAATGGCCAGGGCCGGTCCTGCTCGCCCTTTTCGGGCCATGGCATACCCGTCAATGCATGTCATCACCGAAGCCGCCTCTCCGGGAATGCGCATCAAAATCGAAGTGGTTGACCCGCCATACATCGCCCCATAGTAAATTCCGGCCAGCAGGATGATCGCCGAGGTGGTATCCAACCCGAAGGTGGTCGGGAGGAGCATGCTAATCCCTGCGAGGGGACCCACCCCCGGCAGAACCCCGACCATCGTCCCGATCAGGCAGCCCGCCAACGAATAGAGCATATTGGTCGGTGTAAAGACCGTTGCAAAACCGAGAACCAGATTCTGAAAAGTTGCTTCCATCAGAAACCCCACCCCCCCCTCGGCAGCGGAACCCGGAGCAAGGAATCAAAGAGCCAAAACGTGCCGAGTGAGAAGCCGAAGGTCAACACAAGTGTCAGCCATACCTTGATTTTCTCCATGACACCGAACAGAAATCCCAGTGTCAAAAGCAGGGTCAAGCGATAGCCGATCGTCTCCATGAACAGCGTAATAAAGAGACAGCAACCTAAAATAGCAGCCGCATGCTGCGCCTCCGGCCAGGAGAGGGCGCGAACTTTCTCCGCATCTTTCCCGCGCAGGATCAGGATCGCGCCAAGAAGAATCAACAGAATCGCGAGCAACAGCGGAAAATAGCCGGGGCCAGGACGGCTTGCGCTCCCCAACGGCAGCACCCTTCGCTCCCAGACGACAAAGAAGCCCAGAAGCATCAGAAAAGCCCCGCTCAACCGGTCGATTGTCATATCAACACCTTAAGGTTTCGAGTTTTGGCCGATCAGCGGGGATCGAAGGCACGCATGTAAATTTTTTCGATATCCGGGACTGTAAGATTCCGGACGCAGCGACCGAGAAGCCTTCGCTCCGCATGGGCTTCCACCGCCCAGCGGGGAACCTTGGACCGGTCGGTAATTCCAATCTCCGGAAGAGAGGAGGGAAGATCGGCGCTTTTAAGCAAGTGGGTCACCGCATCAAGGGCAAGCCGGGCCGCCTCACGCGCGGGCCGACCCGCCGCCGGTTCGCCCATGGCCCCGGCGAGCTGCACAAACTTCTCCGTCCTGGCAGGCAATATGGCCTCGAAGCAGGAGACCAAAAGCACCGTCAGCGAGATGCCGTGGGGGGTATGAAACTCGCCGCCAATCGGATAGGCCATGGCATGAACCAGGCTGGTTCCGGCGTTGTTGAGCACCATTCCGGAGATAAGGCTGCCCATGGACATCCAGTAGCGTGCCTCCACATCCGCGTCATCAGCCACGGCAGCCCCAAGCCATCGGGTAATGATGCCGACCGCCTGCAGGGAGAGGGCATCGGTGATGGGATTGGCATTTTTAGAAACAAACGGTTCAGCGGCATGGATAAAGGCGTCGATTCCAGACGCGGCGGTAACTTCGCGTGGGCAGGAGTAGGTCAGCTCCGGGTCAACGATCGCGACGTCGGGCAGCAGTGCATTCGACGCCACCGCCTTTTTCACCATCGCCTCCGAGTCGAGAAAAATTGCGTGTTTGGTCACTTCGGCCCCCGTTCCCGAGGTGGTAGGCACCATGATGGTGGGTTTGCCCCTCCGGGTGACTTTTTCCCGTCCGAAATAATCGCGGACCTTTCCCGGGTTGATCATCAGGGCCGAAGCCATCTTCGCAACATCCAGAATGCTTCCGCCCCCCAGACCTACGATGACATCAAAATGGCCTTCCTTTGCCATCCGGGCGGTTTCCTCCACGATGTGGGTTCCCGGCTCTGGCGTGTCCCTTCCCTGAACATTCACTTCGACATCCAGAGAAGATTCCTTCAGGGATGCCAGTGCCTTATCCAGAATACCCGCCTTCCGGATCGATGGCCCGGTGATCAATAAAATCCGTTTCCCATCGAGCTTTTTGGCTTCTTTGCCAAGCATGGAAACGGCGCCGTGGCCGAATTGGATCAATGGCGTTTTAAATGGAAACTGCTGAAACATGGCTATAAATGCTCCTTTATTTCTTTATATCGTTCTTTACGCGGCGCAATATACCGGTGCAGCTTTTGTGTGTCAAGAGAAGATCATTCGCAGCATTTTTTTCTTGACAGCGGCGTCATATTCGGTGTAGCGAGGCTCGTCTTTTTGCGGTGTTTTTTGTATTGACCCTTTTTCTCGAGGTTTTGAAGCATGGTTGAGTACATCCCCATTCTTGTCTTGCTTTGTTTTGCCGTCATGATTGCCGTTCTCATCGTCGGCGCTTCACACCTTCTGGGCCACAGAATTTCCCGAAAAGCGAAACTTTCCACATACGAGTGCGGGATGCAGACCATCGGCCCCACCCGGATGAAGATGAATATCCGGTATTACATCATCGCCATGCTTTTCCTGATCTTCGATATCGAAATTATGTTTCTCTACCCGTGGGCGCTGGTGACGGGGGGGCTGAAGATGTACGGTTTCATGGAGATGCTGGTTTTCGTCGCCATCCTGTTTGTCGGTTATCTCTATGTCTGGAAGAAAGGGGCACTGGAATGGGAGTAGAAGCTACGGCGCCCGCCTCTTTGCAGGAAGTGATCAACTGGGCAAGAAAAAATTCCGTATGGCCCGTAACTTTCGGCCTTGCCTGCTGCGCCCTGGAGATGATGGTGGCCAGCTCGTCAACCTATGACATTGCCCGCTTCGGCGCGGAGGTGTTTCGCCCCTCTCCCCGCCAGGCAGACCTGATGATCGTCGCCGGAACGGTTACCAGAAAAATGGCGCCCATGCTGAAACGCATCTATGAGCAGATGCCCGAACCGAAATGGGTCATAGCCTACGGAGCCTGCGCATGCAGCGGCGGGATTTTCCAGACCTACAATGTCGTCCAGGGCGTCGACCAGATCATCCCCGTGGATGTTTACGTGCCCGGTTGCCCACCCCGGCCTGAAGGTCTTCTGAAAGGGATCATCACCCTTCAGGAGAAGATTGCTGTAGAGCCGGCGGGACAGAGAAAACTTGTCAGTTTGCCATGGGGGAACAATGGATAGCGGTATGGTCGGCAATCTGCTAAAGGAAACCTTCCCGGAGGCGGTTCTGAAAATCGAAGATTTCAGAGGGGAAACCAGCGTCACCGTCGATGCGGGCAAGATCCGGAAGATCATGGCTTTCCTGAAGGAAAGTGAAAAACTTTGTTACGATCTCCTGCTGGATCTTGCCGGCGTGGACTTCAATGACCGCACTCCCCGGTTCATGATCGCTTATATGCTGCACAGCACTAAATTCAACAACAAACTCCGGATCAAAACGACGGTTGCGGAAGGCGTTTCGCTGGATACGGTCAGTGATATCTGGTTGGCGGCGAACTGGATGGAACGCGAAGTGTTCGACATGCTCGGTATAATATTTAATAATCATCCAAATTTAATACGTATTCTTCTGACCGATGATTTTGTCGGCCACCCCTTGAGAAAGGATTTTCCTGTCAAGGGGCTGGATTTTGACAAACCGCTTCAGGTTTGCCTGGAAGAAGAACAATAACGTTTTTGAGGGCATCGCATCGATGACAGAATCCCGTTACATGACGATCAATATGGGGCCACAGCATCCCGCAACACACGGCGTGCTGAGACTGCTTTTAGAACTTGACGGGGAGATCATTGTCAAGGCTGAGCCGCACATTGGTTACCTGCACCGGGGTATCGAAAAATTATCTGAATCCATGACTTACCCCCAGGCCCTCACGCTGACGGACCGCCTTGACTATACCAGCGCCCTCTCCAACAATCTTGCTTACTGCCTAGCCGTCGAAAAACTGCTTGATATCAAAATACCGAAAAGGGCCCAGTATTTGCGGGTTCTGATGGCCGAGCTTCAGCGAATCTCAGCCCACCTTCTCTGGGTGGCGACGCATGCCCTCGACCTTGGAGCGATGACACTGCTCTTCTACGCCTTCCGGGAAAGGGAAACCATCACCGAGATCCTGGAATTGGCGACCGGCGCAAGGCTGACGCCGAGCTTCATCCGAATAGGCGGTCTGGCAAGCGATATTCCCGACACCTTTCTACCCCGCGTGAAGGCGTTTGTGGATGAATTTCCCCAACGGGTGGATGATTACGAAACACTGCTGACGGAAAACATCATCTGGAAGAAAAGAACAACGAATATCGCAACGATGTCCGCGGAAGAGTGCATTCAGTATGGCATCACGGGGCCAGTGCTGAGGGCTTCCGGGATCAGTTACGACGTCCGCAAAGCCTATCCCTACTCGAGTTACGAAGATTTTGATTTTGAAATCCCGCTGGGCATCCACGGGGATGTCTATGACCGGTATCTTGTGAGACTCAAAGAGATGCGCCAGTCGAACCGCATCGTGCAGCAGGCGGCGGAAAAGCTGCCCGACGGGCCGTTCGCCGCTGTGGACGCACCGCTGGTTGTACCGCCATCCAAAGAATCGGTAGGACGCGACATTGCGGCGTTGATCCGCCATTTCAAGATCATGGAAGAGGGGTTTCGGCCGCCGTGCGGAGAGGTTTACGCCTCCATCGAATCGTCGAAAGGGGAGCTTGGTTTTTATCTCATCAGCGATGGGACCAACAAACCCTTCCGGATGAGGATCAGACCACCCTCCTTCATCAATTTGGCTGCACTGCCCAAGATGATCGTGGGGCAGATGGTCGCCGATGTCGTCGCCGCGATCGGCAGCATCGACATTGTGTTGGGGGAGATCGACCGATAGGTTAATTATGGCAGATATCATTTTCAGTTCTTGGCAGAATGAGCAGTTTGACGGCAGGGATGCCGCGTCGACGGGTGGCAATCCTCCCGCAAAAGTGAAGCTGGCCGCCGAGTTCGGTTCCGGAGAGCGGGTCAAAGCCCTCATGGGATGGGATGGCATCGTGCTCCGCGATGACGACGTCGATATCGTTGACATGTGCGCGAAGTATGCAGAGGCGGTGCAGCAGGAATCCTGTGGCAAGTGTTTCCCCTGCCGCGTCGGAACAAGGCTCGTCGCCGATTGGCTGAAAGAGATCGCCGCCGGAGAGGGAAAAGAGCCGTATCCGGGAAAAATCAGGGAACTGGCCCTCTCTATTCGCGACGGCTCCAAATGTTCTATAGGTCAGACGGGGATGAACCCAATCCTCCACGCACTTCTCCATTTCCCGCAGGCCTTTTCCGCAGCGATCAAGGAACAGAAAAAGGCCAAGGAGGGCCGCTACCGATACTCCGTCACCGCCCCCTGCGTCAGTGTTTGCCCCAGCAGTCTCGACATCCCCCGCTATGTGGAAGAGATCAGTGAACAGCGGTTTGCCGAATCGCTGGCGACCATCCGGCAGAGCGTTTGCATGGCCGGGACGTTGGGAAGGGTCTGTATTCGTCCCTGTGAAACAAACTGCCGCCGGGCAAATATCGATGAAGCCATTTCCATCAAATGGTTGAAACGGTATGCCGCCGATTATGAAATCGAGAAGAACCGACATCCGGAGATCCGGAACAATCAAAAAAGTGATAGCAAGAAAGTAGCAGTCATCGGCGCCGGTCCGGCGGGATTGTCCTGCGCCTACTACCTGGCCCTGATGGGTTATCGGGTAACCATATTCGAGAAGCTTCCCGAGCCCGGCGGAATGGCCGCCGTGGGCATCCCCGATTACCGCCTGCCGCGGGTGATTCTCCGCAGCGAGGTGGAGATCGTGAGGGAGGCCGGTGTGGAGATCCGCTATGGCATCGATATCGGAAAAGATATAAAATTCGCTGATATCCGGAAGGATCATGACGCCGTCTTCATCGGTGTGGGCGCCCAGGGCAGCTCGCCCATGGGGGTGGAGGGTGAAGAGAAGAACTACCGCGGTTTCATCTCCGGCGTCCAATATCTTCTGGACATCAACTTGGGAAAAGATCCCTATCCGGAAGGGAAAAAGGTGGTGGTGGTCGGCGGCGGCAACGTGGCGATCGACTGCGTGCGCTCCTCCTTCCGCATCGGAAAACCGGATGTGAACCTCGTTTACCGAAGGTCGAAGGCGGAGATGCCTGCCGACCCGGTGGAGATCACCGACGCCGAGGAGGAGAAGGTCAACTTCCACTACCTCTGCAATCCAACAAGAATCATTGAGAAAGATGGAAAGGTCGTCGGTGTTGAATGTATCCGCATGGAGCTCGGCGAACCGGATCAAAGCGGCAGGAGAAGGCCCGTTCCTGTTCCCGGTTCCGAATTTGTCATAGAAACAGACATTCTGATCCCGGCCATCGGTCAGAAGGTCGATTATTCTTTCCTGGAAGAGGCAGACGGCATCAAGCTGTCGAAATGGAAAACCGTTGATTCCGACGGAGAGACCTTTGCAACCTCGCAGCCGGGGGTATTCGCCTCCGGAGACTGCGTTACCGGCCCCGATGTGCTGGTCAGGGCAACGGGCAACGGCAAGCGGGCCGCGGAAAAGATCGACCTCTTCCTGACCGGCAAGAAGGTGGAAACCTCGATCGATGAAAAATTCAGAATTCTTTTTGCCACCCTCGGGGTCTATAATAAAAAAGAGCAGCTCGGCGTCATCGGCGGCCTCAAGCGGGCGCACCTGCCCATGCTAAACCCCGAAGAGCGGAAGTATACTTTCGAGGAAGTCGAAACGGGCTACACAACCCCGGAGGCGCTCGGCGAGGCTGCACGTTGCCTCCGCTGCTACAGAATCGGCATGATTGCGCTGGGATGAACGGTAAGGAATGGACATGATTCGGTTAACCATCGACGGAAAAGAGATTGTCACCCAGGAGGGGAAGACCATCCTCGAAGCAGCCCGGGAGGGAGGCATCGTCATCCCGACCCTATGTTACCATGAACAGCTCTCCCCCATCGCTTCCTGCCGCCTCTGCATCGTGGAGGTGGAAGGCTACGAACAGCCGATGACCTCCTGCACCACACCGGCGGTGGAGGGCATTTCCGTGACCACCCGATCGGACCGGCTCCTGAAGATGAGGCGGGAATTTCTGAACCTCATCCTCACCGCGCATCCGCTGGACTGCCCACAGTGCGACAAGGGGGGCGAGTGCAGGCTTCAGGATATCGTCTATGAGCACGGCATTGAAAAGGCCAAGTACGAGGCCCTTCGAAAGGACCGAAAAGAGGCGTACGCCACACCGCTGATCCGTTACTGGGAAACACGCTGTGTCCTCTGCGGAAGGTGCGTTCAGGGCTGCCGGGAGGTATCGGGAAGGGCGGCCATTGATATCAAAGGCCGCGGCTTTGAGGCCCGAATCGCCCCGACGGAAAACGGCGACTGCATCTCCTGCGGCGAGTGTCTTTCCCTCTGCCCGGTCGGCGCCCTCACGGAAACCCTGAGCCCGGTTAAGGGGAGGATTTGGCAAATTGAAAGAACCGATACCACCTGCCCCCATTGCGGTTTCGGATGCCGGCTGACGCTGAACATCATGGACGGGAAAATCATCACCAAGGTCACAAGCGAGACGAACCTTCCGCCCAACAACGCCTCCCTGTGCGTCCGCGGGCGTTTTGGATATGATTCTGCAAACCACGAAGCAAGATTGACCGATCCGATTCAGCAAATTGATGGCAAGAAAAAAAACATCCAACGCGAAGAGGCCCTGAAGATGACGGTGGATAACCTCCAGCGTCTCTCCGCCGAGGGAAAGGGGATCGGCTTTATTGTTTCACCGCGGGCAACCAACGAAGAGATCTTCCTGATCTCCCGGATTGCCGCGCTCTTCAAGAAGGGCCGCGTCGCCTGCTCCGCCTCCTACCATACGGGAAAAGTGGCCACCGCCTTCCGGCAGATGGGGATTAGCCCCGGTTACCACTACGAAAGCATCCGCACCTGTAAAACGATCATCGTCGCCGGCGCCGATCTGCTGGCCAACAATCACCTGCTGGCCAACAAAGTCAGGGAGGCGGTCCGATTAAACGGCGCCAGGGTCATCGTCGTTGACCCCCTACCCTGCTCGCTCGCCGGTATCGCCGATGCCCATTTGAAAATTAAGCCCGGGCAGGATGCCCAGATTTTCAACACCCTCTCCCGAAGGTTGCTCTTGGACGACAAGTACGACAAAGAGGCGGAAACATTTGAGGGTTTTGCTGAATTGCGGCAGACCCTTGCGGCAGCCCCCGAGGAGAGTCCGCTGATCTCGGAGAGCGCCGAAGCGGGGATGCTGGACAAAACCTATCGCCTCATACGGGATGAAGAGAATACGGGG
>Ga0247840_10012517_pt1 | contig 10038 bp, 8 predicted proteins | sample LaCruzMarch2015__FD_192404 | JGI IMG/M metagenome (GOLD analysis project Ga0247840, IMG submission 192404) | Freshwater microbial communities from meromictic Lake La Cruz, Castile-La Mancha, Spain - LaCruzMarch2015_17m | ecosystem: Environmental > Aquatic > Freshwater > Lake | place: Spain...
ATTTTAAGAGTGAAATTCCGCAAGATGTGCCAAAGTCAGCTTTATTTGAAACAAAATTATTAAATGTTATGAGCACAGCCCAGTTTACTCATTGGGATTTATCGCGAGCAGCTCAAAAAGACAAGCTTGATATTCTGTTTTGTCCAGCTTATGTCGCACCGCTTTTTTACCGAGGGAAAATGGCCCTAACTTTGCACGATATTAGCTATGAGGCCCGGCCAAAAGAATTTAATTGGCTGAGTCTGGCTGATCGGATTTTACTTAAGTGGGTTTCTAAAAAATCAGCCAAAAAAGCAGCAGTGATTTTTACGCCATCGGAATTTTCCCGGCAGGAAGTTATTAAGTATTATAAAACTGAACCGAGGAAAATCGTCACAACTTATTTAGCGGTGGAAGAAGAAATTAAGAATTTTAACAGAGAGAAAGCCGGCAAGGAAATTGAAGCTGTAAGGGTTAAATTCGGCTTAAAAGATAATTTTATTTTTTTTGTCGGCTCTATTTTTTCGCGCCGGCATTTGACGGAGGTTATTGAGGCCTTTAGTTCTTTGGTTAAGGAAAAGAAGGATTGGCAATTATTGTTAGGCGGTCGCGATTATACTCCTGGTCAAAGCGTGCTTAAATTAGCGGTCAAGAAAAACAAAGAATTTAATCGCGAAGCAATTTTGCAGGTTGATTTTATTAATGATAATGATTTAAAATTCTTATATAGCGCTTGTGTGTTTTTTGTTTGGCTTTCTGATTATGAGGGTTTTGGCTTACCGGTGTTGGAGGCAATGAGTGTGGGGGTTCCGGTTATAACCAGCCAAAGCAGTTCTTTGGTAGAGGTGGCCGGCCGAGCAGCTCTTTTATTAGAAAAGAATTCAAGTGTTGAAGAAATTTATTGGGCGATGAAGCGACTAGTTGAGGATAAGCAATTATGGTCAGACTTGGCGAAGGCAGGGAAAGGACAAGCAGAGAAATTTTCTTGGCAAGCTTGCGCAAAGAAAACTCTAGAAGCATTATTATCTGTTAAGTCAAAGTAATCTGTTATTCTAATACGCGCTGTGGCGGAGCGAAGAGTCTATTGTAGATCCTTCTCTTTGCTTGGGATAACAATTTGTAGATTTTGAAAAAGTATTTTACTCAATTAAATATAATTTTCGGCCTGGAAATCATTGTTGTTTTTTTAGCCGCGTCCGGCCTTATTCCGCGCGAAGCAATTTTAATTTGGACAGGATTGGCGGTTTTTTATATGATTTTTTCACCGCTCAAAGATTCTTTGTGGCTGATAATTGCTTCAATCCCACTTTACGCGGCCTTGCCGCTTTATGAAACTTTTGATACATTTGCAAGCTGGCGGATTTTGATTTTAGTTTTATTTGGCTGTCTGTTTTTTAAAGAGGGTTTTTCTTTTTTTCTGGGAAAAAAAGCGGGTGAGCGCTGGCGTTTCCGAGATATTTTAAAAAGTAACACTTTAAATTGGTGGGTAGCCGGTTTTTTTTTGGTTGCCTTTCTTTCCCTTGGTGTTGCTTATTATAAAATTATTGCCCTAAAGAAACTAATTTTTCTTTTGAATATTTTAATTTTATTTTTGATTGTTAAAAACTTAACTCGTCGGCACGAAGATATCTTGCGAGTTTGGCAGGCAGCCTTGACTGGCGGGGCAGTGGTCGCTTTTGTTGCGCTAGTTCAGTTTCTAGCAGTTCTTCTTGTCCCACTTTATAGTTTTTGGGAATTTTGGGCTGGAAAAGTAATCTCTGCCTTTTATGGCGAAGCCTTAGCTACTTTATTATCTTATTCAAATACTTGGTTTGCTTATTATGGTGTTAACCCACCTACATTGCGTCTTTTTTCTGTTTTTCCCGATTCGCACTCTTTCGCGATGTTTAATATTTTGCTTCTGCCAATTTCTTTAGCGCTATTTTTATATTATAAAGACAATCGGTGCCTGAGCATTATTTTAAAAACAATAATTGTTTTATCTTTTTTTGGGATTGTGATGTCTGGTTCGCGAGGAGCCTGGTTAAGTATTGTGCCGGTTTTTACTGTCGCCATTTATTTTTATCTGCGGAAAATTGACGAGTCTTTAGTAAAAAAATCGTTGCAGGCTTTAACACTTTTTATTGTTTTTTTTGTGTTGTCAGTCGGTTATCCGCCTGTCTTCTATACTTTTCAGTCTTGGCAAACAGGTCTTTCTGCTTCCAGCACTTTTAGTTTTTTTGAAAGAGCTAAATCAATTTCTGACTTGGACGAAGTTTCCAATAAGGGGCGGTTGGAAATTTGGCGGGCGAGTCTCCGGTCAATAGCTGCGCATCCGCTCTTGGGGGTGGGGCTTGGCAATTACGTTGTAGTTTTAGACGAAAAAGTTTCTGCGGCCAAAAAAGGCGCCTCGGCCCATAACTTATACCTTGATTTTGCTTCGGAGATTGGTATTGTTGGGCTATTATTTTTGATTGGTATTTTTACGGATATTCTTTATACCAGTTGGCTGGTTTGGCGTTGCCCAAAAGAGATCTATTTTCGATTTTTCGGCTTGCTTTTTGGGCTTTACTTGCTATGGGTTTTGGGCTATAGTTTCTTTGATGTGGTTCTGCTAAATGATAAAGTTTTACTACTTTTTATGGTGAGCACAGCTACGCTGTATAGTTTGCGGAATATGGTTTATAATCAGAAAAAAATTTAGATAATCTTTGCCGCTGAGCGGTCTAAATAAAAAAAATGGCCAATCCCTTGATTTCAGTAAACCTACTTTTATATAAACCCGGAATTTATTTAAAGCCATGCCTGGAGTCAATTCTGATGCAAGGTTATAAAAACTTTGAACTGCTAATAATTGATAATGCTTCGGACGACGAAACAGTCGGACGAGTTAAAAAAATATTAGAAGATTCGCCAGCAACAATAAAATGGCGGCTAATTGTTAATGAAAAAAATTTAGGTTTTGCCGCCGGACATAATTTAGGCATTGTAGAAAGCGGTGGAGAGTTAATCGCGCTGGTTAACCAGGATGTTGTTTTAGGTGAAGATTTTTTAAAAAATATTATTAATGTTTTTGAGCAAGAAAAAAATATTGGCTCGGCACAGGGAAAGTTATTAAAGCTGAGGGTTGGCGAGAAAAAGCTAGAAAGAAGTAATGTGATTGATAATACTGGCCTAGTAATTTTAAAAAATCGGAGAATTATCGCCCGAGGACAAGGACAAGAAGACGAAGGACAATTTAATAGGCAGGAAGAAATTTTTGGTGTTGATGGCGCTCTGCCAGTATACCGCCGGAAAGCCCTGGAGGATATAAAGATTGAATTAGGCGGAAAAAGCGAGTATTTCGATGAAGATTTTTTTGCCTATAAGGAAGACGTTGATTTGGCTTGGCGCTTGAGGCTTTATGGTTGGCAGGCGAGATGCGAGCCGAAAGTCTTAGCTTGGCATGCCCGGACAGCCGGTGATAGCGCCAAGACAACCTACATTGGTATTATTAAGGAGAGACTGAAAATTAATCGGTTTGGCAAATACCATTCTTTTAAAAATCAGCGTTTAATGCAGATAAAAAATGAAAGAATTGGTTTATTGTTGTGTCATTCGTTTTGGTTTGTTCCCAAAGAAATAGGTGCTTGGCTGTATGTTTTGGTATTTGAGCAATATACCCGGAAATCAATAAGAGAACTGTTTAAATTAGCGCCGCAAGCGTGGCAGAAAAGAAAAATTATTATGGCGCATAAGAAAATAAGCGACGAAGAAATGAAGAGATGGTTCCAGTAGATAATTTTAAATTTTAATTGAATTTTAAATTTAGGAATTTAATAATTTAGTCATTGATTTAAAATTAAAAATTTATAATTTAAAATTAATATAAATAATTTTAATGTCTGATTCTGACTTAGAGAAAGAAATTATTGAAGAAGCGGATAGAAAAAATAACCCCAAGCCCCGTTGGCGTCGCTTCGCTTTTGGCGGTTGGATTTTATTTTTGGTGGCCCTACTGGTTGGTTTGGGTGGTTTATTGATTTATAAAACAGGATTCACTTTTAGTCAGATACAAACCGACAAAGAGGATTTAAGTTTTTTAATTAGCAATGAAAGCATGGCTACGCCAGAGCCGGATATGGATCGGTTAAATATTCTTCTTTTGGGTTTGCGAGGAGAAGATGATCCCAACGGAGGGCTTTTAACTGATTCCATAATGGTTTTAAGTTATAAAAAATCAACTAGCCAAATAGCTTTAATTTCTTTGCCTAGAGATCTTTACGTTTTGATGCCGGGTGAAAAGTATAAGGAAAAAATAAACTTTGCTTATGCTCTAGGTTTTGAAAAAAAAGGGGCGGCTGGCGCACTTCTTTACAGTCGAGTAGCGGTTTCTCAAGCCACCGGACTTTATTTTGATTATGCTATTTCAGTTGACCATAAAGCCCTAAAAGAAGCCGTTGACATTTTAGGCGGAGTGGAGATCACTTTAGACAAGCCATTTATTGAATCCAGTCAATGGATAAAGGGCGGGGATATAGGTTCATCCCCCTACTTTTTTATAAAAAATGAAACCCACTCAACGACTTCTGTTGCTACCGAAAAGTTGGCTACTTCAAGTGAGATTTTGATTCCGCAAAAATGGGTTTTTGAAATTCCAGCCGGCACTTCTCGCCTGGATGGCAAGACGGCGCTTTATTTTGTTCGAGCCAGATATTCTTCCAGCGATTTTGATCGAGTGCGTCGCCAGCAAATTCTGCTAACTGCTATAAAAGATAAAGCTTTTTCTTTGGGCTTTTTGGGTAATCCGGTTAAAATTTATCAAGCGTTAGAAACACTGGGAAATAACGTTCGAACCAATGTTCCTTTGAGCGAGGTGCCAAAATTTATTTCTTTGGCCCAAAAAATCAACTCTAAAGACGTTGTTCATAAAGTTTTTGATACCACGCCCGAAGGACTTCTTTATTCTGCTTATGCCTCAAATGGTGCTTATATTCTATTGCCCCGGGGAGATGACTTTTCAAAAATTAAAGAAGTTTGTAAAAATATTTTCTTAAAATAATGAAGTTATCAATAATTGTCACTCATTATCGGACGCCGGAACTTTTGCGACTTTGCTTGCAATCATTGCAAGGGGCTGCTGAAAAAATTGAAGCGGAAATTTTAGTTTTAGATTCAGAGTCAGAAGAAGAAACAGAGATGTTGATAAAAGATCAATTTCCGAATATCGTCTTTTTTCCATTTCACAAAAACACTGGATATGCTAAAATAGTAAATGTCGGTTTGTCTAAGGCGCAAGGCGATTTTTTATTAGTTTTGAATGCGGATATTATTGTAGCCAGGGATTCTTTATCAAAAATGATAAATTATTTAGAAGCACATTCCATGGTTGGTCTTTTGGGTCCGCAACTTTTAAACTTTAACGGCAGCGTTCAGGAATCCTGTTTTCGTTTTCATCGGCCCTTAACTATTTTTTATCGCCGGACATTTTTAGGTAAAACGCCTTGGGGCGAGCGCGAACTGGAACGCTTTACGATGAAAGGTTTTGACCGTAATTTTATTAAAAAAGTTGATTGGATTCTGGGGGCGGCAATGATGATTCGCCGTCGGGCTTTGAATGAAGTTGGGTCGATGGATGAGCGATTTTTTCTTTATTTTGAGGATACTGATTGGTGCCGGCGATTTTGGCAAAAAAATTGGCAAGTTATTTATCTGCCGGAAGTAAAAATGCACCATTATCATGGCCGGGCCAGTAAAAAAGTAAGCAGCTTCGCAGATATTTTTATAAATAAATATCTTTGGATTCATTTGTCGAGTGCGTTAAAATATTTCTGGAAATATAAAGACGCTCGTTAGTTTCTTTATGAAAAAAATATTAAATTCAATCTTAATAATTGTTCTGATGGCCAGTATTTTTGGCGGCGGTTTTTGGTTTGGTAAAAATAGCAAGCCTTCGATTGAAAAGGTGACGGGCCTTCAGAATTTAGAATCAGGCAAAATGGGAGTGGTTGATTTTGCTTTATTCTGGGATGTTTGGTCAAAAGTCCAGGATGAATTTGTAAATCGTTCAAAATTAGATTATCAGAAAATGGCTTATGGGGCTATCTCTGGTATGCTCGGCGCCCTGGATGATCCTTATACTGTTTTTCTTTCTCCCGAAGAGAATAAAGAATTTTCTCAGTCAATGCAGGGAAACCTAGAGGGGATTGGCGCTGAAATTGGTGACAGAAAAGGAGTAGTGACGATTATTTCTCCGCTTAAGGATTCGCCGGCAATGAAGGCTGGCTTAAAAGCAGGAGATAAAATTTTTAAAATAAATGATAAAACAGCAGTTGGTTTGTCGGTTGAAGAAGCAGTCAGTCTGATTCGCGGCCCCAAAGGAACAGAAGTTGCTTTAGGAATTTTACGCGATGATTGGAGTGAAATTAAAGAATTTAAAATTACTCGGGCGGTTATTAATATTCCGATTGTTAAATTAGAAACGAAGCAGCTGGGCGATAAGAAAATAGCTCATTTGGCACTTTATCAATTTACAGATAATTCGGTGGTTGAATTTGAAAAATCAGTTCAAGAAATTCTTTCTTCAGATGCCAAGGGATTAGTTTTGGATTTGCGTGGAAATCCCGGTGGATATCTTGAGTCAGCAGTTGAAATGGCTAGCTGGTTTTTACCAGAAGGACAAGTCGTGGTAAGCGAAGACTTTGGTAATGGAAAAAAAGAAGACCATAAAAGTTTCGGTATTAACAAATTAGGTTCTTTGCCGACAGTTATTTTGATTGACCAAGGATCAGCTTCGGCTTCAGAAATTTTAGCTGGAGCGCTAAGGGATAATTTAAAAATTAAACTAGTTGGAGAAAAAAGTTTTGGCAAGGGTTCGGTGCAAAAACTAGAAAATATGAGCAGTGGCACTGCCCTGAAAGTAACCGTCGCCAAATGGTTAACGCCATCGGGCCACTGCATCGCTGAACAGGGACTGGAGCCGGATATTAAGGTTGGGTATTCTATAGAGGACGCCGAGAACGGCAGAGATCCGCAGTTAGACAAAGCGCTGGAACTTTTAAAGTAATAATTGATTGCCAAGATTTAGATAATTAGTGTAAGATAGATAAAGAATAAAAAGAAAAAAATATGAAAGTTATTCTTATGAAAGATGTTCCAAAGGTGGGTAAAAAAAGTGAAATTAAAGACGTGGCTGATGGCTATGGTCGGAATTTTTTGATTGCCAATAATTTAGCAAAACCAGCGACCGAAGCAACAATTAAACAGCTGGAATTAGAGCGGGAATTATTGGTTCAGCAAGCTGAAGCTGAATTGAAAGTGGAAGAAGAATTAGTCACTCAGCTTGATGGTCAGGAAATTGAAATAAAAGCCAAAGCCGAAGAAAGCGGAAAATTGTATGGTTCTATTACAGCGGCTAAGCTGATTAAGGTTTTTAAAGATAAAGGGTTTGAGGTGGCGAAAAATAATATAAAATTAGCCGAACCCATAAAAGAAACGGGCGAGTATGACATTATAATTGAACTGTCGCATGGTCTTGAAGCTAAGATTAAAATTATTATCATCTCTGAAAATGAAGCATTAGTCTAGGGGTTTTAAACAGCTAAATGCCGACCGCTCCAAGTCGGTGTTTATAAAAACAAATATTCAAAAATAAAATTTTATTATTTTTATGGCAAAGTATATTTTTGTGGCGGGCGGTATTATGTCGGGCGTGGGCAAGGGAGTAGCGACAGCTTCAATCGGAAAAATTATTCAGTCCCGCGGCTTCTCGGTAACGGCCATAAAAATTGATCCCTACGTCAACGTTGACGCCGGGACGATGAACCCCACCGAACATGGTGAGGTTTTTGTTTTAAACGAAGGGACTGAGTGTGATCAGGATATGGGTAATTACGAGCGTTTTTTAAGTGTTAATTTGCCGGCGACAAACTACATGACAACAGGCAGTATCTACGAATCGGTTATTCACAAGGAGCGGAATATGGAATATGGGGGAAAGTGTGTTGAGGTTGTGCCCCATATTCCCATGGAGGTGATCGACAGGATAGAAAAGGCGGTTAAAAAGGCTAAGGCAGATTTTATTACTATAGAAATTGGCGGTACGGTCGGGGAGTATCAAAATGTTTTATTTTTAGAAGCAGCAAGAATGCTTCGTCTTAAAAAACCAAAAGACGTTTTATTTGTTTTGGTCACTTATCTGCCTATTCCCAGTAAAATTGGCGAAATGAAAACTAAACCGACCCAATACGCGGTGCGAACCTTGAACTCAGCCGGAATTCAGCCAGACATTATTTTGGGCAGATCCAGCACTCCTTTGGATAAAAAAAGAAAAGAAAAGATTGCTGTAAATTGCAATATGCGAGAAGAAGACATTATTTCCGCGCCAGATATTGAAACTATTTATGAAGTGCCTTTGAATTTTGAAAAAGACAAGTTAAGTGATTTAATTTTAAAAAAATTAAGTTTACGACCCAAAAAAAGCAATCTAAATGATTGGCGGAAATTTGTGTCCACAATACAAAAGGTTAAAAAACCGGTTAAAATCGGGATCGTCGGAAAATATTTTGGAACGGGCAATTTTGTTTTGTCAGACTCGTATCTTTCGGTTATCGAGTCGATAAAACACGCGGCTTATTTTTATAAGCGCCAACCACAGATTGACTGGCTGAACGCCGAAGAATATGAACAAAAAAATTCTCAAACCTTAAAAAAACTAAAGCAATACGATGGGATAATCGTACCGGGCGGTTTCGGTTCGCGGGGAGTAGGGGGAAAAATAAAAGTTATAGAGTTTTGCCGCCGTAATAAAATTCCTTATTTTGGCTTGTGTTATGGCATGCAGTTGGCTTGTATCGAATTTGCCCGTCACGTTTGCGGCCTGTCAAAAGCCCATACTACGGAAATTGATAAAGAAACGCCCCAGCCGGTTATTGACTTGATGCTGGACCAGAAGGCTCTGTTGGGCAATAATCGCTATGGCGGTACAATGAGGCTGGGCGCTTATTATTGCCAACTACAAAGGGGTAGTAGAGCCTTTAAGGCTTACGGCCAAGAGCTAATCTCTGAGCGTCATCGCCATCGCTACGAATTTAATAATCAATTCCGGGATGTGTTGGTTAAAAACGGTTTAAAAATAGCCGGCTTGAATCCCGATCGCGATTTAGTAGAAATTATCGAACTTGAAAATCATCCATTTTTTGTCGGTGTGCAATTTCATCCGGAATTCAAATCGCGACCCCTTGAGCCCCATCCCTTATTTCGAGAGTTTATAAAAGCAGCGATTCAGAAATAATTATTTGGTTTGTCATTCTGAGCAAAGCGAAGAATCTCTAGATCCTTCGGCCTGCGGCCTCAGGATGACAGCAGTTTTTATAAAATAAAAACCCCTCTTTACAAAAGAGGGGTTGGGGGAGATTTATTTAGATTGGGTCGTTTATTTAGCCGGCACCACGTTAACAACCTTAACGTGTCGTCGGATATTATTGAATCCCTCTTTTGTTTTGGTGGTAAATTTAACCACGCCCTTGATAACAGAGTAAAGGGTGTCGTCTGAACCGCGCCGGACGTTTTTGCCGGGCAGGAATTTAGTGCCGCGCTGGCGGATAATAATTGATCCGGGCTGAGCGGGCTGGCCGGCAAAAAGCTTAACGCCCAAATATTGTGGTTGTGAATCGCGGCCTAGTTTAGTAGAACCGGCCGCTTTAGTATGCGCCATTTTTCAGATTGTCATTCTGAGCGAAGCGAAGGATCTAGAGATTCTTCGGGCTACTTTCTTAGCATGACAAGAGAAGTAAAATTACTGTATAATACTATCATAACATTTTTCATATGTCAATTATTAATTTGGCTCAAATAGGGGACTGGATTAGGCGTAATCAAGCGGATATTGCCATTGTTGTTGGCTTTGTTTTGGTTGCAGTTATTGCCTTTGGGACAGGGCGGCTTTCCGCGCCGGAGATTGTCAGAAATCCGATTATTATTGAAGAACCAAATACTTCCAGCCCCACTAACGTTTTAAATAATGTTTCACAACCGCTTGGTACGGGGGCAGGGGACTCTATAAATCCGTCCGGGGCGGACACGGGGCAAGAGTCAGTCAAG
>Ga0247840_10012518_pt1 | contig 10038 bp, 9 predicted proteins | sample LaCruzMarch2015__FD_192404 | JGI IMG/M metagenome (GOLD analysis project Ga0247840, IMG submission 192404) | Freshwater microbial communities from meromictic Lake La Cruz, Castile-La Mancha, Spain - LaCruzMarch2015_17m | ecosystem: Environmental > Aquatic > Freshwater > Lake | place: Spain...
GGGGTGAATGAGCATGATATGATGCAGTTTCCACGGTGCATTTTGATGCGGGCGGAACATTCTCAGCTTCGCTTCCACCGAACCGGTTATTGAACTACTGCAGCTAAGATCACACATGGTGAACTGAGCGGCAACAGTTACGGTGAGAACCTCAGCGCATTTTCCGGCAACAGCGTAATCCGCCTCAATGCGCGCTCTACCCATGGAGCAACCGGATTCGGACCTTACGGTCCTCATATCCACTTGATCTAGGTACACGTGGACAGCAAGCGAGCAGCCGCAATTGATGCGCAGAGCTTCTGCAACAATTATTTGGACTAGGCCTTGGTCACGGGTTGTTTTCAAGGTGCGGGCAACAGTATTTTCTCCATTGTTTTTCATTTTTACTTCTCCAGGAATTTACAGAGCACTTATTGCACTGTAGTTGTCACCAGGACAACTCAGAGAAGACAGATATCTGTCTGCTGTAAGTTGTCCTTGTGAGGAGGTGCAGGTTACATAACCCGCACATATACAATAGCACATATATGTGCACACGTCAATATTCTGTCGAACACGCTTTACAACACTTCAAAATACATTGAGAAATATGGCTGAAAACTCTAGTGACCCCAAGACATGGCTTTCCGTATTATTGAGAGAAAGAAGCCATATTACTGAGGCTATCAAAGAATTAAATATTAACTCCACAATTTAAATTCTTTAGTCAACTCATCAACTTTTTTAGTTGGACCATATAACAGACAACCTAAATATTTAAAATCTTCAGTATTTTTTAGCTTAATGGAATCATTAAGTTCATCGTCGTGTCTCGTATCGAGCATTTCTTCTGGGAAATCAATCAAAATTACATCAGAAATATCCTTAGTCTTATTTACGAGTTTGTTTATTTTTTCTGAAGTGCCCTCCTTAATAATTAAACCGAATCTTGCGATACCTTTATGATTGAAACCTATTTTATCGACTAGCACTTTCCTGCCCATAAGATCTTCATCTTTATTTGAGCCCAAAGAAACAGACAAGTGACCAAGTACGTTCAAAGCTTTCCATGTCTCAATTCCAGTGTCTATTATTGCAATAATTTTCTTTTGTTTGTAATCGTAGGTCATATATTTAAATAATATCACTCACAAACAACACTCACAACTTTCACCCCGCAGTCGATTCAGCAGAATCGTCGATGGGGCGATTCTGTTGAATCACACTTTCGCCTCTAGTGTGCACCGCACGCACCAAGCAGGTGATTGTGCTCAATCGCCAGCGTCTTTTACTTCGCTTCACTTGTAAAAGTCTGGGTGCGCATCGGCATCACAAATTTATACTCACTTCGTTCGTTAAATTTTGTGACCCCAAGACGTGGCTTTCCGAATTATTAGACTATAAACATGGTATTACTGAAGCTGTTGGAAGACTAAGTATTAACCACCAATCTTCCCCTACTTCTCTTTCCACTTTTCAGGTATAGAAAATTCACCCACATCATCAACTAATTTTTCTTCAAACTGACTAACGCCCAATAAACCCTTTCTTATCTGCTTAACATCAGTAGAAACTGTTTTCAATTGTATATTATTTCTTTCGAATGGACTAACAACGGTAACTCGTAGTTTGATTTCTTGAACAACAACATTTATTGGCATTACAAGATCCGAGTCATTAGATATAACTACAGCTCTTTCAAATAATCCGTTATGAGCATCATTGACGAGATTTGTGGCAATATTGACATCCGTTCCCTTTTCTTCATTTTTAATTACAAAAGCATACCCGTCTTTATCTGCCAACTTCATTGATATTCTGTGTCTCAAAAATATACCTTCTATGATTTCCAAATTTGGTAAAGTTCTTAGAGCCCTTAGATATATCTGTTGTCTATTAGGCCCATCAGGATCACTATCATTATTACGAAGTTTAATTGGCGCTGTAAAATATTTAATCTTTACTATTTCATCATTTGGAAACAACAGGCGACACATTTTATTTATATCAAGCCATTTATACAGAGTCTTTTTTAGACACCCATAGTATAAATTGAATCCATCGATATAAATAATAATTTTCACGCAATCATCATATCTATAAAATGCAGAAACCGCAACACAAGGTTGCGGTTTCGCGTTCTGTCACCGAAGCAACAGAAGGTATATTTAATATATTAGCAATAAATGGTAAAAAGTCAATCTTTTGTGACCCTACAGAGAATCGAACTCTGATTACTGCCTTGAGAAGGCAATGTCCTAACCGTTAGACGATAGGGCCATGTATTTGCTATTTATTTTGCGGAACTCTAATAATATCGCATAAAATTTGATTTTTATCAATACTTTTTAAGGAAACAAATCCCGACGCCAGTGTGGCGCCGGGGGCATCTTTATAGAAACCTTTGTAGGAATTGAGCCTACTGGAGTTCAACTCCGTATGCGTAAAGGTGTCCACTCACCCGACCGTTGACCTTAGGAATTGAAATGATTCCATTTTTCCCGAACTCAACAGTGACCATAAATGGATTCCTTTTTACACTCCTGCAAGCGACCCTCTCTGGGAAAAGGTGTCTGCTGAAGGTGCGCATAAATACCAAGTTGGCATACACCACCTCTGCAACATTAATAGTTCCTAAATCCTGATTGTGTGCCCCTGTGTTTGGAACAGCATACCAGATCCAGTCGGGGCTACCAGGAGGGCGTAAAAGACCATCTTTCTTCCCAACCGGATGTAAGCCTTCCGTATCACCGAAAAGCCTAGGGTAACATTTTGCAATCACCTGAACTGGTAGGAAGAATGGAACGCAGATGAGAATAACATGCTCGTGAGCGCCACCTCTCATCATCGTTTTCAAGCACCTTTGCCTAATAGGTATTGCAATATCCTCATCACGAGGAGGCTGACCTAATCTAGGCAAAAGATTATTGGGACAGAACTCAGGTCCTAAAACCCTTGTTTCTCCTAAAGCCTCTCTGACAATTCTGTAGTCGACAAGTGGAGCCTTGTTAGTTTGGTTAGTTTTTTCTATTGATACACCCGCTCCCCTACTGATAGGGCAGCCCAACGCGTTTGAATTAGCTTTATTCATGCCAAAAGGATCAATCCGATCCTTAAATATAATGTCATTTATTATGAATAAAGTCAAATCTACGGCGTACAATTCTTTCCATTTGGTGGAGTCTTACTCAATGGCGCTACTCTTCCCGTTCCGACGGGGACTACCACGGATGTACTTGTCCCCACTCCATCAATCCCCGTTCCGCCCAGTGCTCTATCTGGTGCCACCTGATAATAGCTAATCAAGAACTTAGTGAGTTCAATAAACGGTATAGCCAAAGTATCTGAAGAATAGTTCACCCCTCTTGGGTTTATCGTGTAGATGAATACCAAAAATTGTGGATTATAAGCTGGCAAAAATCCAATAAACGAGTGAAGGTGAATGTTGTCAGCATATCCAGAACCTCCTCTAACCATTTGCGCAGTTCCAGTCTTAACTCCAATTGAATAATTAGGATTTTTATAAACTCCGCTCTTAAGTGTTGTATCAAAATTATTAACCATCATATTTACAACTTCAAGTGCAGAATCTTCTTTAATCACTCTTTCATTAAATTGAACTGGAATTTTTTTAGAAGTTCCAATCTTGTAATTAATTTCCTTCACCAATCTTGGCTTAACCATTACTCCTCCATTTGCAATTGCAGAAAACGCGTGAATAACTTCAATTGGGGTAACTGAAATTCCCTGACCAAAAGCTGCTGTAACATATTCGATATCAATGTTTCTAGGAGGTTGAATATTAGAAATTAACCCTGATGCCTCATTTGGTAAGTCAATTCCGGTCTTATTGCCCAAGCCGTATTTAGTAAAATAATTTCCAAATGCTACATTACCAACCCTTTGTTCAACATATGCAAAGCCTGTATTTAATGATCTTGCAAGTGCACACTGAAGAGTAATTAAGCCTCTGCCTTTTTTGTCAAAGTTTGAGATTGTCTTTTTATTGAAAGTTGCAGACCCAGTGTCTAGGTATGTAGTTTGTGAATTCACAACACCTGAATCAATCCCGGCGGACATCGTCAACGGCTTCATGATGGATCCCATTTCATAAACACTTTCAACAAGGTCATTTCTAAACAAGGCAACATCTTTAACATTTTTTAAATCATTTGGGTCAAAAGAAGGATTAAGACCCATAGCATAAATGTCCCCCGTCTGTGGGTTCATTATAATCGCCCCAGTTCTCTCAGAAGAATATTGGCTATTAATCTTGGTAATCATCTCCTCAATGTAGGCTTGGGTCTTTGGTTCAATTGTGGTCACTATATCCCCCTCTAGAGTCTCCCCATCAATTACGGTCTTCTTAATATTTGAAAAAGTTTCAACGAAAAAGTTAGCATAAGTATTTGATTGAGTCCTACTTAATACATCGTCATATTCTCTCTCAAGTCCGTATCTTCCTGCAAATTCATTGCCCTTATAGCCCATAAAACCGAGCACATTGGACGCCAAGGTTCCACCGGGATAATATCTCCATTTATCTTGATACAGGGTAATTCCTGGCAATTTAAGCTTATTCAGTTTCTCGCCAGTCTCTTGATCAATTCTTTTTCTAAGTTCCTCGTATGGGTCATTAGTTTTGTTAGATTTGGCGATAAAGTCACTCCGATCCAAATCAGGAATCAAAGCTGCTATTTTATTATAAATATCTTCTGCGCCACCTGCTTTTACAAGGTTTGGCTTCATTGCCAAGATAAAGCCGGTTTTTAGTGACGCCGCCGATATTTTCACGCCATCCTTTTGTGTAAAGAAAATAGTCCCTCTATTGAAATCCGTTGAGGGTTTTTGATATTGTCTGTCAGCTTTTTGTCTATATATATCTGACTTAACAATCTGTAACATATAAAGCTTTGCAAAAAGTAGTAATGCAAAAACAATGATTGCTATTGAAATTAATCTAATTCTAGACTTTAACATTACTCTCTATTTTACTTCATTCCTACTTCATTGCAACATTTTTGGCAACGAACTCACGAGAAGCAAATACAGTTTTACCTACTGCGTTTTGAAAACCAAGCTCATATGCCTTCTCTATTGAAATGTTGTTAGACAATGACATATATTGGAACTCCAAGTCTCCCAATTTTGAGTTCAAAGCAACAATCTGTTCCTCTGCCTTATCTTTGTTAAAAGCATTCCAAACAGTTGTATTAACCATATATCCATAAGCGCCAACAAGAACAATTAAAACAGAGAGCATAGACCAGAATAATGTTACTGATAGTCTATCTATTTTATTTATTGTTTTTGTTACATTTGTCATGGATTTTATGTTTTATTAATTTCTGTTTTTTATAATTTTTGAAACACCCGCATTTTTGCACTTCGCGCCCTTGGATTTTCATCCGTTTCATCCTCTGTTGGAACAATTGGTCTCTTTGTTAAAATCTTCCCCTTCCCCTCCTCATCAAACTTCTTAAAAAAGTTCTTAACGATTCTGTCTTCCAAGCTGTGATATGAGATAACCACCAGCCTTCCTCCTGCATTTAATTTCTCTATCGCTTGTGGAAGAGTCTCATTGAGGGCGTTTAATTCATCATTAATGGCGATTCTAAGCGCCTGAAAGGTCTTTGTTGCTGGATGAGTCTTGCCAAATCTTGCAAAGCTAGGAACGGATTGCTTTATGATTTCAGCAAGCTTTGAAGTGGATTTTATTCTCTCCAATTCTCTTGCTTTAATAATCCCCTTGGTAATCTTCCATGCAAACTTATCTTCTCCATAAGACTCAATGATTGTTCTGATATTTTCTTCATCCCAGTCATTGATAATGTCTTCTGCGGTGAATTGAACGCTTTCAGCAGCATCTGCGACCTCACTGACTGTCATCGATGTTGCGCCCTCGCCGTCGACTTCGGACCCATCATCTTTCTTATTTGAAAAAGTCATGATTAATGGCTCATCCTTTTTGAAGCTAAACCCTCTACCGCTCTCTTCAAGCTCATAAGAGCTGAGTCCAAGGTCATAAAGTATTGCATCTGCTTTGCTAACCCCCACCTCACCCAGTGCCTTTGTCAGATTTCTGAAGTTGTCATTAATGAAGATTATATTTGGCTTCTTTTCTAAATCCTTGAATGCTATTTCAAAGTTAGCGCTGGCTCGTAGAATTGCATCTTGATCCAAATCAAAGCCTAGAATTGTGATATCTCCATTCATTAACTTTGCAACCTCTTCGCTATGGCCTCCATCGCCAAGATTGCAATCAACAAAGATCTGACCTTTCTTTAAGTCCAATTGTTCTAACACAGATTGTAAAAGAACTGGAATGTGTCTAGTGAATTCTTTTTTAACGAATTCCTTCTTAGGCCCATTCTGTTTTTTCCAGCTATTACTGCCTCTACCTGAATTCTTCTTACCTCCGTTTCCCTTTGATGTTTTACGTTTTGTCATATCTCTTTAAATTACTCCGACTTCTCCTAATTTCTCAGCAATATCATCGACATGCTTCAAATTCTCCATCTTGTAATTCTTCCAACGCAACTCATCCCAAATTTCAACCTTGTTGTATACGCCGGTGAAAACCACTTTTCCAGATTTATCAGAAAGTCCTGCATACTCTCTTAGAAAATCTGGAATCAAGATTCTTCCAACGCCATCAACATCAACTTCTACCGCACCTCCTAGAAACATTCTATTGAAACCTCTACTACTCGCCTGCCCCATGGAAAGTGAACCTAGCTTCTCAGAGATCTTTTCCCATTCCTTGATTCCAAACATGAATAAACAGTTATCAAGTCCGTGAGTAATCACAACCTTTTTGCCAATCTCTTTCTTGAATTTGGCAGGTAAAGAGATTCTTTTTTTGTCATCTTGGCTGTGTGTATATTCTCCGATTAGCATATTCTTTTTTCCATGGTTTATATGGCTTTAAATCTATCTCTTTTCCCAATCGCTATCCCTTACCACTATTTCCCACTTATCTACCATTTTATACCACTTATCACTCACTTGCAAACACATTTTACAAAAAAGTTGTGTATAACTTTTTATTGATGTAGACTTTTAGGCAGAAGCACCTATCCAAAGCAATGCGGAGTGTTTTTCAAGGATTTGATTAGAACAACAACCAACCCCAACCAATATACAGAAATGCCAGACTCCACAACACCACAAATAACTAGCTTGCCTACCCTCAAGAAGCCAAACGGATTGAAGATAGCAACAACTCCAAATGCAGACTTCAGACGCTTCAAGAAAATGGGAATTCCTTTGAATGTCAGGCGTCTAGTAGAATTCTCTGACCTACAAGAGGAAATGGGAATAATCACAAAAAGGGCAAGCAACTCAGTCAAGAAACCTCACCAAATCGAGGTCAAGCACGAGTTTTTCCTTGTTGACACCGCCGACAATGATGTCGTCAGGGTCCACAAAGGACAAACTATTGGAGTAGTATTGCAGGGTACCAACACGTGTGAGAACACTCGAATCAAGCACTTGGTACGGATAACCTGCGAAAGACCATCGAAGGGTTTGTTCCGAAGGTGGAAGCACAAGTATTTCGACGTGCTCACATCCCCATACGCCGACTCTTTCAAGGACTTTGTTGACAGACTGAGGAACACACACAGGCCAATGAATATGGAATGAGGACTGACACATCTCAAACCAAAGGGCGTATCTCAAGCTAAGAGATACGCCTTTGTTTTATGAATTTAAGCATCCGACTAGCCTCGACCTTTAGAATATATAGAGGTCTCAACTCTCCCTGCAAAAAACCAAAATTACTCAATAGAAATAATATGATAATCCGCTTCCCCAGCAGGAGTTGTGAATTTAAATTTATCTCCCTTCTTCTTTCCAAGTAGAGCTTGTCCAACAGGAGATTTGAAAGAGATCTTTCCAGCTGACATGTCAGCCTCTTCTGATCCAACAAGAGTGTAAACTTTTTCCGTTTTACTTAAAGATGTTTTAACATGAACGACAGATCCAATCTCTACCTTATCACTATGATGTGACTCAATAATTTGAGCGTGAGTAAGAACATCCTCTATTTGAGAGATTCTATCTTCCAGCGCTGCTTGCGCCTCACGTGCTTCATGATACTCTGCATTTTCTGACAGATCACCTAAGGCCTTAGCAAATTCAAGATTATGTGCAATTTCTTGACGCTTAACAGTTTTCAGAATTTCAAGCTCTTTCTTTAACTCGTCGAATTTTGTTTTTGATAGATAATCTTTTGACATATTTTTTAAATAAGACGCAAAGTATAAACTATTTTTAGTGTATTGACAAGACCCTAAATCATAAATACATAGTATTGTTTTAGGCTTATAAATAAGGCTAATATCCTGATAATACACCTATATTTAAATTAATTTGGTCTCTCTATCTCTAATAGGCTATTTACCGTGCTGGTACTAACATTAAGATTAGTAGAATCGACATCATCAGTAGTACTACTACCATTGTTAGTATTCACTTGAACATCTTCAACCTTAGGAGGTACATAGTCAACAAAATACTGTCTGGCATACACATTCATCCAATCTAACAATAATCTCATAACTGAAGTTGCACCGTACTTTGCATCACTTGGACCTTTTTCTATCATAATCACAAAAGCATATCTTGGTTTTTCAGCTGGCCAAAAACCAACAGACCAAGAGTTAACATACTTCTTAAGAGTTCCAAGTTGAGCGGTTCCTGTTTTACCAGCCATCTTTACATAAGGAACGTTCAATGGTTGCATAGTTCCCGCTGTTACAGTCATCCTCATTCCATCTCTGACAATATTAAAATAACCAGGTTTATCTATTCCAATTTTATTTTGAACTTGCTTTTGATCTTGTAATCCAAAAGCGTTCAAAGTGTCTACATCTCTTGAGACACCCTGTGCAACATACTCGGACGTTGTTGAAGACATATTTAAAGTTGGAGTAACTAAATATCCACCATTGGCAATTGCACTAACGGCTCTAACTGCTTGAATTGGTGTAACCTGAAAACCATATTGTCCAATTGCGGTGTGATATGTATCTCCAATTCTCCAAATGTCGCCATTAAAATTTGCTTTTTTCCATTCCTGATTAGGGATTACTCCGACCTTACCAGTAAAATAATTATTCTGAATAGTAGAACCAAATCCAAACATTTTTGCATACTTATTTATTCTTTCAATTCCAAGACCTTTTTGACCCGGGAAACCTCCACCAATTTGATAAAAATAGACGTCAGAAGAAACCGCAATGGCTTCCTTCATGTTAGTCCAACCATGTGCTTTCCAGTCTTTGAAAATTGTAAACTCCCCTGGCAAATATGGATTAGGTACTTTTAGTGTACCCGTACTTTCAATCTTTTTATCAGGAGAAATAATTTCTTCATTGAGTGCGGCAAGCGCAAAAAATGGTTTTATAATAGATCCTGGAGTATACAATCCATCGCTAACTCTATCCAGGAAAAGATTAGAGTTATCTGATAAGTATCCATTAATTTTTTCAGTATCCTTCCCATCGGTCATGACGTTGCTATCATATTCTGGGAATGAAACGCTGGACAGTATTTCTCCAGTATTAACATCCATAATCACCCCTGCACCGCTTTTAAAACCAGCCCTCCCTGCAATGTCCTTGATAGACGCGTAGAAGGCTTCTTGCAATTTGGTGTCTAAGGTTAATATTAGGTCGGACCCCTTAACCATGGGCTTAATAAGGCTTCCTGGGTATGCTTTGCCATGTACGTCAGTCTCCACTATCTTAATACCATTTTGACCAAGCAAATCATTATTAAAATACTTCTCCACTCCATCAGCCCCCTTCAGCTCTGTATTATAGTAAAATCCAGATTTATCTTTCTGTGGATATTTTATATAGCCCAACAGATTGTGAGTTCCTGGATTTTCTCTGTATGATCTTAAGGAGAATTCATTCTGAGTTTCATCAATTTTATTCCATGCCAAAAGCCTTCCATACCTGTCCATTATCGCTCCACGCTCAGCAAAAATTAAACTATGTTCTAGGTGATTATTTTCTGCAATTTTTCTAAATTCCTCACCTCTTATAA
>Ga0247840_10012521_pt1 | contig 10036 bp, 8 predicted proteins | sample LaCruzMarch2015__FD_192404 | JGI IMG/M metagenome (GOLD analysis project Ga0247840, IMG submission 192404) | Freshwater microbial communities from meromictic Lake La Cruz, Castile-La Mancha, Spain - LaCruzMarch2015_17m | ecosystem: Environmental > Aquatic > Freshwater > Lake | place: Spain...
CACGCTATTCATGCGCTAAGTGTTTTGTTAGGGCGTGAACCGAATGCTTTAGCGAAACGTTTTTCTGATGCCAAATCAATTCCGACCTCGACGCTTTCATTGACAAATTTACCGTCAGAATTGTTACAACGTCGTCCCGATATTCGCAAAGCAGATCGGCAAATGGCACAAGCCAATGCTCAAGTCGGTATTGCAACAGCGGAACTGTACCCGAAAGTAAATTTGGCGGCGTTTGTTGGGCTGCAAAATCTTAAAATCACTGATTTCACGCCGATGGGAAAATCGTGGTCAAGCGCGTCAACGATTACCATGCCGTTATTTAATTGGGGAAAGTTGCAAGCCAATATCGAAGCCAAAGATTCGCAATTTGAACAAGCCTTTTTGGCATATCAATCAACGGTTTTAACGGCATTTCAAGAAGTTGAAAATGCGCTGATTGCATATCGAAATGAATCACAACGTTATGACGCTTTATCGCAAGCAATCAGCGCAAATCAAACTGCATTAAATTTAGCGACAGAACGCTATAAAAAAGGATTGACGGGATTTATTGAAGTTTTACAAGCCCAACAAATGCTGTATCAAACACAAATTCAACAAATCGAAAGTTTAGCGAATGCTGCGCTGCAAAATGTGGCATTACACAAGGCATTAGGTGGCAATCCATCAATTGACAGTCATTTGTAAAATATGTCCGTCGTCCATTTCGGCAACACGGTCAGCAAAACTAAAAATGCGCGAATCGTGCGACACAATCACTAACGCTCTATCTTTGTGTAAAGCCATTTCTTTCAATAAATTCATGACATTGTGTCCGCTAGCATGATCTAACGCGCTGGTAGGTTCGTCGCAAACAATCAATTTTGGACTATGAATCAAAGCGCGAGCAATCGCCACACGCTGTTGTTGCCCGCCTGAAAGCTGCGAGGGAAGCGATTTCCATCTATCCCCCAATCCCACACGCTCTAAAACATCAATCGCTTTACGTTTTGCAACGTCCCATTTTGCACCGTTAATAATCAGCGGCACGGCAACATTTTCGGCGGCATTTAACGACGGCAATAAATTAAACGCTTGAAACACAAAACCAATTTTTTCGGCACGAAATTGCAATTTATCTTTGCTTTTCATGGTTAATAAATTTTCACCGAATAATTCGCACACCCCAGAATCTTGATCCAAAATACCTGCAATAACAGAAATCAAGGTTGTTTTTCCACAGCCTGACGGCCCAACAAGCATCATCAATTCCCCTAACTTTATGGTTAAATTAACATTATTTAATGCAGTGACTTTTTGACCACCTACGTCGTAGGATTTTGTTAAATTTTCACAGTGAATAGCGATATTCATAAATTAACTTTTAAATACAATGGCAGGTTCTAATCGAATCACTTTAATAATGCTCAATAACGCGGCGAACATACAAATTAAACTTACGCCTGTGCCGCTAAATACCAGCAATTGCCACGGAAACTTAAACGCCAAAATGGAATGCCGCATGGCGAAACCAAATAATGCGGTCAATCCAATTCCCATACCATAACCGATACTTCCTGCAAATAACGCTTGTAACAAAATCATCCGTAATAACGTCCAATTGCTTGCGCCCATTGCTTTTAATACGCCAAATTGACGGATATTATCGAGCGTAAAGTTATAAAAAGTTTGTCCCGCAATGGCGGCACCGATAATAAAACCGAGTAGGACGGAAACGCCAAAGTTAATCGGAATCCCCGTGTTTTTCATCAAATACCAAAATGTTAAATCCATAAATTCTTGGCGCGTATAAGCGGCTAAACCTGTATTAGTGCGAATTCTTTCCGTTAATTCGTGTAAATCTTGCCCTGGTTTTGCTTTCACCAACACAAACGACAGCAGTTTTCGTTCACGCGGCGCGAAACTGATGGCACGCGAATATGTCGTATAAATAATCGGTTGCGATTGAAATGTGCGCGTCGCTTTCGCAATCCCGACGACAATAGCACGGCGGTCATTGAGTTCTAAATTATCGCCAACTTTAAGCGGAATTTTTTTGCCGCCAGCAATTAACGGCGGTTTAGCGAGCTTTTCATTCGCACCGTCAAAATCAACAATCACGCTGTCGCTACGGCGTAAATTCTCAACTTTACCTTCTAACATAATCGGCGGTGCGCCAATTAACGTCGTATCATCCAGCCCAATAACATTACACGTTTGAAACGTGCCATCCGTCATGCGTGCTTTTAACATTCCTTTGTATAACGGCATCGCCCATTCAATTCCCGAAATTCCTCGAACGCGGTAAAGTTCAGTATCTTGTAACGGTTTAACGTCATCGATAAATTGCACTTTGGTATCCATAACCCAAATATCGGGTAAACCTAAATCGGTAATAAAACTATAAGAACGCGCAATAAATCCCGTAAAAATTGCGGGTTGCTGAGTCATAATCAGCGACGCAAAGGTTAATCCCATCACAATGCCGATATATTTACTCGTATCGCCCATAAGCATTTTTAGCGCGATGTAATTCATAACGCGCCTGCGTTGCTAACTTCGATGAAAATATCCATTTGTTGCCCAATGTAAGCGGGTAAATCTTTGGGATTAAATTGATACAACGCTTGTAAAACCCGCGTATCAACTCGTTCGGTGCTATCACCCGTCAAAGATTTTTTCGGTACAACAAAGGGTTCAACGTAAGCGAGTTGTAAATCCACTTTGAAACGTCGATTACCGCGTAAATACGCGACGGCTTTGGAAGTTTTGTCGAATCGCCACGCATCGTTTTCGTCAATATCTACCCGAACGTGAAACGTATTTAAATCACCAACGATTAAAAGAGGTTTTGACAATGCGCCTGCGCTCGCAAATTCACCTGCGCGAATGTTAACTTGCAACACATCGCCATTGATTGGCGAGCGAACGATTAAACGCTCTAGCGTGGTTTCGGTTTGCAAAATCGCGGCTTGAGCCTGTTCGACAAATGCGGATGCGCTTTCTAATTTTGTTTTTGCAATTGCTAGCGCGTTGCGGCGTTTCAACACTTCTTCGCCGCTAATGGCGCGGGAATCCGTAACAGCGTTTGCCAAATCAAACAATGATTGCGAGTCGGTTATATTTGCTTTGGCAACCAATACATCGGCTTGCGCTTTGGCTAAATCAGCGCGGCGTTGACTTAATTCGGCGCGAGTTTCGCGGTCGTCTAAATAGAAAAGTGGTGTGCCTGAGCTTATTTTATCGCCAACTTTTACGGCGACTTTGTTCACTAATCGCGCGAGCGGTGAACCGACGGCAATGCTTTCGTTTTTTGGTTCGATAATCCCCGCGCCTGCAATGAAATTTGTAAAAGGCGCAGAAGCTGGTTCAACTAACGCGGGGGCAATTGGTACAGGTTGATTGCTACTTACGACGGTGTAAGAGGCAAATAAAAATCCAGCAGCTGCAAGTATAGGAAGAGTGTGTTTCATCATAAGAAGACGTTAATGCTTGAATAAATCGTTTTAACAATATGAAATATAAAGATATTCATCAGTGCAATGTGTTAATCGTGAATGGTTTTGATTATGCACCAACGTTAGTCGTTTCGCTAATAATTCCGCCTAAGTTTGCCTGCAAAAAATGTTATGATAACGTCACTTTATTCACCACGATACCCGAATTAACATGGCATTCAATCTTCCCACGCATTTAACTTTGTTACGCATTGCACTAATTCCGTTGTTGACGATTGTATTTTACTTGCCTTGGGAAAACGAAAATGTGGCGTGTACGTTGCTTTTTATGTTGGCAGGTTTTACCGATTGGCTCGATGGATATTTAGCACGAAAAATGCAGTTAGAAACCAAATTTGGCGCATTTTTAGATCCTGTCGCAGATAAATTGATGGTTGTTGTCGTTTTGGTTTTATTAGTGCAGAAAATTCCTGATCCTTATTTAGCAATTCCAGCCGCCATCATCATTGGACGTGAAATTACAATTGCTTCGTTACGCGAATGGATGGCAGAAATGGGCAAACGCGCTCATGTTCAAGTTTCAGCAATGGGAAAATGGAAAACGAGCGCACAAATGCTTGCCATTGCATTCTTACTTTATCGTGATGATTTATTTGGCTTGCCCATTTTATCACTCGGCTATGGCTTGCTTTATATCGCGGCAATTTTGACTTTGTGGTCAATGATTCAATACTTACGCGCCGCTTTTATCGCAATTAACACACTTTAAATGTTCATAAAAATGGACAGACATAAACTCGAAATAGGAAAAAATTTTGATTCAGAAAAATACGGCTACACGCGACGAAATTTTACGCAGCGCGTTAAATTTATTCGTTCATCAGGGTTATCTTAATACCTCGCTCACTCAAATTTCTCAAGCCGCGTGCTTATCGCAAACTCAAGAAATTTACCTTTATTTCGATTGCAAACAAGAGCTTGCCACAGAGCTATATAACAGCGTTTTGGACAGTTTAAGCGTGTCGATTGATGAAATTCGTCGCCGCTACAAAAAATCAGCGGAACAGTTGCATAGTTTGACCGATTTACTTTTCAAATTAGCTGACGAAGCTCCAAATGTTTTGCGGTTTTTGTTTGAAATCAATGCCACCGACTTTTTACCTGCAAATTCAAAACCGTACTTACAAACGCCTGCTGTTAATAAAATGCTCAAAATGATTCAACTTGGCATTAACAGCGGCGAAATTAAAAGTCTTGCACCAATGCTAATTTATACCTATTTTTTCGGCATCATTAACACAACCTTGCAAATGATTTTAAACGGCACGCTCGATAAAAAAAGTGAGTTATATCAATCACAAGCGTGGATGGCAGCTTGGAATGCAATTGCTAAAAAATAATAGGTAGTTCCGAATTCTATGTCTGATAACAAGCCATTTAAACGTTTTACCCGATTTCATTTTTTACTCGTATTAGGGGTTTTATGGGTTGTTCTATCTACAGTTTTGATGGGGCAAAATGTTCTGATTTACGATTATCTACACGCTTTAATGCCAGAATTTAATCCCAATCAAGTCTTAGCGAATGATGCGCTTTATGTCGCCAAGGCTTATCGCATTTTAGGCGTATGCACGACTTTCTTAATAGTTGTGAGTGTTGCATTTATTATTCGTCGTTGCCGTAAAGAAGCATTACTGCTTAAAAAAACGATGCTTGAATTACAACGTCAACAATTTGCTTTAGATTCACATGCCATCGTCAGTATTACCGATAAATCGGGGAAGATTTTTTATGCTAACGAACGCTTTACACAAATTAGTGGTTATTCAACAGCGGAATTGATTGGACAAAATCATCGATTATTAAATTCTGGCGTACATTCAAAACAATTTTTTGCCGATATGTGGACGACAATTAGTCGCGGACAAGTTTGGAACGCTAACATTTGTAATCGGTCGAAAAGTGGACGGTTATATTGGGTGCAATCGACTATCGTGCCGTTTTTAGATGCCAACTCGAACATAGAGCATTACATTTCGATTCGTACTGACATGACCGCGCAAAAGGAAATGGAACAAGCCGCGAGTAAATCTGAAGAATGGCAACGCACGATTCTCAATAATTTAGGCGATGGCGTATATTTATTGGATTTGCATGGTCGAATAACGTATTTAAATGCAACGGGTGAACAATTATTTGGTTACAGTTTCACCGAATTAGAAAATCGTTCTTTGCATGATATTGTTCATCATCATCGTGTAGATGGTTCTGTTTTATCGCCGCAAGAATGCTCGATGCTAATCAATATGAAGCAACAAATGGTTTATCAATCGGACGATGAGTTTTTTTTCCGCAAAAATGGGCGAGGATTTCCTGCAAGTGTCAATGCTGTGCCATTATACGAAAGTGGAGAATTGGTTGGTACGGTGGTTTGTTTTCGTGACATTGGCGAGCAACGCGCTATTCAAAAGCAGTTAATCGAGGCAAAAGAAGCCGTTGAACAAGCAACAACTGTAAAATCTGAATTTCTTTCAACTATGAGCCATGAAATTCGTACCCCAATGAATGGCATTATTGGTATGACGGATTTGTTGCTTGATACACCGCTTAATGCTGAACAGCTTGAGTTTATGACGATTATTAAAAGTTCTTCTAACGCGCTACTCGGTATTATTAACGATATTTTGGATTTTTCGAAAATCGAAGCGGGACAATTTGAAATTGAAAGTTTGAATTTTTCTTTTCAAAACGTAATCAATGGTTGTACCGATGTGATTTCGCCCCGCGCACATGAAAAATCATTGTCACTAATTAGTTATATTGATCCAAAAATTCCTGAACATTTACTTGGCGACCCAATGCGGTTGCGACAAATTGTGTTGAATTTTTTGAGTAATGCCGTCAAATTTACCGATGAAGGTTCGATATTCGCCAAAGCGATATTGCAAAAACAAACGGTTGATGAAGTTTGGGTGCGTTTAGAAATTACGGATAATGGCATTGGTATTTCAGAGGAAACGCAACAACGTTTGTTTCAACCTTTTTCACAAGCTGACAGTTCGACAACTCGAAGATATGGCGGCACAGGTTTGGGCTTATCAATTTGCAAAAAGTTAATTGATTTAATGCAGGGGCGAATTGGTGTTCAAAGTGCGTTAGGTGAAGGTTCGATTTTTTGGATAGAATTACCCTTTAAACTTCCCAACAACGCTAACGAACACCTTATTGATTCGACACAAATCAAAAATAAATTGGTCTTAGTTTTAGGCTACGAAAAAGGACATCATGAAATTTATGTATCGTATTTAAATTCGTGGGCAGTAGATGTGCATTCGTGCAAAGACATTTCAGAAAGTGCGACGCTGTTGGAACAAGTTAAAGACAGTGTAAAACTATACGATGCAGTATTGTTAGCAGGATTGTCAATTGAGCAGTTATTGCAAACGATTCAGTTAATTCGTGCTGAAAAACAGTTGTCCTATGTGCCGATTATTGTTTGTCAGTCGTCATTCGATTCTAATATCCGTAATCAATTATTAAACTGTGGCGCGAATCACGTTTTAACGAATCCAGTGAAACAATCGGTATTATTTGACAGCTTGGTTGAAATTTTTTATAACAAAACGAACAGGCGTTCTTCAGAAAAATTATTTATAACCGCTGTTAATCAGTTCATCGCAGCGGGTGGAAAAAAATATTATTTACTTTTGGTCGAAGATAATGTTGTAAATCAAAAAGTTGCCACGGGATTGTTGATAAAAATGGGCTTTGATGTTGATTTGGCAAACAATGGGCAAGAAGCATTCGATATTTTGACCACCAGTCACGATTATGATTTGGTGTTAATGGATTGCCAAATGCCGATTATGGATGGTTTTGTAGCGACGAGTGTGATTCGAGAATATGAAATGAAACATAAGCTGAAACGTGTGCCAATTATCGCCATGACGGCGAATGCGATGCAAGGCGACAGAGAGCGATGTTTGGAAGTGGGAATGGACGATTATGTAACAAAACCGATTGATGTGGATAAATTACAATTTGCGTTGAAATCGTGGCTAGCTGAAGAAACGGTTCATCCTCAAAAAGTCGAATTATTAGAAAATAAAATCGATTCTGAATCATCAAAAATGGAAAAATCTCCGATTGAAATGCGTCGAATGCTAGATTTATTTGATGGTGAAGAAGACATTATTGATGAACTATTGGGCGTGTTTTATGATTCTATTGCGCCATTAAAAACAAAATTAGCCGCTGCTATTCATGAACGCGGCGCGAGTGTGAAAGCGGTCGCACACGAAATTAAAGGTTCCAGTGCTAACATTGGCGCGGAAATTTTAGGGGATTTAGCTGAAGAATTAGAAACCGCGACCGAGAAACAAGATTGGGTTGAAATTGAGCGTTTGGCAGCAAAAATTCAAAATGAATTGAATCGCGTTGAACAGTTTATTGAAAAAAGAAAATAGGAATTTTTATGAGTATGACAGCGCAAAAATATCATTTACTGTTAGTAGAAGATAATGCCGTAAATCAAAGATTAGGGATGCGTTTGTTGGAAAAATTAGGTTATGTTGTTGATGTCGCTAGCGATGGGCAAGAAGCTATTGACCGTTGCGCGTCGCAATTGTATGACCTCGTATTGATGGATTGCCAAATGCCTGTTGTGGATGGATTTGAAGCGACTATTGCAATTCGCGCCAGTCAAAATGTAGTATCAATTGTCGCCATGACAGGGAATGCCAGTCAAAGTGATAGAGAACTTTGTTTAAGTGTTGGCATGAATGATTATGTAAGTAAGCCAATAAATTTTTCGGTTTTAAATGAAACGATAAAAAAATGGTTGCCCGCTGTTTCAATGCGTGACCAAACGTTCGACTAACAATACAAAAAATAGGATTTTTTATGTCTCTTGTTCTGATTGTTGACGATAACACGACGAATTTGACGTTGTTTCGTCATTTACTTAAAAAAGTCCCAGATGTTGAGACGATGTGTTTTGAATATCCCGAAAAAGCGATTGAATGGTGTCAAAGCAATGAACCTGATTTGGTGTTGCTCGATTACATGATGCCCGTGATAGATGGTTTGGAATTTATTCAAATTTTTCGTGCGTTAGAAGGTTATAAAGACATTCCATTGGTAATGATAACGGCTGACACGGAAAGCGAAGTTCGTCATAAGGCATTAGAATTGGGCGCACACGATTTTCTTAATAAACCGATTGATAAAACCGAATTGTTGGCACGAGTGAAAAATTTACTCAAGTTGCGTGAAACACAATTAGCTCTTTCTGATAGAGCGGCGTGGTTAGCTATTGAAGTGAAAAAAGCCACCGAAGATTTGCGAGCGCGTGAAAAAGAAATGGTGCTTCGTCTTTCGCGAGCCGCTGAACACCGCGATCCCGAAACTGGGCAACATTTGTTACGCATGGCAAATTATTCACGGTTAATTTCGCGTGAATTGGGATTATCCGAGGCAGAGCAAGAACTCATTATGGAAGCGGCACCGATGCACGATTTGGGTAAAATCGCCACGCCTGATGCTATTTTGTTAAAAAATGGCAAATTTGTAGACGACGAATTCACCATTATGAAAGCACACGCTCAACAGGGCTATGATATTTTGAGCGGTAGTGATTCGTTGTTATTACGCACAGCGGCATCAATGGCATTGACACACCATGAAAAGTTCGATGGTTCGGGTTATCCAGAAGGTTTGAGCGGTGAAGACATTCCATTATATGGTCGAATTATTGCTGTAGCGGACGTTTTTGACGCATTGACTTCGGTTCGCCCATATAAAAAGGCGTGGACGTTAGAAGATGCGTCAAAATTGTTAAAAGAGAATGCAGGAACCCATTTTGATCCTAAATGTGTTGAGGCATTTTTTCGTGCTTGGAATGACGTTTTAGAAATTCACGATAAATATCAAGAGCCATCCGACTGTGATGCAAAAATTTAAAATCTGTTTTAGTGCGGGTGAAAGTTCAGGCGATAGACACGCCGCCAATCTTTATTTAGAACTCAAAAAACAATTTCCAAATATCGACGCGACTGGAATGGGTGGTGCCAAGATGGCAGAAGCAGGCATTTCGCTTTGTTACGATTCCAGTCAAATTGCGATTATCGGCGTAGTGGAAGTTATTAAGCATTATGTTGAAATTCGTCGCGCTTTAAAAATCATGCAAAATCTGTTGCTTAATGAACGTCCCGATTTATTGATTTGCGTTGATTACAAAGAATTCAATTATCAGCTGGCGAAATTTGCCAAACAAAATGGGATTAAGGTTTTATTTTATGTCAGTCCGCAAGTTTGGGCGTGGCGCAAAAATCGCGTTAAAAAATATGGCGCGGTAATTGATATGATGGCGGTCATTTTTCCATTTGAAACCGCTTATTACGAAGCTGAAAACATCCCCGTTCGTTACGTTGGACATCCGTCGATTGATAAAGTCATTTCGAATTTAACCAAAAGCAAAGCCCTCGAAAAATTTTGTTTGAATGATAACGCGCCAATTATTGGATTGGTTGCAGGTAGCCGTGTGAATGAAATTAAACGTTTATTACCCGTCATGTTAGTCGCCGCAGAACAGTTAAAAG
>Ga0247840_10012525_pt1 | contig 10034 bp, 6 predicted proteins | sample LaCruzMarch2015__FD_192404 | JGI IMG/M metagenome (GOLD analysis project Ga0247840, IMG submission 192404) | Freshwater microbial communities from meromictic Lake La Cruz, Castile-La Mancha, Spain - LaCruzMarch2015_17m | ecosystem: Environmental > Aquatic > Freshwater > Lake | place: Spain...
TCGCTGCCGGAACTGAGCTACAGCGAGGCCGCGGAACTGGCCTACTTCGGGGCCAAGGTGCTGCATCCCAAGACGATGTTGCCCTGTATTGATCGGGGGATCCCCATCCGCGTGCTCAACACCTTCAACCCGACCTTCCCCGGCACGCGGGTCGTCGCAAAGGCCGCGAACGGCGGCATGGTCAAGGCGCTGACCGTCATCCGCGGGCTGGCGCTGGTCACAGTGGCCGGCCGCGGCATGATGGGGGTGCCGGGCATCGCCGCGCGCACCTTTGCGGCGGTCGCGGCCCAGGACGCCAACGTCCTGATGATCTCGCAGGCCTCGTCGGAGCAGAGCATCTGCTTCATCGTCCCGGAAGGCGATTCCGGCAAGGTCGCGGCCGCGCTCGAAGCCGCGTTCGCCCATGAAATCCGCCACCGCGAGATTGATGGCGTGAGTTGCGAACGGAACATCGTCATCGTCGCCGTCGTCGGTGAGGGGATGCGCGGCACGCCGGGCATCGCGGCGCGACTCTTCGGCGCGTTGGGCGGGCAAGCCGTCAATGTTATCGCCGTGGCGCAAGGCTCGTCCGAGGCCAACATCTCGTTGGCGCTGGCTGCGCAGGATGCCGACGCCGCGGTGCGATTCATCCACGCCGCGTTCGAGCTGGCGGGATAACGGAGCAAACTATGAAACGCGTTCCCCTCATCATCTTTGGCGCCGGCAAGGTGGGCCGGGCGTTGGTGCGGCAGATCGGCGAAGTGGCGCAGTTCCACGCCGAGCGCCATGACATCACCCTGCCGATCGTCGCCTGGTGCGACATTGACGGCGCGGCGGTGGACGAGCAGGGCCTGAGCGCCGCGGAACTGCAAGAGATCGCGGACGCCAAGGCCGCGGGCGCAGGGTTCCCGCGCGTCGAGGCCGCGTATCAGCCCGATCTCACCGCGATCGTGGATATCGCGGGCGCGGATGGCTGCATCGTGGCAGATGTCACCGCCTCGGATGCGACCGCGCCCGCCCTGGAGTTCGCGCTGCGCCGGGGCTACGGCGCAGCCATCGCGAACAAAGTGCCCCTGGTCGGGCCACAGGCGGTCTTCGATGCGCTGACCGGCAGCCGGCTGTTCCGCTACGAGACGACGGTCGGCTCGGCCGTGCCGGTGATCGAGGCGGCGCGCGGGCTGGTGCGCGCGGCCGATCGGGTGAGCGTCGTCCGCGGGGTGCTGAGCGGCACGTTGGGCTTCATCTGCACGGGCTTGCAGGCCGGACAGCCCCTCTCCGCGCTCGTCCACGAGGCGATGCGCCGGGGTTACACCGAGCCGGATCCCCGGATTGACCTGGGCGGGATGGATGTGGCGCGCAAGGCGCTGATCATCGCCCGCACGCTCGGCTGGCGGCTGGAGTTGAGCGACGTGCAGGTGCGCGGGGTGCTGCCGCCGGAATATTCGGCGCTGCCGTTGGCCGACTGCCTGGCCCGCCTGCCGGAATTGGATGCGCATTTCGCCGCGGTCGTGGCGGGCGCTGCGGCCGATGGGAAGGTCATCCGCTTCGTCGCCGAGTTGCAAGATGGCCGCGCCGCGGTCGGCCTGCAGGCCGTGCCGGCCGATTCGGCCCTGGGCCAGCTCCGGGGCAACGACAACCTGGTCGCTTTTCACACGCGCTACTATCCCGACACGCCGCTCGTCCTCCATGGCCGCGGCGCGGGGGTAGATGCGGCTGCTGCAGGCGTTCATGCCGATATCGTCGCCCTGGCGACCGGCTGAATATGGTCATTGCGAGGCCCGTCGTGTGGGCCGAAGCAATCTCCTGCACGGAGGAGAGACTGCTTCGCAAAAGACGCTCGCAGTGACATGCCAGATAAATGGTCATTGCGAGGCCCGTCGTGTGGGCCGATGCAATCTTCCGCATGGAGGAGACTGCTTCGCAAAAGACGCTCGCAGTGACATGCCAGATAAATGGTCATTGCGAGGCCCGTCGTGTGGGCCGAAGCAATCTCCTGCATGGGGAGAGACTGCTTCGCAAAGGGCGCTCGCAGTGACATGCCATTAAGTAGAAAGGAACAACATGAGTCCCCAGAAAATACGTGTCGGCATCCTCGGCGCGACCGGCGCCGTGGGCCAACGGTTCATCCAATTGCTGGCCGATCATCCGTGGTTCGAGATCGCCGTGTTGACCGCGTCCGACCGCTCTGCCGGCAAGCGGTATGTGGACGCAGCCAAATGGCTGCTGCGCGGCGGAATGCCGAAGGCTGTCGAGGAGATGATCCTCGTCCCGACCGAGCCGGCCGAGATCAGCCCCGATGTGCGGCTGCTCTTCTCCGCGCTGCCCAGCGGCGCGGCCGGCCAGGTCGAGTCCGATCTGGCGGCGGCCGGGTTTGCGGTCTGCTCCAACGCGTCGGCCCACCGCATGGATGCCGACGTTCCGCTGCTGATCCCCGATGTCAACCCAGAGCACACCGCGCTCATCCCCATCCAGAAGAAGGCGCGCAATTGGCAAGGCTTCATCGTCACCAACCCGAACTGCACGACGACGCACCTGGTCTGCGCGCTCAAGCCGCTGCATGACGCGTTCGGCCTGACCGCAGTCAACATCGTCTCGATGCAGGCGCTTTCCGGCGCGGGCTATCCGGGCGTGCCGGCCCTCGATATCCTGGACAACGTGATCCCCTTCATCGGCGGCGAAGAGAGCAAGCTCGAATCGGAGCCGCAGAAGCTGCTGGGCGCCGTGGCCGGTGGGACCATCGCGCCGGCCGATTTCGTCGTTTCGGCGCAGGCCAACCGGGTGGCGGTGCGCAACGGCCATCTGGAAGCGGTGTCGGTCAAGCTCAAGCGGCCCGCAACCATCGCAGAAGTGGCCGCTGCGTTCACCAGCTACCGCGGCGAGCCGCAGCGCCTCGGCCTGCCCAGCGCGCCCGATCCGGCCATCATCCTGCACACCAGCGATGACCGGCCGCAGCCCCGGCTCGACCGGCTGGCCGGCAACGGCATGGCGACGAGCGTCGGCCGCTTGCGCCCCGACCCGATCTTCGACTACAAGTTCATCGTGCTCGGCCACAATACGATCCGCGGGGCCAGCGGCGGCGCGCTCTTGAATGCGGAGTTGCTGGTGAGCCAGGGGTATTTAGCGTGAGGCGTGATGCGTCAAACGAGAAATGTCAAGGTTGTCTCTTTTCAAGAAGTGAGTGTCTGAATGTCTGTCGAATCCTCTCTCTATGAAGTCATCGGCGATCTGGCGGTTTTTCGCAATCTAAGCCCGGTGGATCCGCAGATTCCGGGCTATGACCAGGCCTGGGCCGAGATGGGGATGCCCGGCCCCGAACGGCCGCGCAAACAAGACCCGGCCTTTGCGCAGGTGTTGGCCTGGTTCCTCCGCCGCGGTCGCAGCCTCGATGGCGTGCGGACCGAGCTGGCCGAGTTGGTTTATCTGGGCGACACGGCGCTGGCCGACGGCAACGCGTTTCGCAACGTGCGCGCGGCGGGCGGCTGGCGCGGCTGGGCCTTCATCGGCGCGGAGCGCGATGAGACGCTGGCCGTGGATATCAAGGACGGCATCTTCTCGGCCAACCGTTGGACCGCCCTGGCCGAGTTTGCCGACTGGATGCTGGCCGAAGGCGCGGCGTTGGATGCGCGCACCGCGGTGATCGTGGATATTGACAAGACCGCGCTGGGCGCGCGTGGCCGCAACGACACCGCGATTGATCGGGCGCGCGTGGCGGCGATCGAAGCGACCGTGGCCGACGCGCTGGGCGCGGCGTTCGATCAGGCGGCCTTCCGGCGGGCCTACACCGCGCTCATCCCGCCGAAATACCATCCGTTCACGACCGACAACCAGGATTATGTCGCCTACCTCTGCCTGATGATCAGCGCCGGCTACATCGCCCTGGAAGAGTTGCTGCGGCAGGTCGAGTCTGGGGAGCTGGCGCGCTTCAACGACTTCATCGCCCAGGTGGACGCTCGCCAGGATGAGCTGCCGAGCGCGGGGCTGCGGGCGCTGCATGGCGATATCTACGCGCGGGTGCGCGCCGGCGACGCGACGCCGTTCAAGGCGTTTCGACGTCGCGAGTATATCGAGACGGTTGGCCGGATGGGCTGCCTCCCCGCTGACGTGCCGCTCGCGCGGCGGCTGGTGGAAGAGATCTGCCTGACCCGCGAGGTGTTCGACTTCGCGCATTGGCTGCGCCGCCGCGGCTGCCTGCTGATCGCTGTGTCGGACAAGCCCGACGAAGCCAGCCTCCCGACCCCGGCGTTGGTGGCTCAGGGCTATCTGCCGCTCCACCGCACGAAGACGCATCTGGTGGGGCAGTCCATCGCAGAGTTGTTGCCGGGGGGGTGAGTGTTGCGTATTGCGTGTTGCGTGTTGCGTAGTGCGTTGTGAGGGGGAAGGGTGAAGGAGATGTCTGAGATGCGCGGGCCGGGAGAGCTTGGACGGTTCATCGTCGAACATGGGATCGCGGCCGAGCTGGCGCCGATGACGGTCGAGACGCCGACGGTGACAGCGGCGGCCGCGGCGCTCGGCGTCGAGCCGGGGCAGATCATCAAGTCGCTGCTCTTCCTGGTGCGCGATGCGCCCGTGCTGGTGATCGCCAGCGGCGACGCGGCCGTGGATCGCCGGCCCATCGCGGAGCGGTTCGGCGTCGGCAAGAAGCAGGTGAAGCTGGCCGACGCCGAGACCGTGCTGCGGCTCACCGGCTACCCGGCCGGGGGCGTGCCGCCCTTCGGCCATCCCGCGGCGCTGCCCACCCTGCTCGACCGTCGCGTGCTGGCCTGGGATGCGATCTACGGTGGGGGCGGCGACGATCACACGCTGCTGCGCATCGCGCCGGGGGAGTTGGCGCGGGTCACAGGGGCGGCATGGGTGGGGTTATAGAGGCGATCAAGGCGCTCGGTTTGCACTCCGCCCTGTTCGCTTTGACAACATCCGCAAAAAGGCTTAGAATCAGACGACTTCTTTGACAATGCTCGTGCCTTCTCCCCCGCGCACGAGCGCGGCGCTGACGCCGTTCGTCGGCTCTTGACAATGAAGGAGCGTCTGATGAAAGCCTGGTTGGTGATCTTATGCGTTCTCGTCGCCGGCTTGGCCCTGACACTGGTCGGGACCGTTGCCGCTCAACCGCTCGATGATGATGGCCCGCCGGGACCGATGTTCTCCCCGGATCGCCCTGGGGGCGATCCGGATCCCCGCTTTGCTGCCCTGACAGACGCGGATGCCCTTGACCGCTATGCCCTCCCCGCAGCCGCCCTCGGTGCGCCAAGTAGCCCGGCCGTCACCATCGGCCAGCCGGGGCTGAGTTTTCGGTATGTGCGGACGTTTGGCGTCACCGAGGCAGGCTATCTCACCGACGGGCAACACCTGAATGCCCCCAGCGGACTCTTCATTGATGGCAGCAACAACCTCTACGTGGTCGAAGAGCATGGCTATCGCTTGCTGAGGTTCAACTCGGCGGGCGTGAATACCCTGGCGGTTGGCACAGCCAGCCTGTGCATTGATAGCATCAATCCAGTGCGCTTTTGCACACCCCAGGATGTGGCCCTGGACGGTGACGGCAACATCTGGGTGGCTACGGGCAACCGGGTCGTCCAACTCAACGCAAGTGGCGCTTACCTGCAACAGCTCCCGGTCCCCAGTTCGTCCGGTTCCTGGTCGTCCGGCAACGACAACACGCACTTCAACAGCACCGGCGGCGTTGCCTTCGACAATGCCGCCGGTCGAATGTTCGTCGCCGACCGCAACAACCACCGCGTGCAAGTCTACACGTTCAGTGGCAGCACGCCGGTCTACAATGCGACCATCGGTGTAACCGGTAGTTCGGGGAACGACAACAGCCATTTCAACCGTCCAGAGCGCCTGGCCGTAGACAGCAGCGGCCGTCTGTATGTGGTAGACGCCAATAACAGGCGCGTGCAACGCTGCACGCTCAGTGGCACGTGGAGTTGTTCCCCATTCGGCAGCGGCGCCGGTGTAAGTCAACCGCGCGGCATCAGTCTGGACAGCGCCGACAATGTGTACCTTCACGACTCCGACAATGGACGCGTCGCCAAATGTGCTTCCGATGGAAGCTGCGTCATGCTGATCACTGCGATGAACTATTCTCTGGATGTGGTTGTAGATTCTGCAGGTAATGTCTACGCCGGACGCTTCGGTCATGGCGCGATCCAGAAATACAGCAGCACGGGTGGCAGCCTGGGAGACTTCATCGGGACGAGCGATATGTCTTTCATTCCCGATGCGACCCACATCTACTCACCTTGGGGGATCGCAGTGGCGGCGGATGGTAGCCTCTACGTGGCCGAGCGTTGGGGCTATCGGTTCCGCAAGCTGGATACCGCCGGCGTGGAACAGTGGGCCATCGGCAGGCCAGGTGGTTGGAGCAACGAAAGCACGGCCCTGAACACTCTCGAAGGCAAGCCGGCCATTGCGTCTGACGGACGCGTCTTCCTGCCAGACACGGGCAATAACCGCGTTCAAATCTTCCGGCCGGATGGCGCCTACCTTGCCACCTTCGGCAGCTATGGTACCAGTGGCAACGACAAGTTCAATGGGCCGGCCGGGATCGCCCTCCACCCCGGCAACGGCGATATCTACATTGCCGACCAAAACAACCACCGGGTTCAGGTCTACGACAGCAGCTTCGGTTACAAAGCTACGCTAGGGGTCACTGGCGTGAGCGGCAATGACGCGACCCACTTCAACAGCCCCTCCGATGTGGCGGTTGACGCCAGCGGCGGGATCTACGTAGCCGATCGAAACAATCACCGCATCCAGAAGTGCGCGCTGAATGGCGTGAGTGGAACCTGCACGACCTTCGCGGGCATCACCGGTGTCTCAGGCAGCGATTTCGATCACTTGGGCAGCCCTCGGGCGGTGGTCGTGGATGGCGCCGGTCGAGTCTATGTGGCCGACGAATGGAACCACCGTGTCCAGGTCTTTGATGCGGCCGGCGCGTATCTGACGACGATCGGCGGCAGTTGGGGGCCGAACACCGGGCAGTTGCGCTCGCCGTCAGGTATCGCGCTCGACAGCGCGGGCAATGTGTACGTGGCCGATCGCGAGAACCACCGCATCCAGAAGTTCGCGCCCGGCGTGCCGGGCTGGCGGCAGGTGAATATCAATGGGTTCGGGGAGCGGCAGAACCAGATCAACCCGCTAGCGTCGTTTGGCGGACAGCTCTATGCCGGTACGTTCAACTTCGGGGGTAGCGGCGCCCAACTGTGGCGCATGGATGCGGGGGGTGACTGGACGGCGGTGATCACCGATGGCTTTGGCAGTCTCTACAACATCGGCGTTGTTCATCTGGCCGAGTTCAATGGGCTACTCTATGCCGCTACGTGGGCCGAGGAGGTGAACGGCGGCGAGATCTGGCGCAGCGGCGATGGGGTGAACTGGACACGCGTAGTCAGCCAGGGCTTTGGCGATCCCGTCTACCGACTGGGTCACTTGGCCGTTTTCAGCAATACACTCTATGCTGGTACCTGGAGCTACACCACTACCCATAGCGCTGAGATCTGGCGTAGCAGCGACGGAGGCAACTGGACACGGGTGGTCAGCAGCGGGCTAGGGGATGCGACCAATCTGGCCGTCCCGACGATGGAGGTCTTCAACGGCGCACTCTATGCGGGAACTTATTGCTACGACTTCACGATGCAGCAACCTGCTGGCTGCGAGGTATGGCGCACGGCCGATGGACTGAACTGGACCAGGGTCATCACGGATGGCTTTGGCGACATGGGGTGCTTGAGCGTCGGATCGCTGGCTGTCTTCCAAGGTCATCTCTATGCAAGCACGAGTGGCGCGATTTGGCGTTGCTCAGCAGCATCGGAGTGTGACCAGGCGCTAGATTGGACGCGCGTGGTGACGGCAGGCTTCAGTAACCCGAACAACCGCTCCATCGGGCCTTTGATCGAATCTGGAAGCCATCTCTACGCGGTTGTCGGGAACCGCACCACTGGCATGGAGATTTGGCGCACGTCTAACGGCACAAACTGGGAGCCAGTCAGCATTGCAGGCCTCGGCGACAGCAATAACACCGGGCCATACTCAGACCACTCTGCGGCCGTCTACAACAATCGCCTCTTCATCGGCACAACTAATAATGCTAACGGCGGCGAAATCTGGATGAAGACCCTCACCGCCGACTTCGCTGCGACTCCCACGCGCGGCGCGCCGCCGCTGACCGTGCAGTTCACCAACACCTCGGCCGGCGACTTCACGACCAGCCAGTGGGACTTCGGCGATGGCGGGACGAGCACGGCGGTCAGCCCGACGCACACGTACACCGCGGTGGGGACGTATACGGTGACGCTGATGGTGGGGGATGGGACGGATACGAGCGCGATCACGAAGACGAAGGCGATCTGGGTGGGGTATGCGATGTATCTGCCGGTGGTGATGAAGAACTACAATCCGTATTTGTATGATGACTTCAATGATCCGGCGTATGACGGAGCGTGGAATCCTGATCTGTGGTCGTGGGCTACCTACAGTGACAGTTGGGCCAGGATGCAACAGCAGAACGGTGCGCTGGTCGTCTGGAATATAACCCCGTCTTCGGCAGGCGGTGCCCAACTTCTGATGCGGCGGCCGCCCTTGCGTTCTCCGCAGCGATTGTGGTTCCTCGAGGCGCGGATGAGGATGAGCAGTGATCGAACGGGGGACTCTTCGGTCCAACTCAAAGGCTACACAACTGTCAACGGTCACGGCTGGACTACGGTGTGCAGTCTGAGCGGTACCCCCAATTTCGCCCAGGCCTGGTTCGACTGTGGCCTCATGGTATACCAGGGTGAAAACTTGGTATTCGAGTATAAGACGACGGTCGCGGCGATCCCGTACGATGCATGGCATGTCGCGCGAATCGAAATCATACCCGACACATCGGAGTTACGCTTTTACTTGAACGATACTTTGCTCGGCACTCATGTGCCTGATGACGCTGAGGGCCTGAAGCAAATCACTGAGATGCGGCCGAATATCCACTTATGGAATGGGAACGCGAACGCCACCTCAACCCGCTACGTAGACGACGTGCGCATCACGCCGGCGCGATGAGGGACGGCAGGATATGACAACGAATCAGCAGGTTTGATCGAATCATTCCGCCGCGGCGCGCTGATTCGGTTCATCCGGTAGATTCGTTGTCATATCCCACGACCGCTACAAGACCAATCTGCTCATCATGCGGGTGCGACCATCATATCTCCCGCAAATGCGACACCTCCCCGAACGAGGTGATGTGCCATGCCGCGGCATCGTGCCGATAGGATACAAAGCTCAGGCTGCCGTTTTCCAGCGTGAAATGCCGCGGCGCGGTCAGGCCGAGGCCGAGGACGTGGCGCAGGAACATCCCCAGCAGCGCGCCGTGCGAGACGACGATCACGCGGCCGCCCGCGTGCCGCTGGGCCAGATCCGCCAGCGCGTGGATTCCGCGCTGTTGGGCCGCGGCCAGGCTTTCACCGCCCGGCGGCGCATAATCAGGCCGTTTTTCCGCCAGGCAGGCCGCGACCTGAGGATAGCGGGTTTCCACCTCAGTTTGCCGCAGCCCTTCGATGACCCCGAAACTCTTTTCGCGCAGCCGTTCATCCCCGATCACCGGCAGGCCGCACATGGCCGAAATCTCCCCCGCGGTGCGCCAGGCACGGGTCAGGTTGCTGCTGTAGAGCGCGTCGGCCGGCGCAGACGTGTCTGCGAGCCGTTCGGCGATGGCGCGCGCCTGGGCCAGGCCGCGCGCGGTCAGCGGGCTATCCGATTGCCCCTGGCGCCGGCCTTCGAGGTTCCAGGTCGTTTCGCCGTGGCGGACGAGGATGAAGCGGGTTTGGATCATGTTGGCTCGGATGCGGGTCGGAAGTCTGTCATGGCACAGAACGCGGAGCGTACGGGAAGCGGGGGAAGCCGTCAAAATGGCCCACCGGCGCCGAGCCGGCACGGAACAGCGGGAAGAATGTGCGCAGGGGGCTGGCCGCGGTGATCGTGACCGGGGCCGAGACGCCGGAGTTGCTGCCCGCGTCGAAGGCGAATGCTTGCACGGTGTGCGTTCCGGTCGTAACCGGCGTCCAGGTCAGGCTGAA
>Ga0247840_10012528_pt1 | contig 10031 bp, 8 predicted proteins | sample LaCruzMarch2015__FD_192404 | JGI IMG/M metagenome (GOLD analysis project Ga0247840, IMG submission 192404) | Freshwater microbial communities from meromictic Lake La Cruz, Castile-La Mancha, Spain - LaCruzMarch2015_17m | ecosystem: Environmental > Aquatic > Freshwater > Lake | place: Spain...
GGAACCGCATTGTAGAGCGAGACCCATGGCTTGACGTCTTCGACAGTCTCGAAGCTGCCGCTGGGCAAGAGGTTATCGGATTGCGCCAGGGCGGCAACGTGGGAAAGAGCGAAGGCGAGCGCGATCACTGGGCCAGGAAACGAGTGTAAGGGTGCGCGGGGATCGATTGGTGTCTTCATGATGCGTCGGGCTGGAACTTGGGTTGTCTGTTTTCCGGTGAGGGCGAAGGCGTGCGGTGCACATCCGGCAAATTCGTGGTTTGGGGCTTTCATGGTGTTTGATCGGGCGGGTGTTGGTGATAAAAATGAATAATATTTAATCCAGGAGGCCGTCGAAGCGGGCCTGCCAGAAGGCCCAGAGCCAATTCGAAATTGAATCGCCGCTGAGGACCTTGGTTTTGAATCGCAGGTGAATAGGGAGCCGGTCAGGCTCGTCGAGGTAAGTCATGTCGGGGATGCCGATCTGTTCGAGGATGTGCAGGACGGCACCGCAGATCTCCCCGCGCCGATCGGGCAGGTGGCGGGCGGCTGTCACGGCACCGCGGGCAACCATCGTGCTCCATCCGGTTTCCGCTCCGTGCGGACCTCCCGCCGGGTGGCCGGGTGTGCGGCGCACGGTGCCCGTGGCATTGTCCACAAGGACTTGCGCATAGATTTTTCCATTCGGGACCAACGTGAGCATGGCGTGGTCCCACATGGTTGCGATTCCCTGCCGCCATTGCTCCGCTCGCGGATGGTCCGGGTCGAGCCGCAGCAGGAGGTCCAGATTCATGACGTCCATGGTCAAGCAATCGGCCATGTTGGCGACCAGTAACCCTCCCTCCTTTCGCTCGAAGTCGGAAATCTCGCGCCGACCGTCGCGTTTCTGATCGAGCCACGCCCATTCAGGGAGCTGGGGAACGGGATCGGCCAGGAGCCGCTCGTATTCCGCACGGAAAATTGGAGCGTCGGAATATTTCGCGGCCAGCCGAAGCAGCGGGGGAAAGCGCATGATCGGCCATGCCATGCCGACCACCTGCCGATAGGTATAAATGTAATTGCGTTTGACCCAAAAATTCACCATCGCGGGTATCATCCTCGCAATCTCCTCCTGCTGTGCGGGCGGGGCGACTGCCGCATACTGATCAAGAGCAAACACTGCATACAGCATTTGGTCGGTGCTGGTTTCCATCGAAAACCTCCCGCCAAAAATTTTTGGAAAGAAGCCTTCTTCGAGCTGCCGTCCTGTTTCATAAATGTACCGGAGTCCGGCGAACAGCCTCCAGGCAAGTTCGAGCGCCGCCGCATCCCCAGTGGCAAGATGGCGATACACTGCGGCCATCAAGCCTGCTCCGGTGCACATCCCGCAGTTCTCATAGGCTGCAACTTCGCTGCGCGCAAAGCCGGGAACGTAACAATCTTCACTGGCCGACATGTCCTCCCTCGGCGGTGGAAAAAAGCCGGCTGCGGGCGGGAGCAAAGTCTGCTTGTCAAGCCACGAGATCACCACCCCGTTCGCATCCATAAAATGCCGGCGAAGAAAGGCTTCCGTCTCCACCGCACGGGTCCAGAGCAGTTCAAGCGTGCTGATCGGTTGCGGTGTCACTGCCATATCCAAGCTTTTATAAGCATTACGGTTGTTCCGCGCTTGGTAAATTGACAGGTCTGCTAATTTGTGTGTTTTCCAAGAATTGGGGAGTGCCAGTGGAAAATAGCCGCCGATCAGTGAAAGGGTGTCGGAATTCACCGGGCGTCACTCCTCCCCCGGCGGCCTCCACGGAAAGGCGTCCCAGCTCCAATAGGGACGCCCGGTTGCACTCACCCTGCTGGTGGCCTCTTCATAAGGCAACCACTGGACGCTTCCGTCCAAAAAAAGCGCGTTGAAGCTGCCACGGTGGCGCCGGGCGGGCCACAAACGCTGATTCCACCAAAACACCAGCGAAGGATCAATTCCTCCCTTTGACTCTGGCAGACTGCTGTCAGCAACCAAAATCACGCTCGATGGATCGTCAACGTTGCGGACATTTGTGGGGGGCTGTTGCCGCGGCGGACTGGAGAAGTATGGGTATGAATTAAAAATGATGTAGTTGTAGCCGTAGCTAATCATTCGCTGGGTGCCGGCGGACCCGGGAATTCCCGGCACCCCCTGCGGCAGATAGCTGCGCACTTTGGGCCAGGTTTTTTGCTCCGGATCGCTCGGACAAGTGAAAAGTGAAGACATTGGAGAATTGAAGGAATCGGGCTCAAAGTATGGTGCCAAACGTCCGGTCCAGAGCAGGCTGCTTTCCGGTTGAATCCCGGCTGGTTCGCCGAAAGCCCAGCCGGTATGCGGCGGTGCCCAGCCATTGTGGTCATTGAAGTACATATGCATAAAGCTGCCGATCTGACGCAGATTGGCTCCACACTTTGCGGAGTCAGCCGAGCTGCGCATCGCGGATGTCGAGGGAATGAGCACCGCGGCAAGAATCGCCAAAATCGCCATCCCTACCAGCAGCTCCACCATACTAAGTCCGGAAATGGCCCCCGGCTTTGGGTTGGGACCCCATCGCTGCGGGAGATGAACTACCATGGCATTCCGAAGGATGGCACAGCCACAGATTCGATTCCAGGGTATGGACTTAAGGATCAACTTGAATACTTTTCAGTGAGGGGAATCCATCTCAGGAGGTCAGAAGGGGTGCCTCTGCTGTTGAATCGGCAGGATGCGAAACAGGCTGCTGACCGACTTCCTGAATCCACCGCCGGGTCATTTCGGCTGCTTCCAGTCCGCAGTCGGCAACGCAATTCGAGCAAAAAACCACCCCTTCCAGAACTCCTTCGCTGAGCCAACGGTGGTACGATGCCAACTGAGACTCCATTTGCCGGGGGGTCAGTTCAGTGCGTTCTCCGTAATTCCACAGGTAGCAGCCTGCAAGACGCCGCTTGCCGGGCGTCCGCTCCGCCAGTTGTTCGATATTTTCGTCCAGGCGGTCAAGTTCCGAGGCTTTCCATGTCCAGAGAGTCACCACATCGCACAGGTTCACGTAATCCTGGACTGGGAACTCAAGTTGATAGCTGTACCAGACCAGCCACAGGTCCAGCCTTCGTTGGGGAAATTCGTGAAGCTTTTTACTCATGGTTTCGATGCTGCGAATCGAGTGACGCGCCCGCTGGCCGCCGGCATCGAAACCCTCGACTGAAGGGAAGAAGTCGTCGAGCACCGCCCCGGTCACGTTGGGGTGCCGTTCCGCCTGGCGGAGGACCTCATCGAGGTCGCTTTGATCGTTGTTGTTGCGTTCGACTCCCCCGGCACCTATGGCCGACCACACGACCTGCCGGAAGCCGCTCAACTTCTGCGCTTCGTCGTCAAATGGTGGTGCCGGCTTGTCGAGCATCACAACCCGGCAGCAGTTCGGGATGCCGAGATAGTCTGCACCCTCGGTGGGTTCCATCTGGTTGCTGCCCGGGAGTTCGGGGTAGCAGGCGTGGTGCGTGCCTGCGTTCTGTCCCCAGAGCCAAAAGTTGTCTTGAAAGGTTTTCATGGTGTTTGTTTCGTAGAAGGGTCTTGGTTATTCCGGAATTTTCTTGCCGAGGAGTTTGCGTGCGTTGCCGAAAAGGATTTTGTCACGATCCGCCTGCGGGATCGGCAGGCTCTGGATGATCTGAATCGCAAAGCGTGATTGGACGGGGCCTTGCAGAGGCATGTCCGTCCCGAAAACCAAGTGGTCGGCTCCCAGAATGGAAACCGCCTGCTCCATCACGCCGGGGTAAACATACATGAGGTGATGGGCGGTATCGACGTAAACATTCTCCAAACCCATTGCCGCGACGCGTTCGAGACCTTCCAGATTGGGAAAGTACGGGTAAAGTGAGTTTTGAAATATTCCGGCGAGATGGGCCAGAATGAAGTTTGTTTTCGGATGCCGGGCGGCGTAATCGGCCACTTTCTCTGCAGCGGCGAAGCCCGTCCCTGGCATGCATGAGACATGACTAAGAATCAAAGGTGTGGCATCCGCCACCTCGTCGAGAAAACCACGGACTCCGCGTGCTCCTATATCGTAACCATGATAGTCGGGATGGAGTTTCACGCCGACGAACTTGGGCTCCCGCAAGAAGGGAAGATCGCTTATGGAGTCCGGGAACACGGGGTTTGCCACCACATACCCGAGAAGCTTGCGGGAGGTTTGCAGGGATAACGCCAGCTCTGCATTCCCCTCGTGGACGTCGTACATGATGGATTTGGCGGAGGAAACACAGAGCCAGTCCACGCCGCACCGGTCGAGTGAATCGTCGAGTTGGCTGGCATTCGCTGCCCAGAACGGTGCGACGTTGATATTGCCGATATGTCCATGCAGATCGATGATCATGGACGCACCTCCAGAATGGTGAATTCGCGACCGTAGCTGGAGAGTTCCTCCGCAGCACCATCCCGTACGACAATACCATCCTCCCACCGAAACCCATGGTGGTCATCGGCTAGAAAGACATCCACCATGAAGACCATGTCTGCGGCCAATTCAAATGTGGATGAAGTCTCCACAAACGGGAACTCACATTCCATCTGACCGCATCCATGCGCCGGACCGTAGAGAATCGTCTGCCCGAAGCCTTGATCCCGGATCCATCCATGCACGGTGCGTGCAACCTCACCCGCAACCGTCCCGGCGCGCATCAGATCAATCGTCATCCGCATCGCATCAAGGCCGGTTTGAAGAAACTTCCTGGTGTCGTCCGGACAACTGCCCAAGACAACGGGACGTCCCACGCTGGCACTATAACCCGCCACTTTGGCACCGACACTGAAGTGAATGATCTCCCCTTCCTGCACGGCCCGGTGCGTCGGACGGCTGATAGCCTGCCGGGTGTTCGGACCACTGCAGCACCAGACGGGATAGCCGACAGCTTCCGCTCCGTTGGCCATCATGGCACCCACTGCGATGCCCGCAAGTTGAGCCTCGGTCATGCCGGGACGAATTTCCTCCCGCACGGCACGAAAGCCGAGTTCGCTGATCCGGGCCGCCTCCCGCAAGCAACTCAACTCGCTGGCTGACTTGCGCAAGGTCACCGAGCGGATGACCTCGTCCGCGTTGAGAATTTCGGCGGATGGCACCGCCTTGCGGAGGTTGGCCATCATGGAATGCGGGAACATGTCCCACCCTGCGATGCCTATTCGCGAGGCCTTGTACTGGGAGAGCACATCCTCCCACTGAGGAAGAGTCGCGCCGGGATAGTTCGGCTGGGAAGACTCGCGAAAATCCATCAACCGGATCTGGTTGGCAATTTTCGAGCGTGCGGCAGCAAACGTTCCACTCTCCGGGCCAATGAGCAACGCCGGTTCGCCGGATGCAGGGATCAATACGGCAGCGGTCTCGAAGCTGGGCCAATAATCACTAAGATAGCGAACGTGGGCGGGCTCCGATTCGGTGGAGAATGCAAGCAGAACATCCAAGTTGTTTGCGCGCATGGCCTGCTGCACTCTGGCTGTCCGTTCGGGAAATTCGTGGTCTGGTATTTTCATGGGATATGGTTTTCAGTCAAAAAGGCTCAAGTATCGACCCTGCCAGTAAGCCCAGAGCCAGTTGGTGATAGAGTCTCCGCTGAGGGTGTGTGTTTTGAACCGCATACGGGGAGGCAGGCGTTCGGGGTTGTCCAGATACGTCATTCCCGCAATGTCGATAAGGCTGAGAATACTCGTCGCGTGGAGGCGGATTTCCTCCCTGTTTGCAGGCAGGTATTCCGATGCCATTATCGCACCTCTCGCAACCATGGTGCTCCATCCCGACTCGGTCCCCGGGGGGGAATCCTCTGGAAAGCCTCGGGGCCGCCGGACTTCGCCGGTATCGGTATCGACCAGTATCTGCGAGTAATATTTCCCGTTTGGAGCAATCGTCAGCCGGGCCTGGTTCCACATCGCAAGGACCCCCTGTCTCCACTGGTCAACCCTGGCATGGGTCGGAGCCAGACGCAGGAGAAGATCCAAGTTCATCACGTCCATGGTCAGACAGTCGGCCATGTTAAAAACAAGGAACGCCTTCTGGGATTTCTCATAATCGGAGATCGCACGCAGGCCCCTCTGTTTGTCGCCCAACTGATCCCACTCGGGAAGTTGTGGCATCCCATCCGCGAGCAGGCGGTCGGCCTCGGCACGAAACTCGCTTTCTCCCGAGTATTTCTGCGCGAGCAGCAGCAGCGGAGGAAAGCGCATAACAGGCCACTCCATGTTCTCCAAATGGTAGTAGTGATACGTGTAGTTCCGCCTCATCCAGAATCGGATCATCGCGGGAATCATCTTTGCGACCTCTGCACGATGCGCTGTGGGAGCGACTTCATGATACTGATCCATCGCATACACCGCATAAAGAAACTGATCGCTGCTTGTTTGGGGGGTGAAACGGTTTCCGTAAATTTTTGGGAAGAAACCCTCTTCCAATTCGCGGCCTATTTCGTAAACGTGCCTCAGGGCTCCATAGGCCTTCCCGGCAAGCGTCAGCACTCGCGAATCTTTTTCAACAAGGTACCTGTAGGTAAGCGATGCCAGATAAGCCCCTGTGCACATGCCGCAATTCTCGTAACCAGCAACCTCCGACCGCTTGAACCCGTCCACGTACCAATCCTCGCCGGCACTCATCCCCTCCACCGGATCGGGAAAAAACGACTCGGTTGGAACACGAAGTGTTTCCTTGTCCAATTGGCTCAGAACGACACCGTTGGAATCCAAAAAGTGGTCATGCAGGAACGTATCCGCCTCCGCAGCGCGGTCTCTCAGAAGTCTCTCAGTCGAAGGCATGGCTTGTCCTCAAAGATCGAAGCTTTGCAGGAGTGCCACACCGGGTAAATTGACCGGAGGATTATTTTGTGTGTTTTCATGTCCGAAATACACACATTTTCGCAGTCTGACCGATTTACGGCACCTCAAAGCGTATTCAGGATACTGCAATGATATCAAGCGCCACCGCCTCTTCGGATGAGCGCACGTGCATCGTAAAAAGGCACCAAAATCGGGTTGTCCAGAGAACCAGGAGAGCTTATTGCATCCGCCATGTCGCAGGCTTTCTTTTGTATATGAGCGCCCTCCTTTCTCTCGGTGCAAGAGACCACACTTCCGGGATCGTGGTTTTGCAGGAGGGGCTGATCGTCTACGTTCGGAGCACCTTGTCAGCGAGCGAGGATCTGGTAATCCCCCTCCACATCGGCCCGGCCAACGGACAGATCATTTTCGGGAACTCCTTTCTGGTGCCCGCGGAGACCCCGATGGACCCGGCACGGCTGGCTGAAGCCAAGTGGCCGTTCCACGCAGCTTTCGACGACGCCACTCCCTGGCTTCTCAATAGTACCTACATTGGCGCAAATCACGGGGCGAACGACGTCATTCGGATCACGAGCCCCGCACATGGCTTCTCGAAAAAGGACCTGGGTTCCGCCTGGAAGGACTCCAACGGCACCTCCTTTTATCTCCTGGAGATCATCGACGAAGACGTCGTACATCTGCTCTCGGAAAATTCCGGCGTGTTTCCACGATGGAAATTCACGAGGTCCATCGCTGGCGCGGAGCTAACAAATGAAACGACCGGCCATACATTCAGGGCTCAGGCATCGGAGTTGGTGCAGCTTACGCCCGCATGTCGAATCCGATCCCGGCAATTCCTGGCAGATGGCAAGCCCTTCAAGCAAGGCGTGCCCACGCCATGTGAAAATTTTGAGGTCGTGGAAGAATACGACATCATCGCTCCAGATTCCGTTCTGGAGGCGGTAAAAAATGCAGCTGGCCAAAAGGTAGACTTCGTTGCAGATGATTTGGGCGCGGTGGTCAATAACCGCATCGTCTATCACTTCCAGCCCGAAGGGGCCTGCGTGATCCGCCACCGGGCCACTGCCCTGAGGGACTTTGACCTCGGCCTTATGGGATTCATCCAGTCCAGCCCTCTGCACGCCGGAGAGAACAGTCGCCTGCTGAGCTGCATTCCAAAAACACTTCCCTTCTCCGCGGGCGGCATGGATTATGACTTCCGTGGTCTCCAAGACCTGTCGGTGCCGCCTGCAGAGCCGCTCATTTTCTCCAGTGAGCACGGAAACGTGGCCGACGCCGCCAACCTTCCGGATCGCTTCATTCAGATTCTGAGGGAAGGAGAAAAGCAGGTGGGATTTGTGATGGGATACTCGCTCCTTCATGGCCTCACAAAGCCGGCAGTCCGGGCAGCAAACACCGGCTCCCCGCTCTTTATTTATACCACCCGCAAGACGTATCCGGCAGCAATCGACAAGAAAGCTCAACCGGTGAAGGAGGGCGATACATTCGACTGCCTCGCCTTCCGCCAGTATTTCGATCCGCAGTCGCATCCCGGAGCCACGTGCGTCATCCGGCACAACCAGGATGGGGACGAAATGCTTTACGCCGAATTTCACCGCCCGGTAAAGAAGGCTGTCCTGCCGTTTCCCAAAGCTTTCCACGGAAAAAAATACGATGTCGTGGAGAAAACGGATTTGGTCGAGATCGCGTCTGTCGGGATAATCCCCACCGGTGGTGTTCCGCTGGAAGTTCGGGGGACTGGCAGCGTGGTCTTGAGGGTATTAGTCCCTTTCCGCTAAAGTCCTGCGCAAGGTTTTCTGAAACGATGCAGGCCTCACGCCATGCAAGGGATTCAAAACAAAATCAGGGGGACCCCTGCGGGGATGAAACAATGGTCATGCCGCCTTCCGCCTTCGCTAAAGCTCCGGCGAGACGTGTCGGCGGGAACATAAAGGAAAGGTTTAACCACTTATGAAAACCCAATGATGAAAATCCCAATGGGGATTTTCTTCGATGCAAGAATGCAGAGGGAGGGATTCGGGGCGGACCGAGGTGACCCACTTCGATCCATGGGGAGCGGATGGCGACTTCCCTGTGGATCAAAACTTTTTGCGAAGCAAAATTTTTCTAATCCGGCGGCGATGGAACCCATTTCTCAACGGGTCCCATTGCCCACGCCCCCACCCTTGGCACCGGCTCCCGCCGGATTAGGTTTCAAAAACACACATTTTAGCGGTCTCGGCAATTTACGACGCTGCTTGATGGTCTTAGCATGGCGCTCATGAAATCACATTGGGCAGGCAAGTGGTTCCCCGGCCGTCTCCGATTCGCCTTTTGCAGCCTCCTTCTCCCCTTCCTTGCTGCTCTGCCGGATACCAAAGCCGCAGGGAACCTTGTTGCCAGCGGCGACTTTGAATCCGAAGCGTGGGGGGAGGCCCAGGTTGCGCGGCAGGAACCCGGAGAGAAAAAAAGTGGCGATCACTCCCTCCGCCTCTCGTACAGCGCATGGGTTCTTTCCCCGGAGTTTGTTGAGATCGATCCAAGCGGGGTCTATCGCCTGAGCGCGTTTTTCAAACGACCGGAAGTGGTCGAATCCGAAACCCAGCCGGAGAAGGTGACTTTCCAACTGGCACTCTGGATGTATGACGCTGACGAAAATCTGATTAATGGCATGTCCGTCAACCCGGTTGAGGGAACCGAGACGCGCCTTGTAGCAGACGCTGCCATGGGCAGTCAGGAAGTAAGGGTGGAAGCCGAGCCGTGGGAACGGAAAAACGTGATGGCCGGCCTCCCCTACGATGCCATTGCTTTCGATGTTCGGGATGATTTCTCCGACCTGCCCAACCCCGCCAGCCACCTTATTGAGTCGATTGCCACGGACGACACCGGAACTGTAATCCGCTTGCGCAAGCCCCTCGATCAAGCCTACCCGGCCGGCACACTGGTCCGCCAGCATCAGCATGCGGAAGTCGTACAGGCAAATGGTGAAGCCACACAGGAATGGACCGAACATTCCTTTGAAGTCTCGGGAGTTTCTGAGCCCGGACGGATTGCTCCCGACAAATTTTGGCCTGGCACCAAAAAAGTCCGCGCAGCCATTCGGGCTGGATCAGGAGGCACGTCCAATGAGACCCAGCTCCTTGTTGATGACGTGTTCCTGATCGAGCAAAAATAGATTTCCCTCAATTACCAATCAGAAATCATCCATGAAACCTCCCTACCTAAACGTAATCCGTGCCACTCTTCTTGTGGCGGCACTCTCCGCATGTGAATCAAAAGTCGAAAAG
>Ga0247840_10012531_pt1 | contig 10026 bp, 13 predicted proteins | sample LaCruzMarch2015__FD_192404 | JGI IMG/M metagenome (GOLD analysis project Ga0247840, IMG submission 192404) | Freshwater microbial communities from meromictic Lake La Cruz, Castile-La Mancha, Spain - LaCruzMarch2015_17m | ecosystem: Environmental > Aquatic > Freshwater > Lake | place: Spain...
ATTGATAGTATTTTTTGATATGATGTCAAAAGCAAAACAACAGAATTTACCCTTGATATTTTTCAGTACATATAATTCAGCTGATAGGATTGAAACTGCTCGTCAGAAAATGGATTTATCTGAAATTTCCATTGTTCTCAATGATGAAGCTCATTATTTGGTTCAGGAACAATTTCATGATATCATCCATACATTGTTATCTCCTAGGTGTTATTTCTTCACAGCTACGATGATTTTCACTCCATCCGATAAAGGTAGGGGAATGAATAATGAAGAATCCTATGGTCCGAAACTTTACGAGATGTTACCCATTGACGCTATTCGAATGGGTAAGATGGTCAGACCAAGACTTCATTTGGTGAAAACGGATGGTGTTTATAACACAGATGATTACAATAAGAGTTTGAACAAAATTATATCAGATTCATTCAAACAACATGAATCTGTTTTATCCAGTAAAAGTGTTTTACCTAAACTTCTTATATCAACTAAGGGAACGAGAGATATTTTGGAATTTCTCAATAGTAAGGAATATAAGAAATTGAGAGAAGAAGGTGTTGAAGTTTACGCTGTATCATCAAATCTGGAAATTGAAAATCAAATCAACGGTGAAAAAATTAGTCGTTCTGATTTTCTTAAAAGGTTAAAAAAGGATGGTGAAGATAAAACAAAAAGATTGATAGTTTTACATTATGATATTTTAGCTGAGGGAATTGATGTTAGTGGGTTTACAGGTATCATGCCCCTTAGGACACTAAGTAAAAGTAAATTTTTACAAACTTTTGGTAGAGCAGCAAGACCCGACAAGGAAGATAGAATTCGTTTAGATAATCGTGAAATTTCTGTTGATGATTTATCAAAGATGAATAAACCGTATTCTTATATTATTATTCCGAACATTATTCACAGTAATGAGGATGATAAAAAGAACATGACAGATTTAATTAATGAACTTCGTACCTATGGTTTCGAACCATATGAAAATATTATTTCATCATGTATCGTACATGGTATTCCTGAAATTGATGAACTCGATGGGTTGAATGAAATTCAAAGGAGACTTCCAAATCTTGGAGTACTTATCGAAAATTTACAAGCTGTAATTGAAGCTGAAAAAGATGCTAAATTGAGTAAAATTGATCTTTTAAAAAAGATTTTTGGATAATTAAAATTTTAAACAAATGGAAAATTCAGTAGTAGAAAAACCAAAAGCAAAACGGTAAGGATGGTAATGTATTTGTAGTATTAGGAATATGTACATCTGCACTTAAAAAAGCTGGTCAATATGATCAGTCAAAAGAATTAACAAATCGTGTTTTTTCATCCGGTTCATATGAAGAAGCCCTGTCAATTATGATGGAATATTGTGAACTAATTTAACCTTAATTTAAAAAAAATCAGTTATTATGAAAAATGTAATTAGTATTTTAGTGGTGTTTATCTTTTTCACCTTTGGTTGTTCATCGAATAAAGATTTGAAGAAAGCCGAAAAACAAGAAAGACAGATTGAAAATTCACTTGAAGCACAGGCTCATCACCTTGCAAAAAAGTTGGAAGGTGAAAACTATGAAGTTGCCGGTTTGGGTGATATGGAGTGGGAAATTCTTGCTTATCTTAGAGCTAAACAGAAGTCAGGTAGTATTTCAGAAGAAGCTATCGTTACCGCACCAACGGATAATATCGGTAAGACGAAATGTTTGGTAAATATTAAAAGTAGAGTTGCACGTATGGTGTGTGATTCAATTCGTTATAGAGTTGACGAATCAACAGGTGCTGATGAAGCTAATAAGGAATATGTTGACAAGTTTTTCTCCGCTTCTGAACATCTTGGTATTCTTAATCTTGGAGCACCGGATTATTCATTTACCATTGTTAAAAGGATGAGTAAAAGTATGGTTCAGTATCGTATGTTCGCTGTTTATTCACCAGAAACTGTTAATGATGTGGTTAAAAATGGTGTTCGTTTCGGGAACGATATTAAAGCTTATATTGATAAGGGTTTGAATAAGTAATTTGGTAAAAAGTAATTACAATGAAAAAGTTAATTGTTATCTTTCTTATTATCATTGGTAGTGGTGTGTATGGACAAACTATTTATGATGGGAAATCAACTATTATCCTTGATAATAAGAAAGATATACATCATTTGAGTAATAGTAATTACAAGAAGAAATTAATTTACGAAGCTACTATTAATTGTATCAAACAATCCAGCCCACAACTTATCAATTTGGAAGAATTTTCTTTTGAAGATTTTGATCAAGCAGATGATGGTTCACAACCAACAGATAGAATTGTAGTTTATTCTAAATCAGGTAAAAGTGTACAATTTCAACAGGTTGGTGAACCAATTTTTCGTAGTTCTCTTCGCAGTGATGGTAGGTGGGAATGTACCGTTAAAGGATATGTGAAAGAAATTTCTGATTATGTTCCACCAACTAATACAAAGAAACCAATCATTCCCAAAAAAAGGAAAAAAGGTGAGTACGGTAGTTTTGGTATCGGTATCGGTATTACACTACCACAAGTATTTCAGGCAAATTTAATAGGTGTTCCTTATAATGATCAGGAATTACCTAGATGGGATGTAACAATTGATCCTATTTATAATTTCGGTGTCAATTTCGGTGTAACAAAAGAATTGATGATTGGATTGAATTTTGCACTATCTAAAGCAAAAATTCAAGGTGATGCTTTTCAGATTAATAGTAACTCAATTGTTATCACAGATATTGGTTCCAATTGTTACGGTGGAAGATTTCAAATAGGTATGTATCGTCATACCGTAAACCCCTTTGTATCCATAACAGCGTTATATGGTTCAAAAGATAAAATGTCATACGCTATTAAACAAGTTGGTGTTGGTATCGATTTCTTAAAAGGTAGATTTAAAATCGGTTGTGAAATTGATTGTCTATGGTTTAGTTCAAACTACCATGTTGGTGATGTTCAATTTAACAATGATGGTATATTCAGTATCAATGGTTTTAAAGATACAAGATTTAACGCCGGTATAAATATGAAAGTTTATTTCTAATTTTTTAATTCCGATTATTTTAATTATATTTATATTTATCTAAATCAATACAAAAACTATGAACGAAACTGAAGAAATTCTAAATGATATTTCACATTTGGAAAATAAACTTGACGATGTTTACGGTGAAAATCCCCGTCGAAACGCACTTAAAAATAGTGTGAAAAACAAAAATAACAATCCGAATAAAAAAGATGTGAATGATTATCCAACACCAGTAGAATTAGTTAATATCATTATTAATGGTGTTATCGAAAAGAACATATTCGGTAATGTGAATATGGAAGATGGAATCGATTTATGTTGTAACGAACGTAACAAAAAATTCGACAAGGGACTCACTTTAAATGGTTCTACGGGTATCGAACCTAAACTTGATGGTGATAGTCTTAAACAGAATTGGAATCAACTGGCATCATTTGGATGGATTGCATCACCATATAAAAAGAAACCCGGTGACACAAACAAGTATGAACATGGAATTCAGGGTTCTTTTGCTAAGAAAGCGTTTGAAGAATCTAACAATGGTGGTATGAAGATTATCGCCCTTTTCCAAGATTCCTGTGTAAACACCAACTGGTTTCAGAAGTATATTTATACCAATAAGAATTGTCAACCTATCTTCATGGAAGGTCGACTTAAATATCCTGAAATGTATTATGGTTCACCGAATTATGGAAACGTATTGGTATTTTTCGGTGTTGAATCTAACTCACTTTTACCAGATGATTTTGAATATTTCAGATTAGCTATTAGACATTATGATGAAATAACATCTAATAAAAGGAAAATGGTCAGAAAAGAAAAGAGGAAACAAAAACTTGTTGAAAATAATCAACTATAAATTTTTTTATTTCAAATATTTTTACTATATTTAATTTTATTCATTTAACTTAAAAATCATTACAATGAGAAAGAAAACAACAGAACGCGTAAGGAAACACTTACAAAAGTGTGCACACAAACAGATGACCACAACTTATTCAGAGTTGATGGAACGTTTTGACCTCACCACACGTGAGATTCGTCCAGTTCTTCAACAGTTGGTTGATGAAGATGGAACACATATGTTGGTAAGCATCGTTAGGTCCAAGCAGACTAACCGCCCGTCATCAGGATATTTTGACAGTCTAACGAAATCGTCTGAAGCTGACTACAAGAAAATGACCAAGAAAGCATTCAAGAGGTGGTCGTAATTATGAGTTAACACTATGAAAAGGGGTATCTAACCCCTTTTCTTTTGCCCATTTGTCTAAATCTTTTATATCTTTTAATCTTAATATCATTAATTCATCTTTAAAATATTTCCATTTTTCTCTGTCTCTATCTCTTTCAAAACCTTTTACTTCCAAATAAACATTATATTCAATCAAATAAAAATCCGGAAAATATAGATGCCAATTTTCATTCCAAAAATAGGGTGAAGGATTTATTTTATTTGTCCATTTTATGTTTTTTTCATTTAAAAATTTTGCCACTTTCAATTCCCATTTTCCTTTTAATTTAATATCATTGTTGATACTATCTTTAAAATCGAACGATTTTACTCTTCCACTAACATTTTTAGTTGAATAGGAATCTGGATTTTCCAAAACAGCTTTTTTCATTGATTCACTTCGTTTTAATTTGTTTATAGGATTTTTCCAATAATCAACTGACCATTTTTTTGTAGATTCACCAATTTTCATTTTTGTTTCATTGGTAACTACTGGTGTTGGTAATCCCAATTCGGCACATTTGATATATTGATTACTAAATTTTTTAATAACATCACCATTTTTTACTTTTTTATTATATTCAATGAATGATGATTTTCTATTCGGATTATTATGAAAACCCATATGAGAATTTAATGCTTGTTTAGTTTTATATTCTTTTTGACATATTTCACATTTCATAAACGTTTTTTATTTTATATATTAATAATAAAAACCGTTTTTTTATTGAATTAGTGCTCTTACCATTTTTTTATTTGAAAACTTATTATTATATTTAAAATATAAACTTAAAAATTATTCCTATGACATTTTTAACAATTGCTTTAATATTTGCTTTCGTTTGGATTATCTTTCATTTAACTAAAAGAGATGAATTCCGAACAAATTTAAAAACCGGTGATATTGGAAAAGTCTTTCTTATCGCTAACGAATCGGATGATAGTGATTTTTATGTTGTTATAACTAGACGATTAAATTTTTTTGAAGTTGAAGTTGAATACAATATAGATTTCACCAACAAACAGGATTACATCGAACAAGGTTTTATGTTCCCCAATGTATTTAGGATCAAGGATATAAACATGATCAATGACATTGAACACAAATATTTTAATGACGGTTTCAAAAAGAGAATCGAAGAATTACAAAATATTGTTTAACCTACTTCACTATTTGGTCTAGTTGTCGTTGGTAATGGTGAATTGGTTTGTGGGAAATTTTGATTGTTGAATTCATCTGGTTGTTGTGTTGGTGTTACACCCCAAGAAGATTGATAAGTTGTAGATCCCCATTGTCCCTGATTTTGATTGTTTAAAATTGGACCTAATCCACCAGCACCACCATGAGGTTGTTCAAAATATTTATCTGGTACTGGATTCGGGCGAAATGAGTCACCCAAAATATAAGCGTACAGGGGAGCATTAGCAAGACCTAGGAATACACCCAATGCAGTTAGATCCGCTCCCAGAACCATTCCTATTGTACCAAGGATGAAATTGGCTACAATAACCCATATACTAAATCTTAAACGTGTACTTGGATTTTTTATTAATGAATTTTTACTCCACATTGGATCCCCGTTTCTCTTAACTATTTTCATAATCTTTAATTATTTTTCATTATATTTCCAAATATAACCACAAGCAGATTTTCTTTTTCCTAAACACACAGCTGAAATATGTGAAGATTTTTTATTTATTGAAAATTCAAATTCTGTAATACTTGACCAAGTATCAATGTAATTTCCGTTTAAATCAAATCTATTTATTGATTTTGAATTTATTCCCTTACAATTATCACTTATTTTTTTCTTTGTTTCATCAGATAGTAATTTTCCAAATTTATTTTTATTTCCTATTCCATTTTTATTTCCTATTTGTGATAAACTCATTTTCTTTTTTGTATCATCAGATAATTTTTTCCCCTTCAACCAATTACATTCTCTTCCCTTTAATGAATCACTCATTTTCTTTTTTGTTTCATCACTAACTTTTTTATTTTTCCCTGCTATACTTAAATTTTTTTTCCAATTTTCGGATAATATTCTACCTTTTCTTTGTTGACTCATTTTCATTTTAGTTTCTTCAGATCTAATATAATTTTCACCACCGTTTGTTAAATTATATCCATTTTTACCAAAACTATCAAATTCTTTAATAAAAAATTTTTCTTTTTCGTTTAATTCTTCTAATGTTTTACATTCACATAGAATACTCCAATCAAAATCTTTTTTATCATATTTTTTTAAAGCGTAATGAAATTTTGATAAATAAATGTTTTTAAGTGAATCTCTATAATGTCTATTCTTTCTTTTATTAAGATTTCCAGTAGTCTGACCAATATAATTTTTACCATTTAACTTGTTTGTAGCCTTATATATTATCATATATCATTTATTATATTTTGTCATAATCTGGATTTTCTTTGGTGAAATCTGGTGGTATATTAAAATCATTCGTTGGTGTATTTTGATCATGTGGTGGAACACCCAAAGTCCTTTGATATTCCGCAGAATTCATATTTGGTAAAGTTAAATCTCTTAATCTTTTCATATCGTGTATATAATCTTTGAAATATACTTTCTTCATATTCTCAAATTCTATATTTTCACCACAATCCAATTTATCAGTATCAACTTTCCATATAGGATAATAACCCCTTACTGTTAAAGGTATTTTAATAATTTTATCTCTAGATCCTTCATTTGGAATATCTCTTGGTAATTCAACCGTTTTATCGTCTGGTAATTGTAATACCAAATCAACTTTTATTCCATAATAATCCATACTAAAAAAGTAATAATTATATAACATATCCAATACTTTTTGGTAACATATGTAAACTTCATTTTCCGATGATAAATGTATTTCAATATTATAATTAAATAAAAGAGGAATTGCTTTTATTTTCGTTACAATTCTTTTTAATTCCTTATTTATTTTTACCGTTTTCGGTATATAAAGATTGGGATTTGCGAATTCATCAGATACTGGACCCCAATTTTCTAATGTAATCACACCCCTTTGTTTTTGGTCTGTATTTAATTCCACTCTAACATCTGTAATATCATCAACAAACGAATCAAGTAAAAATCTTGCATCACCAGCCATTGAAGAATAGAAAGGTAGTGATACACAAACTTTTTGAGTTTCAAAACGATACACCCATCTAATATTTCTATTTAAGGTTTTTGCTAATGAAACTAAAACCATTCTGAAGTAACTATTATCATAATTATATTCGTGTCCTATTTTTGATAAATCCGAACTCATTGGAAATCAATTTTTCTTTTATATATTAAATTTCGTTTTGTTAAAATAATATATATGAAAAAGAAAAACACTTTAATGAAAAATCTTAAAAATTTTAATGACTTTGTAAATGAAGGTATGTGGATGAAAGATACAATTATTCCTATTACATCAAAAGATCAATTAAATTTGTATTGTGGTTGTGATAAGTGTGGATATCCTAGTTTATCATTTAACAAGAAATTAAATAATTGTTTACATTGTAAATCCGATAAAATTCATCCTATTGATGAAGATGATTTTTATAGAATAATGAAGATTAAACTTGGTCCAATATATTTCAAAGAACTTCTTAAATTGAGAAAAAGTGATCATGGTGTTAATATTGATTTAATGAAACTTGGTGGACCAGATCCAGAAAAATTAAGAATAAATTAATGAAAAAATTTAAACAGTTTATAAACGAAGGGAAAGAAACGATGAGGGAATTATTTTATAATCCACCTTGGGAACCACTTTATAATTTCTTAAAACCTATTTTTGGTGATTCTTATGAAGAAGCAGCAAACCAATGGATGTTCATGGAAAAGGCTCATTATTTAGATGATGGTTTATATTTTTATAAAAATGGAATAACAAGAAAATATTTGGTTGTGGATAAAGACGGTAAACCGTTTAATGTATTAAAGAGGAAAGATGATCCAGAAAGAAATTGGGATACTTGGCAAGACGATGATTTAGGAACCATTTTGATAGCTGAAGAAATACCAGCTGGTCAAGCTTTCAAAACCGCATATAATGATATAGAAAAATTTGTGAAATTTGCAAGTGATGAAGAAAAATCACCTTATTTAGTTGGTTATAATTCAGAATGGAAATGTAATCTATATTCAAAATTAAAAGATATGGGATATAAAGTTATTGGAATAGATGATACCGATTCAACTGAAGATATTTCTCGTAAATTAAATGATGCGGGAATTGGTTGTAACAAAGAAAATGTGAAAGAATCTGTTAAAAATATCAAATGGAAACCATCTATCGCCAAAGGTGTTGAATCTTATACTAGAGTTACATATCCACACAAAGTAACTGGTGATATGGTTACTGGGAAAACTAAACAAACTTGGGAAAAAAGATTAACATCTTTATTAGGTAGAAAAGTAGATTTATCTTATGTTAAAAGATTCTACCCGGATTTTGTTTTGGATTTTCATTTCTTTTCTGATGGTATTGAATATCGTATATATCAACAAGGTGAGAATCCTCGTTCATCTTCATATATTATTCAGAAATTTTTAGTTTAAACTTCTTTTATTCCTACTCTTATCTTATCGGATTCCAATATATCAAACATGGGATTGGTGACAGGTAGATTATTAACAAAAATAGCTCTAATATGAATCAATTCTAAAAATTCTTTATAATTTTCTACTAAATCTATTTCTTTCAATTTGTCGTATAATTTCATTTATTTAAATTAATTTTTAAAAAAATAGGATAACTTATTAGATTATCCTATTTTTGTTTTAATGTTTTAAAATTTTATCCAAATCACCATTGAATTCTTCAAAAAACTCAACAAAGAGATCCAATCCAACATTTAATAATAATCTTATTAAACTATATACATCCCACAATTTTCTGTAATTTGTTCCATCAAACAATTTTTTTTCTTGTTTTACAATTTCTCTTACAGATGTGAGTAAATGTCTTTTATGTTTTTCGATAAAATATGTAAATCCTTTGTCTTGATTCATTATAACCAAATCAAAAAATTCATCCGTAAAACTTTCTTTGAATTTTTTATACAAAATTATATTAATTTCTTGTACATAATCGGATATTAATTCAGATATTTCTTTATCAGTTAATCTATCCAAATTTATTTTATCTTCAAGTGGTTTTTTAATAGTTTCGTGAAGTACACCCAAATATATTCTTAATAATTGTCTGAATAATCTTGTCTTTTCATTATCACCAAAAGTGAATTTATTTGTATCTATTTCATATTTAATTAATTCATCTAATTGAAAAAACAAATTATGATTTCTTAATTTATCTTTATACCATCTTACTTTTCTACTATGTGGTGAAATTTTTATTGAAAATGGTATTACTAATGTATCATTTTCTCTATTGTTAGCAGCTTCAGGATCTATGCCACCATTCAATCTTCTTCTTTTATTTTCTTTCATCCACTTTATCAAAGCAATAGTTGGTCTTACAAGAGAAGCAACAACTGTTGATACACCTACGATAATTTGTGCGTGAACTGGTAATTTGTCCCAAACTTCAAAAATAGTTACTAACATAGAATAGGAATTTATTTCTAATATATATAAAATTGAAAATTTGAATTTTAAACTTTACCCTAATGTCAATTCATATAATTCAAATTTTTTAAAATGAATCTCAAAAGAATTCTACGACATCTTTAGTGTCGTAGATGAATTTTGATGAAAATGAGAAAAATGACCTTAATTATTTAATATATAGATTTATCTGATAATTCAAAATA
>Ga0247840_10012532_pt1 | contig 10026 bp, 11 predicted proteins | sample LaCruzMarch2015__FD_192404 | JGI IMG/M metagenome (GOLD analysis project Ga0247840, IMG submission 192404) | Freshwater microbial communities from meromictic Lake La Cruz, Castile-La Mancha, Spain - LaCruzMarch2015_17m | ecosystem: Environmental > Aquatic > Freshwater > Lake | place: Spain...
TGAAACCGCCAAACCTGATTTAAATCCTCTCCGATCCAAAAGAGGATCCTATATTTTGGGACGAAAATCCTATATTTTCCTCAGCAAGTCCATTGACACACCTTCCCCGCTTGTAGCCTAGGTCGCTCCAGTGCGGCCAGCCATGATTGAGTCGAGATCTTGCAAAGAGATCTTTTCCCGAACATGTGCCGGTTTGGCTGTTGAAGCACGTTGAACCAGCTCGGGCTGGAAAAGCACATGTTGATGGATATGTGTGTCAGGAGATCCGCATTCTTGTATCGCCAATTCTGTCGCTGTGTAGCCAAGTTGGTATCCATCCTGAGCAATCGACGTTAGAGGGACAACTGCGTTTGGAGCCAATTCAATATCATCAAACCCAATAACAGAAAAATCTTCTGGAATCCTAAAACCCGATTCAATCATCTCGCGCATGAAGCCGAGAGCAATAAGGTCATTACCGCAAAAGATTGCGCTCGATTGCGCCTTTCCCGAAAGAAACCTTTTAGCACCCTCTTGGCCACCATGTGTTGTGGGGGAGGGGACTTCTATCGAATGTAATGTAACTCCTAGATCTTTAGCCGCCTGTCTTGCACCTTCACCTCTTTCGACAAACTGATTGATTGAAGGTTCATAAACGTATGTGATCTCGCGGTGTCCCAGGTCTACCAAGTGTTGTATTGCGACCTGTCCACCTCTCACACCATCAACTTTTGCGGAGCAATGCACGTCAAAATATCGATTGGTATCAATCAAAGTGACTGCAATGTGATTTGACCTGAGAAAATTCAAGTTATCGGTCTTACCGTAAGTTGGCCAGATCATAATTCCAGCAACATTCTGTCCTACTAATGTCTGAATATAGTTTCGTTCTTTCTCGGGTGAGTGATCATGATTGCACAAAAACAGCGAGTAGCCACTTTGATTTGCGGCATCTTCTGCGCCTCGTGCAATCTCCGTAAACAGTGGATTTGATACATCCGGCAAAACAATACCCAACAGTTTTGATGATGAAAAACTCACCCTCCGAGAAGTGATATTTGGTGTAAAACCGAGCTCGTCCATTGCTTGTTGAACTCTTACTAAAGTGGCAGGTGCAACTATCTCAGGGCGGTTTAGAACATTAGAAACGGTGCCAATAGAAACTCGGGCTCTACGAGCTACGTGGCGCACGCTTACAGTCATGTCCAATCTTTATACCTCTGGAAAGTTAAGTCAAGGTTTTTCGAGGAAACGGGGTGGTAGGCGCACCCCTGTCGCATGAATTTGAACAGTTCAAATGGCTTGAGGGTTATTGAATTTTTGAACATTTCAATTGTTCGAAAAACAACCTTCAGCGGCTACTAGTTTTTGAATACCTCTGATAGTAGCGTTGCCGTTACCGGATGGTGTACATCAACAGAAAGGTAAGCAATGAGAAAAAGAAAAAATAAGTTCTTCGTGATTGGAATCGCTGCAGTAGTTCTTGCAAGTGGCACAGTCACAATGAACTCTGCAAGCGCTAACAAAACTATTTGCCCGCGATTTAGCGGTGAGCTAACTGTGCTTTCAACAGTTATTCTAGAAAAACCCGATGGAGCTGTTGAGCAAGCAATTGCCGATAAGTTTATGAAAGCATGCCCTGATATCAAAATTAAATTCATTGGCGTACCTGCCAACGATCTATTTACAAAATTAACAACTATGGCAATCGGTGGCAACGTACCAGATATGTATGCCTCGAGTCCGGCAATTACCGTGAGGTTACGCTCTCTCGGCATCCCTCTTGAGTTACGTGCTGCACTGGGTCGTGATTTTATGAGCGGATTTTCAAAAGAAGTATTGGCTGAACAAACGCTGAAAGGCGGCGGTGTTTATGCAGCTCCTTGGTTTAGCATCCCAACGGCAATCTTGTATCGCACCGATTTGTTTGCTGCTGCCGGCGTTAAGCCACCAAAGACTTTTGAAGAGTTTATTACAGTCTGTAAAGCGCTGACAAAAGATACTAACGGCGATGGAAAGATTGATCAGTATGGCTGGGCTATGGTAGGAACCGATAACGGTTCAGGCCAAGGACGCTTCAATACAATTGCCCGAAATATGGGCGCTGTCGATGTCCTTCAGGATAGAAGAGGCAACTGGTCAACTCAGATCGATTCTCCTGGGTGGAAAGCTGCCCTTAAGTTGTATAAGGATGCTGTCGACGTTGGTTGTGTTCCTCCCGGCCAATTCCAGACAGGATATCCAGAAGCATCTGTCCAAATAGGTAAAGGTCAGGCAGCAATGATGATCACCGGTCCTCACACAATCGGTGTTGCACTTGCTGCTAATCCCGCTGCGAAGGGGAAGATGGCTGGAGCTCCAATTCCATCTGCACCAGGGGTTGCTCCTACTACAGCATTGAATCAATCAGGATATGGAATTGCACTCGCGAGTAAGAATCGTGCTGCTGCCGTTGCTTATCTGAAATTCATGCTAAATAAAGAAAATCAACTTGCTATCAACGACGTTACGTACCGAATTCCATCGCGTCTAGATGCGCAAGCAGATCCACAGGTCAATTCAGAAATGAGCCAAGGATTTGTGAAAGCTGGAGAAGGTAAGACTTATTCAGATCCACGAGTTCCTTGGTATACCTCAATCCTGACACTGTCCTCTCCTGCCTATCAGGCTGCGATCAAGGGTGATAAGACAATTGATCAGATAGCAAAAGAGCAGGCAGATAAGGCGAAAAAGATTATCGCCGACAATAAGTAGCAATTAACTATCCGTAGTTAATGCAGATGCTTTGATGCTGAGAAGGGGTACTACCCCTTCTCAGCATCAGCATTCAGTGGAAACCAAAAATTAGGAAAGGGATCATGGCTAGCGCATTCAAGAAACGTGAAAGTCGTTCAGGGTATTTCTTCACTTTGCCCGCTCTCCTTGTTGTCTTTTCACTCATCATTTATCCTCTTGGCTATGCAATATTTATTAGTACACAGCGCACCAATCTAATAAGTGAATGGGAGTTTGTTGGAGCGCGCTACTATCTACAGTTATTGACTGATCCAGAGTTCCTCAACTCTTTAAGAATAAGCTTAGTATTCGCCTTCTTCGTCGTCGTAGGAAACTTTGCTGTGGGGCTGTTATTAGCCGTTATTCTCAATCAAAAGATTAAATTTGCAACATTCTTTAAAATAATCTTAATGCTTCCATGGTTGCTCCCAGAAGTGGTCGTAGCACTTATCTGGAAGTGGCTTTTTAATCCAACATATGGACTCATTAACTATATTTTGAACAGCATTGGAATAATTGATTCTGATGTGTCTTGGTTTGATTCCAGCGCATCAGCCTTAGCCGGAGTTATCTTTGTGGCAACCTGGAAAGGTTATCCGATCGTAATGATTATGATGCTTGCGGGAATGAAAAACATACCTCAGGAACGCTATGAGGCAGCCGCGGTTGATGGAGCCTCGAGGCTTCAACAATTTAGGCATATAACTCTTCCTGGTCTGCGCCCAATCTTTCTAGTCACATTGATACTTGAAACTGCTTGGTGGTTTAAGCACTTCACCATTATTTGGTTGATGACTTCAGGTGGTCCGGCAGGTGCGACCAAGGTTGTCTCAATTGATATATATCAGCAAGCATTTGCGAACTTTAATTTTGGGCTAGCTGCGGCGGAATCAGTCATTATTCTTTCAATTCTATTGGCTGCAAGTTACATCTACTCAAGGGCAATACGTGATGACAATGATTAATATTAAGCAGAAAAAGATAATGAGCGATGTAAAGGTCGCCCGAAAAATCACTAATACTGCTAGCTATGCCGTCTTGTTATTCTTTTCGGCTTTAGTTATCTTTCCAATCCTGTGGATTATTTCAACGTCACTAAAAAATGAAGAAGATCTTTTTGCACTACCGTTACAGTTGATTCCTGAGAATCCAACCTTGCAGGCATTTAAGCAAGTCTGGATTGATCGCCCCTTCCTATCGTATTTCCGTAATTCGCTTTTGGTTGTAAGCGTTGCAACATTTATATCTGTCTCATTTTCAGTCTTTGCTGCCTATGGTCTATCTCGCTTCAAATTTAAAGGTCGTGGAGCGTTCATGGCTTTTCTCCTTTCAAGTCAACTTTTTCCGACAATTATGTTGTTGATTCCTTTTTACAAGATTTATATGACCTTGGGTTTAATCAATACACATATTGCTTTGATAATCACTTATGTTTCCTTCACGGTGCCTTTCTGCACGTGGATGATGCGAGGGTATTTCAACGGTATTTCTAAAGATCTAGATCAAGCGGCACAGATTGATGGTGCAGGGCGTATCCGCGTCTTTTGGACAGTCATTCTTCCCTTGTCTTGGCCTGGGGTAGCCGCAACCAGTATTTACTCATTCATCTCCGGTTGGAACGAGTACATCTTTGCTCTTGTACTTACCCAAGATGAAGAGATGAAGACCGTGCCAGTTGGAATTGGCCAATTAATTGGTGAATACAGAATTGACTGGGCACAATTAATGGCTGCATCTCTTTACGCGTTGATTCCACTCACAATAATCTTTATCTTCTTTAACCGATACTTCGTGAGCGGGCTTTCAGCGGGTGCTGTTAAAGAGTAGTTGTCACCACTCTGCTAAAGAACCGTCGAAGTGCGTCCACTCAGGATTGCGCCAACGATGGCCATTTTCAGCAGCGTTTCTGACCTCTTGTTCATCCACTTCGATACCTAATCCTGGCTTTGTCATGAGTTCTATATAGCCATCAGGAGCATCAAAGACAGAGTAATCGACTAAGTACTTCATGAGGGAACCGTTGTTGCCTTTTCCGAGTCCCAGAACCTGCTCTTGAATCAGGAAGTTCGGAGTTGCAAAGTCAATCTGCAGGCAGGCAGCAAGAGCAATTGGTCCGAGTGGACAATGTGGCGCGATAGCCACATCATAAACTTCGGCCATTGCGGCAATACGGCGACACTCTGAAATTCCACCTGCATGGCTTAAGTCAGGTTGTGCCACTGCAATTCCAGAGCGCAAAACTTCTTTATAATCTTTGCGATCAAAGAGGCGCTCTCCGGTGGCTATGGGCGTAGAAGTCGAGGCTACGATCAAATCAAATTTATCTGTAAATTCAGGAAGTACTGGCTCTTCAATGAACATTAAGTTCAAAGGCTCGAGGTACGGAAACACTCGACGAGCCATAGCTAAACTAAATCTTCCATGAAAATCTAGAGCGATATCTATAGTGTCGCCCACATGTTCTCTCACAGCCGTAACGCGAGAAACGATGTTTTTCAGCTCTTGGGGAGAATCAATATGCTCCAAACCATCCGCTGGACAAAACTTGAGCGCAGTTAAGCCACGAGCAATTTGGGTATCCGCGTTGGCCAAGATTTCATTGATGTCATCAGCCACTGGATTGTGGGTGTAACCATCCTTTCCGCCTACTCCACCAACATGTCCATAGATTCGAACACGATCGCGCACCTGGCCGCCGAGCAGCTGGTAAACAGGAACACCAAGGGCCTTTCCTTTGATATCCCAGAGCGCTTGATCAATTCCTGCAATGGCAGAATCCATGATCGCGCCACCTCGGTAAAACGAACCTTTCTTCATACGTTGCCATAAACGCTCTATTTGAAAGGGATCCTTTCCAATGACGTGATCCATCAATTCATCTACAGCCGCTGCCACAGTGAGGGCTTTTCCTTCGAGTACCGGCTCACCCCAACCCGAAATTCCTTCATCCGTTTCAATTTTGAGAAACAACCAACGATGAGCGACGAAAAAAACTTCGAATTTTGTAACTTTCACAGTAGCCCCCAAATGACTAAATTTAGTTAGAGATTTAGTTGGAGTCTATTCTTGCCAGAGTCCTTAATCAAGAGAGTCGAGAGAGGACTTCTTTTACCTTTGAACACCGTTCAATAAATTCTTCAGTAGAAATTTTTGGGTCGTAGAGCGAATTTCCAATTCCAACAGCCAATGCACCAAATTGAACAAGTTCAATGGTTGAATCAACATCAACACCGCCAACTGGAATAAAACTTGAATCAATCGGACTCACTGATTGCAAAGCTTTCATGAAAGAAACTCCTAAATTTGAAAAAGGAAAGATCTTCATAATTCGAACACGATGCTTATACGCTGAGAAAAACTCAGAAGGAGTCGCCACTCCTGGAATGGGAACAAGTCCAAATTCTTGGGCGGCCGAAACTACAGTCAAATCTAAATTCGGACTAATGCATATCTGCGCACCGGCTGAAACAATTGATTCAACATCATCAGTTGTTAGCACTGTCCCTGCTCCAACAATTATCTCTGGTGGTAGGTGGTCGCGAAGTGACCGAATACTTTTACACGCATCGGGGCTATTCAACGGAACTTCTATCACTTTGACCCCAGCCGCTACCAGGTGATCGGCAGCACTAAGGACACTTTCTGGTCGCACTCCACGAAGTATCGCAATCAGTGGGGCTTTCTTAAGCGTGATAACAAGCTGGGCATCAGTGATCATTGGCGTTCGCCTACTTTCTCGGAAAGTGCAATGAAATAATCAATTAAATTTGAATTTTCTGAGTTAGTGCTAGAAATTCCAAAATGTTCAAATGCAGCGTGGTAAACCTTCGCCAGGCCTCCGGACGCGACGACCACAACTTCTGCTGGGTGAACCCATTTCTTTGCTGACTTAATCTCGTAACCAATCAATAGACCTGATAGATATTCAACGGATGCCTCCTCGGATGCTCCTTGTAGCCAGTGAGCACGTATGGCAAAGAGATCGTGAGTCAGATCTGAAGAATCGGCATCGAGCCCCCGGAAAAAGTCCTCTGAAATTTGGAACTGATTTGACGCTTCTGTGGCCTTTGATAGCGTGCTGTATCTTCGCAAAATCTCGAAGAGTTCACCCGTAAGGTAAGTTCGAAAATCAACAATTTGATTATTCTCAACCTTGACCCACTTACTGTGAGTTCCTGGGAGAACTACCAGGCCATTACCAATTTCAGCGGCTAACGACTGTGATTCTTCACCGCGCATAACATCACCAACTTTTGAAACACCCGAAACGATATAGAGCGGCGGATCAAAATTTGGTACTTTGACCACGGAATCAATCACATCATCTAGGGAAATAGGCAGGGATAAAAATCTGGTTTCATGTAATCCAATACTCGATCCAATCATCCCAATCGAAAGAATAAATGAAAATTTATCTTTCCATATTTCAAGACTTGATAAGACAAAACCTTTGTGTTCACCAGCCTTAAAACTCTTAACTCCTTGATCAGATTCGATGTGGTCGCGAACTTTTCCATTCTCAATGAGCCAAGCACGAAAAGATGAAGTTCCCCAGTCAATCGCCACGAAACTCATAGTGAGCAGATTCTACTGAACTCATTTGATTTTTTCTAGACTACGAGATCTCATTATTTGGCATGCGTGGTAAGCACTCGTTTAGTTAATTTTAGAGCGAAACCGGAAAAGCAATTAATCCAACTCCAGGTTTTGCCAGTTGGAACTTATTGCGATTAATGATTACATGGTGGGACGGGTCGGACTTGAACCGACGACGACCGAATTATGAGTTCGGGGCTCTAACCAACTGAGCTACCGTCCCGTGCGGGGCTTCACCGAACTTTACTGCACTTATCCCTTTGCAACTTTTCTCTTCGTGATTTTTTCACGCTGGAACCCTCGGCGACCCCAGAACTCCCAGAGCCCCATCGTTGAGAGAATGAGGGCAAATCCAAAGAGGAGGTCTTCAAGTGGGGCTCCGGCAATGCGAGCGCCAATAATTGTATTTGGGTCATACATAACGATCGCTTGGCCATCTGAGCGGTAATGAGTCAGCCACCAATTTGTGATCAATTGGAAGGGGAGAATGATTGAGTACGAAATCCAGAAGGCGACCCGTGTCAGTAGCGAATTCTTGAAGACGAATAAATCAATCATTACGGCGATCACTACGGCAGCAATTGCAAGGTCACTATAAATCATTTCTCATCCTTTCCGAATTCTTTTTCGCGTAGATGAGGCTTTACCGTTGTTACGCCTTCAATAGTTAAAATAGCAGCCATTGGAATGATAATAAAAAATAGGTACTCCTCAAGCGGGATATTGAGCGGGCCATAAATTCCGAGCGTTCTCTCTGGATTAAAAAACCAATGACCCTGAGCTATTGCATAGGCATCCCAGATGATAAAGATAAGAGCCACCGGCAAAACGCTGACTAGAACTCGCTTCCAGCGACGCAGCACACCAGTCTTTAAGAATATTTCGAGCCAGAATGAGCCGAAGATGACGAAGAGGAGCATCGCCAAGTATCCAAATTTCTCCACGCCGAATCTTCTCATAAACCCCTTTGGTAGGGTTGGTTACAAGGGGGTTCGACATGAAATCTGGTGAGGTGAAACTCTTCGAAGGCATCAGAAGTTTTTCAAGTCTCGCAATCCTCGCTGGAATAATCCTGTCATTGATCTTCTCGCAAACATTGGGAGAAAGTTCTATGCCATGGCAGGTGGCGATTGCAATCGCGGCTCTAGCGATAGGAATCCCACATGGAGCCCTTGATCACCTTGTTACATTGCCGAAATCACGACCGCTTGTGATGGCCGGCTTTATCGCGATCTATGTTCTAGTTGCGATCGTGGCTGTGATTGCGATCCTGCAATTCAATGTTGTTGGTTTCATCTTTGTATTGGTGATGAGCGCAGTCCACTTCGGAATCGGTGATGCTGCCTTTATCAGTGAACTCGATCGCAGGCGACCAGTACCAGTGCGACTTCCTCGCGCAATCTATGCGGTCAGCGCTGGTTCAATCCCGGTTCTGATCCCACTAGTAAATAGTGCGAGTACCGATGCGTTGGCACAGGTAAATCCCGCGCTGATTGATTGGCACCAGGGGTATGACCAAGAGATTCTTACAGCGGTGATTACTTTTGCATCTGTATCGATCGCAGGCTTAATGGTGAGGAAACGTTATCGAGAAGCCGTTGATATCGGATTACTTCTTGCTTTGGCTCTCCTTACCCCACCTCTGATCGCCTTTGCTCTCTACTTTGGATGCTGGCATGCGATGAGACATACCGCTCGCCTGACTCTTTCGCTAGAGACATCACAGCGCGCATATGCAGATGGGAATACTCGATCAGCATTTCTTAAGGCTGTAATTCCAGGAATTCCAGCGCTATTAGGAACTTTTTTTATTGCGGGTGTATTAGCAATTCGCGGACAAGAATTTACTGACGATTTCTTCTGGATGGCCTTGGTAATTGTGTGGGCGCTCACTGTCCCTCATATGGCAGTTACGGCAAAACTTGATCGCCGCGCATTAACCTAAGGGTATGAAAATACGCATCATTATTTCTTCCTTTCTTTTCCTGACCTGCCTCGCTCCTGTGAGTGCGCAAGCCGCACCTGTATATGTCTTTCCAGTACGAGGCTGCGAAGTCAACTATGCACGCGCGCATCACGATTATGCGGCAACAGATATTCTCGCGAAGGCGGGCTGTGCATTTGTAGCACCTATTGATGGTGTGATTGATGAAGTCAGTCGCGTTGATACATGGTCTGGAAAAGTAAATGCTGGACTAACTCGTGGCGGATTATCGGTGTCGTTGATTGGTGTCGATGGGGTTCGGTATTACGGATCGCATCTGCTTCGCGTTAATAAAGATATGGTGCCGGGTCTTGCAGTCAAAGCCGGACAACGACTTGGTTCAGTGGGATCTACTGGTAGTGCGCGCGGTACCGCACCACATTTGCACTTCGGAATTTCTTGGCCAACACCAGCAGAAACATGGTGGGTTCGTCGCGGCGTTGTTCATCCGTGGAAGTATTTAGATGCGTGGAAAGCCGGAAAAGATAAGTCGCCGGCTAAGGAAGTAGAGGCAGCGAAGTTGAAGATGGGCGAACTTCCGCCAGAACCAAAAAAGTAATCCCCTAACAACCTAGAAGTTGAAACGAAGAAAGCCCCGCACAATGTGCGGGGCTTTCTCGTAAAGCTAGCGGTTGCTATTAGTTAGCGTTCACTGCATCGGCCTGAGGACCCTTTGGACCCTGTACGACCTC
>Ga0247840_10012533_pt1 | contig 10026 bp, 9 predicted proteins | sample LaCruzMarch2015__FD_192404 | JGI IMG/M metagenome (GOLD analysis project Ga0247840, IMG submission 192404) | Freshwater microbial communities from meromictic Lake La Cruz, Castile-La Mancha, Spain - LaCruzMarch2015_17m | ecosystem: Environmental > Aquatic > Freshwater > Lake | place: Spain...
TTTGGCCGTTACCAGTGCGAAGCCGTCCCCTCTGGTTCCGGGTTTGCCGGCGATTGCGGCAGACCTGCCCGGTTTTGAGTCGGTATCGATCTACGGTCTGTTTGCACCGGCAAAAACACCCCCGGCCATCGTCAACAAACTGCACGAAGAGGTGGTGCGAGCCCTCAACAGGCCGGATGTGAAGGAAAAATTCCTTGCTTCCGGACAGGAGGCTATCAGCAGTACTCCTGAAGAGTATTCCGCCTTGATCAAGGAGGACATGGCTAGGATGGGCAAGGTGATCAAAGCAGCCGGCATCCACGAAGAATAAGAAGTACCGGGGGTTTTGGGTTCTTATATATGAAGCTGGAGATCCGCAACAACAAAGATTTTTGGGCCGGCATGATGTTCCTCTGGACCGGTTTCGGGGCGATGTTCATAGCCCGGAACTACCTCTTCGGGAGCACACTGCGCATGGGCCCCGGTTATTTCCCGATGATCCTGAGCGGGATACTCATTCTGTTCGGCATTTACGTCACAGTCAGGGGGCTGCGCAACAACGAAAAGATCCAGGGTAACTGGTCTATTCGGGCCCTGATTGTACTGCCGCTATCGATCGTCACCTTCGGAATCCTAGTCAATCTGGTGGGGTTTGTGCCGGCGCTGGTGGCTTTGATATTCCTGTCGGCGGCATCCGGCAGCGAGTTCAAGCTGATCGAGGTCCTGCTGCTCACGGTGCTGCTTACCGTGCTTTCGGTGGTGGTGTTCATCTGGGGTCTTGGCCTGCCGTACCCCCTGCTTAAAGGATTCTAGCGAGGAACCCATCATGGAGTTATTCCACAATCTCATCTTCGGGTTCAGTGTTGCTTTATCGGTGCAGAACCTTTTGTATTGTTTCATCGGCGTGTTGCTGGGTACCCTGATCGGCGTGCTCCCCGGGATCGGCCCTCTGGCAACTATCGCAATGCTTTTGCCGCTCACCTTCAGCGTTCCACCGGTCGCGTCGCTCATCATGCTGGCTGGCATCTATTACGGCGCCCAGTATGGCGGTTCGACAACCGCCATACTGGTGAATCTTCCGGGCGAGACCTCGTCGGTGGTCACATGCATCGATGGCTACCAGATGGCGCGTCAGGGGCGCGCCGGGGCGGCTCTCGCGATCGCGGCCCTCAGCTCGTTTTTTGCAGGCACGGTGTGCACGCTGATCATCGCCTTGTTCGGTCCGCCGCTAGCGGAGATAGCCCTCAAGTTTTCGGCACCGGAGTACTTTTCACTGATGCTCATGGGACTGATCACCGCTGCGGTTCTCGCCCCGGGCGACATGGTCAAGTCGCTCGCGATGGTTGTGCTGGGCCTTCTGCTAGGGAGTGTGGGTGCCGACGTCGATACTGGGACAAGGCGGTTCACCTTCGGCTTTGAGGAATTGGCGGACGGCATTGGATTCGTGATCCTCGCCGTAGGTGTGTTTGCAGTGAGTGAAATCATCGCAAACCTTGGCGATCCGGAAGAACGTATTGTCTTCACCTCCAAGGTAGGAAGCATCTTCCCCTCGAAAGAGGAAATTAAACGCTCCATCGCCCCAACGATCAGGGGAACCATCCTCGGTGCCTTCTTCGGTGTGCTTCCCGGTACCGGGCCTTCGATTGCCTCATTTTCATCCTACATGCTTGAGAAGAAAATGGCCAAAGATCCCTCGCGGTTCGGCAAAGGCGCCATCGAGGGGGTGGCCGGACCTGAGGCCGCCAATAATGCGGACGCGCAGTGCAAGTTCATCCCGACACTCACCCTGGGAATCCCTGTGAGCGGGGTAATGGCCTTGATGCTCGGTGCGCTGGTTATGCAGGGGATCGTGCCGGGTCCGACCGTGATGACCCAGAGGCCCGACCTTTTCTGGGGACTCATCGCCAGCATGTGGGTGGGAAACCTGATGCTCGTTGTTCTCAATCTGCCCTTGATCGGCCTCTGGGTCAGCCTGCTCAAGGTGCCGTACCGCATGCTTTTTCCCGCTATCATGGTATTCTCCTCCATCGGCATCTACAGTTTGAATAGCTATTCGTTCGAGCTGTACGTGGCGGCTTTTTTCGGCATTGTCGGTTTTGTGTGGATGAAGCTCGAGTGCAGTCCGGTGCCGATCATGCTCGGGTTTATCCTGGGGCCGATGATGGAGGAAAATCTGCGGCGGGCGATGAAGATCTCACGCGGTGATCCCACGGTATTTCTTAGGCGGCCGATCAGTCTCGTTTTCATCGCCATTACCGTGCTAATCTTGATCTTGGTGGCTGCGCCTGCCTTGCGCAAACGGCGTAATGCCGTTACGAGTTGAGGAGGTTTTTCTGACCCGGTTTGCAGCCGGTGTAAAACGGGACTTATCGATTTTAGAATAGGAATGCAATGTGGCATGGGCCTTGGGGCGCGGTTTGTCACTGTGACTATTCCCAAATGAAGTTGATCAGGTAAAGAAATATCGGTGCTCCTCTGCAGCATTTGAGCAGCGATATCGGTGATGGAATTATATTCGAGGAGATCACAGATGAAGAACATGCCGGAGAAATTGAGAAAAACCATGGCAGCGAAGGGGTATCTGGCTACACCGGGGTTGGCCACCCCGATGGATGCCATTGTCCTGGAGAAGGCGGGATTTGATTTCGTGTACATGTCCGGTTACGCCACCTCGCTGCAGATGTTAGGCTGGCCGGATGTGGGACTCTTGACGGAGACCGAAATGGTCGAGAATGCGCACAGGATCGCCCGGGTGGTGAATATTCCCGTTATCGCCGATGCCGATACCGGGTTCGGGAATGCGATCAATGTGATCCGCACCGTCGAGGATTATGAAGCGGCCGGTGCTGCGGGGATCCATATCGAGGATCAGATGAGCCCGAAGCGGTGCGGCCACATGGCTGGAAAAACACTTATCCCTCTGGAAGAGGCGGTAGGAAAGGTCAAAGCCGCCATGTCCGCCAAGCAGAACAGGGATTTTGTCGTCATCGCCCGGACCGATGCCGTGGCTGCAGTCGGTGGCGGACTCGATGAAGCTATCAGGCGGGGAAAGGCCTACGCCGAAGCTGGGGCTGACATGGTCTTCTGTGAATTCCCCTCCACCGATGTGGAAATGCCCCAAAAATTCGCCGCAGAGGTACGGAAGGCGTATCCAAATATGCCGTTCTTCTTCAACTACTCCTCATCCCTCGACTGGTCCGATTCTAAGGTAACGTTTCATGACCTAGCTGCCATGGGGTACAAGATTATCATCGTTTCTATGGCCTGCTTACGGGTCGGCCTGCAGTCGGTATGGGATTATGCCCAGGACATGATCAAGCGGCAGGACCAGACGGGTAAGGATTTCGATAGGGTATTGAAAGGACACCCCACGTATAATTTTCATCAGTTTGCTGGAATAGCCAGGATCAGGGAAAAGGAAGCCTTGTTTCTCCCGGGGGAAGAGGTAAAGAAAAAGTATGAAGGTTCGATAGGTTTTTAAACAGTATAGAGAAGGAAAAAGGAGGACGGTGATGAGGGTCGGCAGCGGCGATTTTTTGTATGATGTTATCCATGACTGGGGTCGGCTACCCGCAGGTTGGTCGTTCGGCAGCGTGCCTACGGGGGCCTGCGATTCCCAGGGGCGTGTTTATGTCTACGCGCGGGGCGAACATCCGGTGCTTGTTTTCGATCCGGATGGGAACTTCCTGGGTTCCTGGGGGGAAGGTCTGTTCAGCAATCCCCACGGTCTCCTGATCACACCGGAGGACATCGCCTACTGTACCGATGATACCGACCACACAGTCCGGAAGTGCACTCTGGACGGTAAAGTGCTGATGACCCTGGGAGAGAAAGGGAAACCTTCCGACACCGGCTACGATGGGAGCGACTGGTACACGATCAAGCGGGGAGCCGGGCCGTTCAACCGGCCGACCAACGTCGCCCTTTCCCCTACGGGCGAGATATACGTGAGTGATGGTTACGGCAACGCCCGTATCCACAAGTTCACCCCCGACGGGAAGCTGCTCTTCTCTTGGGGAGAGCCGGGTAACGCTCCCGGTCAGTTCGTCGTCGTCCACTCGGTCCGTACGGACGCGAAGGGAACCGTATTTATTGCCGACCGGGAGAATTCCCGAATCCAACTATTCACCCCGGAGGGGAATTTCATCACCCAGTGGACGAATATGCAGAAGCCCCAGGGATTCTTCATGGGGCCGGACGGGTTTCTGTACACGACCGAAAAGCCGGTGAAGCGGCCGGACGGGAAAGCCCCTGGATGGCTTCCTCCCCGGGTGAGCATCTGGACCACCGATGGTCGGCTTCTTGCGCGCTGGGGCGGGGAGGACCTAACGAAACCGGGAAACTTCTTCGCACCGCACGGTATCTGGGGCGACGCCAGCGGAGATCTCTACATTGGCGAGCTGTGCGTGGACCGGCTGCGGGGGAAAATCCCGGATAGCTATCCACTCGTGCACAAACTGGTACGGGTAAGATAGGATCTGCGGGCCGGATCGCGTCAGACGGAAAAATGCTATTTCTCTGTTAATACTATATGTAAAACTCGTCATTCCGGCGAAAAAGCGGGAACTGGTTTGAAGGGTGTACAATCATCGTAATAATAATCGAAAGCAACAAGGGGAGGGCACTGCACATGGGACAAAATCTGACTCGAAAAATCATCGGAGAGCATCTTGTTGAGGGAGAGATGATTCCTGGACAGGAGATCGCCATTTCGGTTGATCAAACGATTACTCACGACCTCCAGGTCCTGGGCTGGCAGCAGTTCGAGGCCATGGGACTACCGGGCGGGAAGACGGAACTCTGGGTCAACTACACGGACCACAACATACTCCAGATTGATTACCGGAACGCCGACGATCACCGTTACCTCCAGTCGGTCTCTGCCAAGTATGGGGCGCTTTTCTCTCGGGCAGGGAACGGGATTTGCCATCAGGTCCACCTCGAGCGGTTTGCCGCACCGGGCAAGACGCTGGTAGGCACCGACAGCCATATCCCGAATGCTGGTGGCATCGGCTCTCTGGCCATCGGTTTGGGAGGACTGGAGGCGATTGCGGCATCCGGAGGCGGGCGGCTCTTCCTTGCAATGCCGAAGGTCGTAGGGGTGAAACTGACTGGCAAACTGGGTCCCTGGGTCGCCGCCAAAGATGTCATCCTGGAGGTATTGCGACGCCTCACTGTGAAGGGGGGTGTCGGTAAGATCTTCGAGTATTACGGTCCCGGAGTGGAGACGCTGAGCGTTCCCCAACGGGCGACCATAACCAACATGGGAGTAGAGCTGGGGGCAACAACCTCAATCTTCCCCAGTGATCACAGGACACAGGCCTTTCTGGAGGCGCAGGATCGGGGCAAAAGCTGGAGAAACATCAGTGCCGATGCCGATGCCACCTACGACGAAGAGATGAAGATCAACCTGAGCGAGCTGGAACCACTGGTCGCCAAACCTCACAGTCCGGACAACGTTGCGAAGGTTCGGGAATTGGAAGGCATTCCGGTGAACCAAGTGTGCATCGGCTCCTGCACCAACTCGTCCTACGAGGATCTGATGCTGGTGGCCACCGTGCTCAAGGGGAAGACCATACACCCCAATATCGGCCTCACCATCACCCCAGGCTCCAAGCAGGTGTTCACGATGCTTGCCGAAAACGGAGCATTGACCGACCTCATCGACGCCGGCGCCCGCATCCTCGAGTCATTCTGCGGACCTTGCTGCGGCCAAGGCCTAGCGCCGGTAACCGGCGGGGTAACAGTGCGCTCCTTCAACCGCAATTTCCCCGGCCGGAGCGGGACGCCCGATGCCCAGATATACCTGGTCAGCCCGGAAACCTGCGTGGCTACCGCCCTGAGTGGAGTCATGACCGATCCCCGTGCTATAGGCGCTCCAGTTGTGATTGAGCCCCCGCTGCACTACGCGGTGAATGATAACATGATCTTGGCCCCGGCACGCAGCGAAGAGGCCATCGAGATTGTTTGCGGTCCCAACATCAAACCGGTGCCCATGGCCAAACCCGTCGAGGATATCATACGGCACCGGGTGCTGCTGAAGGTCGGGGAGGATATCACGACCGACCATATCCTGCCTGCGGGAACGCACATCCTCTCCCTGCGGTCGAACGTCCCGGCCATCTCAGAGTACATGTTTATCGCTGTGGATCCGACCTTCGTCAAGCGGGCAAGGGAGTCGGAAGGGGGATTCGTCGTCGGTGGCGCAAACTACGGCCAGGGGTCGAGCCGGGACCATGCCGCCATGGCCACCATGTATGTGGGGGTCAAGGCTGTCCTTGCCAAGTCCCACGCCCGAATTCACTCCATCAACCTGATAAACATGGGTGTTATGCCGCTTACCTTCGCGGACACGTCCGACTACGATACCCTGGAGCAGGGCGATGAACTAGAGATTGCCGGCATTCACGCGGCGCTGTGGGCGGGCAAGCCATTGACGGTCAGGAATCTGACCAAGAACAAGACCTGCCAACTCGGGTATAAATTGTCCAAGAGGCAGGTCGAGATCATCCTGGCTGGCGGGCTGGTGAACTACACAAAAAAGATTGCGAAATAGTCTATTTTGCAGGAACCGAGGCAACTAAAGCCTAGCGCTGCAATCAGAGTTAAGGAATACGCCTTCGATGTGGGACAGAGATGATGGCTGGGATTTAGGAGAACGAAATCAATATTGGCAAAGGAGTGGTAAACAATAAGCAAGCAAAGAACATCTACAGAGCACGTATGGTCGGCGCCCGAGATCCCCACGATGAAAGAGCAGGGGATCAACGCTTTATTGTCCCCCACGGGGATTGGGAGAAAACCCCTCGCCTTCAGGCGAAGACTTTCGTATACTTGCGCCATAGAGCGCTACCTGGAGTCGAGCCGCACCGGTTATACCATGAGGTCTGGGGTGGTGGACAGTTGAGCGGAGGTGCAGAATCGGCATCATGTGGTGCAATATCTGCACCGACGCCATTCGGCGTTCTTTGGGTTATTACTGCTAACATGTTAGATTATAATGAGATACGGTAAAGAATGAGATTGGCACGGTATCTGCTTAATCTTGTGGCAGCGGGAATGGTTCCCGATTACAAACACAAGGAGGCAGTAAAGTGAAAGCAAGACGAATGATGATAATGGCTGTAGTGGTAGCGGCATCCGCCCTGGTTTTCGGGGGCGAGTCCTATGCACAGGGAAGGGGCGCAGGAGCAGGAGCCGGCATGATGCAGGGAATTCACGCAGGTACAGGTGGCACAGCTACTTATAACATTTGCGACGGCGCGTCTCAAACGATTACTGGAAAGGTGGTGAATTTTGGCTGGCCGATTAACGGTCTCGAAATTAACACAGGTTCTGTTAATGAGACTGTGTATGGTGTCGGCCCTTACTGGTATTGGGATAGTAAGAATATCGACATACCCGAAATCGGTGAGCCGGTAACTGCCGTTGTTTCTGCTGTGACAGTATCAACTGAAAAAGTCATCCTGTCTCTCACACTCGGAGCGGACACCATTCAACTCAGGGATACGGCAACTTGCCAGCCACTGTGGAGAGGCGGCCGGCGATAACGATAGCATATTTAAACGATAAACTCATTTCTATATGGCCGGAGGATAAATTGCTCCGGCCTTTTTTTATCTGGACAGGACAGCAATACTCGTTTGTTGGTAGAATTCATTAGTTGCATACTCGTGCTCAGCTTATGTCGGTAAATATCAAGAAAAAGAAAATAAACAACATGCCCTAAATAGACAGCCCTTGAGATTATAGCCAAGAAAGGCGGGGGCTACTGGCCAGTGTGATGAAACGTGTTCGGGGATGCAAACCTCTGTAAATAAACCGTTGGATTATTCTGCGGTATGATGATAACAGGTTAAAGGTGCGGTTTTGGGGAGGGTGATTTTTGGGGTGCGCGGAGGTGAAACTAGCTTCCTGAAGTCAACAAAAAGTCAAGCCCCTACAAAATGCCAACTTTCGAACGGAAGTAATTGACAGATGTTATGTTCAAAATCCTGCTATCCTGTCGTCGTCTTATCTTTCTGTTGACAATTTGTATATGTTTAGAATATACAGGATTTCATGGATACAGATGAAATAATCTCCGGATGTGTCGGCTTTGATTGGGATGATGGCAACCTGCTCAAGAATTGGGAGAGCCACGGCGTGTCAGCATCGGAATGTGAGCATGTGTTTTTCAACCACCCGCTTGTCACAAGCCCAGATGTTGGGCATTCCAATTATGAGGATAGATTTTATTCTCTTGGGAAAAGTGATTCAGAAAAATACCTCTTTATCGTCTTTACCGTGAGGGATAACCTAATACGGATTATTTCGGCTCGACACATGAATCGCAAGGAAAGGAGGACATATGAACACCATGAAAAGAATGCCTAAGTTCAAAACAGAAGCGGAAGAACGTAATTTTTGGGCGAATGCTGATTCATCCGACTATATTGATTGGTCGAAGGCTAAAAGGGTGTTACTCCCCAACATTAAGCCTTCGCTGAGAACGATTTCTCTGCGCCTGCCAGAATTTATGATTGATGAGTTAAAACTCATGGCCAATAAGAGAGATGTTCCATATCAATCGCTCATCAAAATATTTTTATCTGAGCGGCTTTCGAAAGAATTAAATGCTTAATCTCGGGCGTGGCCGATGAATAATATTGACTGAAAGGTGATCTTGGGGGGACGGAGATTGTTCAAATGAACAGCACCGGAAGCTCCTTCCTGAAGTCAATAAAACGTCGCTCTTGGCAGAAATGCATGTTTCCGAACGGGATTCATCGATTTAAAATGCCATAAATATTGTCCTTGTCAAATATACAAAAACTTATATAATGCCTCCATGAAGATAAAGCCGCTGAAATTTATCGCATCAAGCCTTGATGATCTTCGTAACTTTCCTGATGAAGCGAGACGGGCTGCAGGTTTTGAACTTCATGCGATTCAGTCAGGGCTTGAACCGAGTGACTGAAGGCCGATGCAAATTGTAGGAGCCAGTGTAAAGGAAATTCGTATTCACATACTTGGCGAGTGGCGAGTTATCTATGTCGCTAAGCATCTCAACGCGATTTATGTGCTTCACGCATTTCAAAAAAAGACAAGAAAAACGACTAAAAAAGATATTGATTTGGCACGTCAACGTTACAGGCAAATTGGAGGATAGTCTATGAGTGACGCAATTATTAAGTCGTCCGGTAACGTGTTTATTGATCTTGGATATTCTCCGGAAGAGGCCGCAATTCTCCAGATGCGTGCCGATCTTATGGCCAAGCTCCGCAAGTTCATTGACGCCAGGAAACTTACGCAGGCCAATGCCGCGAAAATTCTGTGTGTCAGCCAATCGCGAATATCCGATCTGATTAGAGGGAAATGGGAGAGGTTCAGTCTGGAAATGCTTGTTACTCTTGCCACGAGGGCAGGCATGCATGTCAGACTGAAAACGGCGGCGTGAAGGAAGAAGGCTGGCGCAGAGAGATTGCCCTCATGGGAATTGACTTCGGTGAACACAGTTTTTTACATACACATGTTTTTCTCATTTCGGCCTCGCTGAGTTCCAGGTGAAAGCTGCAATGAATTTTGTCTGACCTAAATGCTTGCCTCCTGAACCTCAACGCACTGGCCACCCCGAGGGCGGGTCTCCCCTCCACCTCCTCAACGCTATACCGGGAGTCCTCATATTTCCAGAAAAGACCGGGGGGGCCACTTTATTCTGATCAGCAGCGAGAGAGAAGGGGCTGATACCGATCAAGGCGGCAACGGCAGGGAGCACTGGTCGGTCAGTACGGCCTAAAGATGTGATCCAGGAGGAAGGGAGATTTTTTTACCGTACTGGCTACTGCGATATGGTCAATACCCTACAGCCGCCCTTGCATCTTTGGAAGCCTTGACCAGCAAAGGGAGTTGGCCGCTCGGTACGTTCGCGTAATCCTCTACATTGCAGTATACAATGGTCGTCACATCAGCGGCGGGATCATATGCCATATTCGACACGTAGCCATTTCCAGCGCCGTTGTGGCCGAACCCGAGGCTGCCCATGTTAACAATCCCGAGGCCGTAGCT
>Ga0247840_10012537_pt1 | contig 10025 bp, 11 predicted proteins | sample LaCruzMarch2015__FD_192404 | JGI IMG/M metagenome (GOLD analysis project Ga0247840, IMG submission 192404) | Freshwater microbial communities from meromictic Lake La Cruz, Castile-La Mancha, Spain - LaCruzMarch2015_17m | ecosystem: Environmental > Aquatic > Freshwater > Lake | place: Spain...
CATTATATTATGGCCAACGTAAACAAAGTCATCCTCATCGGAAACCTCACCCGCGAAGTCGAAGTCAAGACAACCCCCAAGGGCACTGCGCTCGCAAGCATCAGCCTCGCTATCAACCGCAAATACAAGGTCGGGGAGGAAACCAAGGAGGAGGTCACCTTTGTGGAGGTCGAACTCTGGGGCCGTCTGGCTGAAATCGCCGGCGACTACGCCAAGAAGGGGCAGCCGCTCTACGTCGAGGGCCGCCTGAAACTCGACACCTGGGATGACAAGGAGACCGGGGCCAAGCGCTCGAAGATGAAGGTCGTCGGTGAGACCCTGCAGCTTCTGGGTGGTGGCGGTGGCGGGGAACGCTCCGGCGGGCAGCGCCCTGCCAGCGGAAACCGGCAGGCCTCTCAACCCGCTCGCTCCGCAGCTCCTGCCCAGAGCGCGGGGGCGGACGACTCCGACGACATCCCGTTCTGATGAGGGCGCGGCAACTATCTGGAACTCCCGGATAGTTGCCGCTAGGCCGCTGAAATCTTGTGGAATTTGTTTTTAATGATGGGGGACGGGCCGATTCTGGCTTTAATGGTAAAGCTGGCGATTGTGTTGCTCGGTCAGTTGCGATTGCAACAGAGCAGCCGTATGACACGGTTTATCAGGCTTTGGCTCTTGTAAATCAGGCAACGAGGTCGCGGGCTAAATCAAGCGGGCGAAAATCGGCCCGGAATGGTGTTCGTGTTCAGGCAGCGCCATTCCGCCGATATATGGACGGAATTGGATGGGAGTTTGTTCCTACCATGAAAATTGGCTCGGGGTGCCGCGTTCATCTTTTTGATGGGGAATTGCCTATGGGCCGCTTAATTGTCAGCCTAAGCAAACACTATACGGCCGTCATTGATGGTGTGATTCACGATACTTTTGACCCCCAGAGAGATGTGCATGTTGTAGAGCCGGACACGGGACGTCCGCTGCATGAAGGTGAGTGGCGAAACGCGGACGGCATTTGCCGCGTTTCTCGAAGATGCGTTTATGGCTATTGGCGCCGAAAGTCTTGATTCGGCTTTTCGCGGAGGCGCGTATCGGATGCGGAGGCCGCAATCGTAAAACCCAACTTGGAAGTGGTTCACGGCTCCGACAATCCCAGCGCAGCGGTTTAGCCTGTGCAAAGCGTCGCGAGTGTTTCAGGCGCTTTTAGTCCTTAACAATCCCCAGGACTACCCCTCCGCCCCCTGAGACCTGAATAGCGTTCCGTAGTTCCTTAGGGAAATCCTGTTGTCTAAACCAATTGCTTCCCCATCCCTCTACCTTGCCATTTCGCAGGATGGCGAAGGTATTGTCATTACTACTCGAAACTCGAACGACGTCCTTCAATCCCTTCGGGACGGTAGCTTGTCCTGAGTCATCACGTCCCCATGCTGCCACCGTTCCATCAACGAGAAGTGCGCTGACGTGACGCGCTTGACTGTCATGACACTGGGCAAGGGAATGAACCTCTCCGAGGTTCTCGGGGATATAAAACTCTTTTTCCGTGATATTCTTCAGCGCAACAACTTTCCCATCTTGAGTGAGACCGATGGGGTGGGCGCCACCCACAATCTGCACCAGGTTGGTTGGTGAGATAAAGCGGCTATCATTGGACCTCCCTGCGAGCGTGCCATCGGACTTCAAGCCAAAGAGGGAGTCATCGGCGATGGCAATCTGAACCACGTTTGAACTATCATAGGGGGGGGGTGCGCCCGCACCCCACGTCACGACCGTTCCATCTCCTTTCAACGCCGCTGCTATTTTGTTGCCCGCTGCAATCTGCACGACATTGGCCAATCCTTCCGGGACGTCATTTAAACCATTTTTGTTATCTCCCCATGCTACAACAGTGCCATTTGGCTTCAGTGCGATGCAGGCGTTGTCCCACGTCGTCACCACTTGGACAGCCCGGAGACCTTCTGGCACAGTGAGGGCGGCGATGAGTTTTGGCTGCGGCGCGGCGACGCCAGTTTGTTGGCCTCCCCAGGAAATGACCTTTCCTGCCTGTTTTGGGCGGGTTGGGGGGAATACGAGGGGGAGTGTCGGGCGGGGCGGAAGATAGGAGGCTTTGGTAAGCGTCGGAGGAGTCATATCCTTCGGGTTCTCCTTGTGTGTGCGAATTGCCTCAAGCACCGCCGGCAAAAGAACCGTGGACGCAAGTTTCTCAGCACTTTTTGCGTTGTATCCTCCCAACCCCTCCCAACCCTTTCCGTAGTCCCACCGATAGCCACTACTGGATAACTCCTCACCTCTCGTTCCATTGGGCGAAGTGTTGTAGCAAACTATGTTTTCGTATGCGATGACGTCACCCGGGCGCATTTCGCTTTTCCTCACTGAGTCACTTTCATGGGGCTGAACTACTGCGGCAGGGTCGAAAGTAGGTGAGTTTTCCCAGTGGACATTGCGGGATTTTTTCTGCAAATACCCCTTTTCTAATTGCTCGCGGAGATAAGCAGCCTCAATTTTTTGGGCCTTCTCTTCGTCATCTACAAACAACCACGGCCCCTCGTCTTGAGCGATAACAATAAGCTTTCCAAGCTTATTGGCTTCAAAGAAAAGGCAGTCGGGGCGATTGCTGCCACCAAATGTTGAGGTGAGCAGCACATCGTAATCGGCCAAAACCACCTTCTCCCGTTCGAGCCATTTTTCTTGCGCCAAGGGAGCCAGCAGGTCACCGGCTTTCCAAGTTTTTGGCTGCCTTCCCATAATCGTTATGTCTTGCCCATGCTCTTTCAACAATCTAGCCAAATTCGAATGAGTCATGGCGGAACCTCCCCAGGTCCCGGAAGACGGAATAACCAGCACCTTTTTCTGTGGGACCTCAGCGACGGCCTCAACGGGCTTAGCTGTCGCGGTAAGAAAATCCGGAACCTCCTCCTCAGTCGGCTTTTTCGGAATATCAATTTCTGTAGAACCGGATTTTGGAGCGGCATTAACTGGCCTCTGGGTGGGCGATGGTGTAGCCTTGGGTGGAGGGGTGGGCGTAGGGGTCGCTTTAACTGGAAGCGGCGCGGGAGAGTCGCCTTGATGAACCGCTGTCGAAGATACCCAGGTTTGGCCCGAGGATGTGGCGACAAGAGTTTTCCCGGCCTCCTCCCGAACAACCTTCACTTTCGTGCCGGGGACAACGGTGGTGGAGCCGACTTCCTTACCATTGTGGGTGAGGGGAATCCGCGTTGGTTCCAGTAGGGTGCCAACGCTTTCTGCGTGGAGAATATAGGGGGAAACCAAGAAAGCAAGGAGCGCTATATGAAATCGCATAGATATTGACTTTCCTGAACATACCCGATTGGGTAACTAAAAAAAGAGGTTTTCGCATCGCCAATCAGATTTTACTTTGCCCGTTCGACCGGATTTCTTGGGCAAGTTCCGTATCTTCTGATTATTGAAAACAAACATGCTTCTCTTGCTGGTTCTGGTCTTGGCTCTGCCATCTTGCGCGACTGTCGTTGGCCCCAATGGCCAACCTCAGCAAGTTATGACTCCGATGGGCGCCGGTATTGTGCAAACGCTCGTTTCTGTCGGCGTGGGTGCCGGCACCGGGGCGCTGATGCGGAATTCACCCGGATGGGCTAATGGCGCTGTTTCCGGCGGCGCTTCGTCTATCGTCTCCCAGGTCGCCAACTCCTTTATTCCTCAGAGCGGGCGCGGCTACTCTAATTACCAGCAGCGGGTTCCATCCAATGTTTATGCGCCGGCCGGCAACTACTACCAGCAGCCCGCTCCTCAGCGGCAGACATATAATCCGCAAGGTGGATATGCTGCACCGCTTTACTATCAACGCCCGGATGGAAGTTTCGCAAGGGCGAACTAGCGGCGGAGTGGAGGGCGATTTCCCTTGCTTTTATTGGCCTGGTGCGACACTTTTTGAGTATGAAACCAGGCCAATTTCGTGAATTATGGAAAGAAGTCGAGGCGGCGGCGGTACCTCTCTTCGGAGACCCCTCGCTTTCGTCCGATTCTATCGTTGGGTCGTGTAACTGCCTTACCAAATCTCCCGACCACACATTCCATCGCCCCGGATGTAAATATCGCCTGATTTGTGAGCGCGACGAGGCGCGGCGGGTTGCAGAGGAAGCTTGCAAGTTCGTTTCAGGAAACAAATTTTCTGGCTTTTCCCTTGATTTGCCTTGGGCGAAAAAGGAACCAGAAACCCGGCTAACATTTCTGCCTAGCCCCGAGGTGTCCGCTTTTCTTGACCAAGTTGCAGATGCCGCAGAAAACCCCCCTGGCGCGTTATCCGGCCTTCTTGGTGAGGACAGCGGTGTTGCTGCGCGGGCGCACAAGTATCCGCCAGAGGTCCAACAACACCTCGTTGACCTTTATGCCGCGCATGGGTCTAACCTTACCGATGAACAGAAGATTGCTGTCCTCGATGGTGTCGCCGGTGCGAAATCGAATTTTTCCACCAACCCGGGCTGCAGCGATGCTTCCACCAAAAGAATGCACCGGGCAGTTGCGGAGCAAGAATACCTCGAGAATATCGGCGCTATTCCTTGTAATCTGTGCTGAACACCACAAATGACGCTGGGCTAGTTTGTAGCTGCCTTGTCGCGGTTTTGCGTTGAAGCTACTAGTTTAGAGGATGGTCGCTTCTTTTGGGTTGGCGATTTATCCAGAACCTCGATAGTGACTTTTGCGAGCCCACTGGTTTCCATCTGTAACTCTCGCGCGGCTGCAACACTTACGTCAAGAATGCGCCCTTTTATGTATGGCCCGCGATTGTTGATTCGCAGAACAACAGACTTTTTGTTCCTCTGATTTGTTACTCGCACCATTGTGTTAAACGGCAAGGTTTTGTGTGCGGCGGTTAAGTCGGCTTTACGGTAAATTTCGCCATTTGCTGTTTTCCGGCCAATCCATCGACCACCATAATATGACGCAATACCGGTTATTGTCTGAACCGGCTTTGGCTCTCGTTTCACTATCTTTGATAGGTCGAGGTTGAAGGGAGGAAACGCTTTCATAGCTCTGACCCACCGTAGATTTGCAGAGGGATTTGTCACGGTTATCATGCACGGAGGCGGGGCCGCTCCGGCAGGAACGGCCCATGCCATACAAAGCACTGCTAGCGCCAGAACCAACTTTTGCATTCAGAAGTTTACCACAGCAACGATGCTTTGACAAACAATTGACTCTTTGCGTGCAATGGTTTGATTTCCCCCCCGTATCTTTACATCATGTTCTTCGTCTCTGTTGCGTTCGTTACTCCTGACGGTGTTGCAATCGGCACGGCTTTTAATCGGTCCCCGAAAAAAGCATGGCGGCAGGCTGCGGACAACGCCGAGGATGAGTTGCTTTCTGGGAAGTTTGGCGGATGTCCGTCGGTTGGGATGGAATGGTGCACGATGCTTTCGCCTTACGGGCGGCGCATTTATTCGGGGCCGCTGTCGTAATCTTTCTCGGGGCCATCGGCGCTCGAGACGCTGGCTTCGAGCACCAGCCTCATTGATTGGTGACACCCTTTGGCACTTGTTTTTTTGCGGGCCGCGTGGCACTCCTCTCTTTATGCACGGCGGCTTAAGTAATCTTTCTGACATGGGGAGACTCTTTAAAAGGAGTAGCCATGCTCGGAAAATGGCTATCGCGGCCATTCTTAACAAAGATTCCGCACAAACGGTCGCTCAAATAGCAGAGGCTGTTTATTCCGGCGAACTTATCGCAGCGGCGGAAGCCGGGCTCTTACCTGTGGCGGCTTTTGCGCCTATCTGCCGAAGAGGGATGATGACCGGCAAGAGCGCTCAATCTATTGTTGAATGTTTCCCCCGCCTTTTGGCATCCGGGATTTCTCCGAACCAGTATTCCCCCATCCTTCATCTAGCTTTGGCACACCCCAATTTACCGGAAGAGACCTGGCGCAAAATATCGGATTTGCGGAGCGAAGGGGTTACTGACAGCATCTCTCATGCGTTGACTGCCAGCCCGCATGCTGACGCTCGAAAAAAAAGGCGGATGGAACTCGGATTGCCTTTTGATTCCTTCATGCTTCCGTCTTGTGCTTTTGGCGATTTGACCGACCGCAATCTTCGGACGCGTATTATGCGGTGGTTTCCAAATTCCACCAAAGGGGTGCACGAGTTGGCCAGTGAGTTGCTTATGGCAAACAAAACATTCTGCGTGGACATGGCAGAGGCGATGCACGGAACACTGACCGGTGATAATGCCAAGAACATAAGCCACTCTGTTTTACGAAGGTTTATGGAATCCTCCGAGGACGTGGAATACGTGAACCGTTGTCCCGATGCGGCCCGGTTTGTGCTGCTGCCGGATGGCAAAGTAAAACACGCAATATTCTCCCCGGCGATTGACGAAGCCTATGTCGAAAAGGAGTTTTCCAGAATCCCGCCTGCCAGTCTTGAACTTTCGACGGAGGCGTCCGGATACACCCTAAATCAATCTTGCCCGGGGTTTATTTTTCGAACACTTGTTGATAAGCAAAATATGTTTTTGGGTTGCTCAGATTTTATCGGCGGGCCATTCGATGGTGAGATTTTGGCGTTGGCGAGAGGCGGCAAGATCCCTTTTGAACGTTTGTCGGCGGGTTTCCTGGCATCTAGACCTGAAACTACGCGAGAGGACTTTGCGCGGTTTGTTAACGGTGGCACTAAGAAGCTTGATTTATCTGAAATCGTGAAAGTGTGCTCCCATGAGAATTTTGATTTCTCATTTCTCCCAGATAAAATTCGGCGACAAGATCCCGTAGCCATTGTCGAAGTCGCGTCCGGAAAATTTAGCGGGGGCGAGCCTGCGTCCCCATTGGCAGCCTTGTTTTCCGAGCAAACCAGCGCCTTCCGGTTGGAGAAAAACTTCAAAAAACTCCCAACCGGGCTTCGGCGCTTAGCTGCCGCCCACCCTAACGGCGACATCTTCCCGCTCGACCCCGATGACCCACTTGATTCAAAAATAGCGGGTTTTCGTCAGGAGTGCTTCCCCGTGGCCCCATTGGCAAACCGCCACGGCGCAACACACCAGGAGTCGCGCGAAATGAATCTTGTGCTGTAGCGGCGGGCGGCTCCGTAGACTTGATTGGAAATAAATCCCAACCCGACAGTTCGTCTAATTCTGTCTCAAAAAAATCAATCATGGCGCGTAAGCGCCTGAAAATTATCATGTTGGGTTGTCGCTAAGAAAGCGTATTTAATCACTCGACTGTTTCTTCTTTTGCCTCTTCGGGCTAGTCTTTGTGAAGCTAATCTTTTTTGCTGCGTCCCAACTGTCAATGAGCTTTCGACATTTAAGTCGTTGATTATGAATATACACTGCCAGGCAAAACCTGTAACCCATTTTTTGCTTCGCGTGAAATATTTCAACCCAACATTTTGTCTGGCCGGCGGCAAAACTTGCATTTCGTTTGAAACCAGAACTTTGCGGCGTATTGAATGACGCGCTTATTTCCAATCAAGTTCCGTATCTTTGTGGCCATGAAGAAGAATGACCGTGTCGCCACAGTTAAACCTCACCAAGGCGCCATCTGCCATGGCATTGTCATGGGTGTCTCTTCGGGTAAACTTCGCGTGCTTTTGGATGATGGTGTGACTGTCCTGCGTGGTGGGCACGCTGCCTTTGTCCCGTCTTCGCTGCCGCTTCCCGAAAAACTCCGCAACCCGTTCGCCAAAAACGACCGTGTAGCGTGGAATGCTGGCGGGGATTTCCTTCATGGAACCGTGATTCGTGTTTCCGGATTTACGCTAAAAGTAGTGGCCGATGGCGGCATGAGCGAAGTCTCTGGTGATTTCACTCTTTTCAAGTCCTCAAACAAACCCTTGGCTGCCTATTCTGCACCTTCCCCGATGGCTGCCTATGAAGTGCGTGGTTATCGTGAGGTGGCCGGACACGATGATTCCACTCCGTTCATTGCCAGTATTTATCGGGATGGAAAGAAGGTTTTTTCGGCGAGCGATGATGGTTGGGGCGGGGGCGCCTCTTATCGCGGGGCCACCGAGGATGTTGAGCGATTTCATCGCGATGCCAGGGAGTGGGCGGTAGCAAACGGGGGTTCGGATTATGAGTTTGGCGCTAGCGATCTGTGGGTGGAATGGTATGCCTGCCGCCGACCGTATGGGTGCAGCGCCCGAGAGTATCTCACGGAACCTCTTGGGAGCGGTTCCGTATCTTGACCCCATGGAAACAACGGAACGGCGTCTTTTAGGCTTGGCCAAGTTTGCGCAGTCGTGCTTGCGCGAATATATGGACTGCCACGACACCGCCAATTGTTTCTGGCATCGGCGGAGCCACTTTCGCGGTCTTTGTGGGATTGCCTCTGTTTTCTTGGCGGGTCTTGTTGAGGCGGCAACTGGTGAGCGTGCAGAGGTGGTTTATGGCGAATTTGGTGACGACCGTCAGACTCGCGACCACTTTTGGGTGCGTGTCCCTTCGACCGGGGCCGTTCTTGATATTACGCTTGACCAGTTTCGGGAGCTTGGGGTTGGACGCGTCCCCTCAATCTTGGCCGCTGCCGACCACCGGGCGCTTCGTTTTTATCGGCCGCGCCGAACTGTTGAGAGAAAAGCGTCGCAGTTTTGCTTTTTCGATTCCGAACGCCACCCTTTTGGTGTCGTCTCAAAGACACGCAAAAACCATCAAAAGAGTCTTGTCGAGAAGGCTCTTGCTCGCCCCAATTGCCGGCGTGTTTTGGGGTCGAGGGGGGTCTTTGCCCTTGCTAGTTCTGTTTTATGAGCGAAATTATCGACCTTCCTAGTGTAATTCTTGTGGTGGAAAATGCTGCCGCCTTTATTTGTCTGTTGATGAGGGGGGTGGAACCCGTCAGTTCGCTTTGTCCGTTGATTTTCGAGGTGACTATTATCGCGATGATAATGAGGTCTCTGTTCCCACTCGCTTCGCCACGGTTCTTGTTGACGGCCGCTCGAATTACGTCGGCATCTGGGGCCGGATTTCAGATAAACCTAAAATGCTCGCGGAACTGACCGGGGACGATTTCAAGTTTTACTCGTGCCACGATTCCTGTTGGCGCTCGGATGGAATGCGCTGGATTTTTAAGACATTTTGCGAGATGCGAGATGCGCTGGACGAGGAAATCAAGGCGAACATGCCAGGCGTTAAGCTTAACGTGTATGAACTTAATTCGCGGATTTCGGTTCGTCCGGCTCTCTGCTTCTTTCGCCCAGTGTCTTTTGAAAAAAAGTCTGATAACGACAGGGGGTATTCGGTTGTGGGTTTGCAGATTCAGAGGTAATATCTTGTTGCTATGATTCATCTGTGCCTTTTATTGGTTCTTGTGTTGGTCCTTGCTTTGTGTGGCGGGTCTCTCATGTTTGCCAAGCTCCATGCGGACTTTCTTTCCGAGAGGCAGACTCACGCAGAGGCGCTTCATAAGCAAAAGATGCTTGAGATTGTGACGTGGGCCGTTTATTCCGCTGCGCATGGATTGCCTAAGCCCCCTAAAAAGGTTAGTGGTTTCGAAAACTACGCTGAATCATATGAGCGCTTTGCTCTGGAAATCGCCGCGCTCACACAAGATGCCGAGGCGCTCGTTCATAAGTGGGGGCTTGTATGGGGTAACCCTAATGCCGGTTCTGTTCACGATTGTGCCGAGGAGGCCATGGCGTTTTTAGACAACGTTCAGGAAACGGTCGAAAATTATTCCGATTTGACGGAGAAGTATTCGTTGGCCGCACGGGAAATTGATGACAGTTTTCAAGAACCAACTATTGGCTGCACGGTTCGTCAATGTTTGAGGGTGGCGAAGCGATGTGTTGTCGGATACCTGGACCGCCCCTCGCATGCCGGGCAATCACTGGATAGTGTTGCCGGACAGTGATGAAAAGGATTCCCCACACGATGACCGTTCCCATTGACGCTGCTTCACCATTGACACCAACCTTAGCAGCGGTGGGCCAATCCGCAGCACCGGTTGCTGGAATTCGCAAACGAAAACCATCACCGAAGATTCATTCCGTTGGTCTAAACCTGCTCAAACTTGAGCAGATGAAGATTTTTTGATTCCTCTTTCCGACTGCGGCTTGCCTTCCGACGCGATGTCAGATGCAGAGGTCCTG
>Ga0247840_10012538_pt1 | contig 10025 bp, 9 predicted proteins | sample LaCruzMarch2015__FD_192404 | JGI IMG/M metagenome (GOLD analysis project Ga0247840, IMG submission 192404) | Freshwater microbial communities from meromictic Lake La Cruz, Castile-La Mancha, Spain - LaCruzMarch2015_17m | ecosystem: Environmental > Aquatic > Freshwater > Lake | place: Spain...
TGATATTTATAAAGACGGCGAAACGTTGCACGCGCTGGTTTCAGGTTTAAAAACAGACAAAGATAAGGCACAAACGGTGCGTTATTTACAGTCTACAGATAATGGCAAACATTGGTCATTGCCCGTTGAAATTCAAAATACATTTCCTCCAGCTCTAGCTGCTCGTGGGAATGATGTTCAGATTGCCGCAAATAACAAAAATTTAGTAGCAATTTGGCAAACGCAAGGTGAAATTCCAAATAGTGGCGCGTTAATTAGTGCTTATTCGCACGATACGGGAAAAACTTGGCACGCTGGTAAAAATCCGGCTATTGATAATGCGGGTGATCAATCGCATGTCGATTTGATTGCCGATAAAAATGGAAAGTTTCACGCCGTTTGGCTGGCAGATCCTGAAGAAAATGGTTATCAAAGTTTGCGTTATGCTCGCTCCGTAGACAATGGCGAAAATTGGCAACCTCCGTCAAAGCTAGATGATTCAAGTTGTTCATGCTGTTGGAATACGCTGGCAATTTCGCCCAATGATGAACTTTATGTACTTTATCGTGATATGAATCCGCGTGATATGACGTTGCTAAGTTCAAACAATAACGGCGATTCGTGGCAAAACAAAAGAACGGTCGGGGAGTTCAATTGGCATTTTGACGGCTGCCCACACGTTGGCGGCGGAATTACATTTGATGAAAATAATAATTTTTACGCAAGCATTTGGACGGGGGAATCATCGCAATCAGGTTTATACACTTTGAATTCAGTCACAAATTCTCCCGTAAAAATCAGTAAAAATGCAACACATAGTGACATTACCATTTTGGAAAATCGCGTTGTCGTAGTTTGGGACGAAATGAGCGCGGAAGGAACGGGGATTTTTACTATGCAATCTTTTAATCAAGGGGCAACCTGGTCAACGCCACGTCGTTTATCCGCAATTGGTACGAGTGCCACACATCCGCGAGTGGTCGCCGCTGAAAAAAATGCTGTAGTTCTTTGGACGGAAAAACAACCAAAGCAACCGAGCCAATGGGCAATGACCTGGCTAGATTAGTTCATTTTGCCAATTCGGCAATCAAATCTTCTTTTTTCACCGCCCCAGCGTGACGATAAATAATCCTTCCTTCTGGATTCACTACCACCGTATAAGGCACTGTATTTGCGCTGTTTCCAAGCTGTTGCGCTAAATTAAATCCGTCCCATTCGCTAGAAACTAGCACTGGATAATTCATTTTTACCGAGTTTTCATAGTGTATTACCGCTGGTAATTCGTCAATCGCAATACCGATAAACTGCACATTTTTTTTAGTAAATTGTGTTTGCAATTGCGTAAATTCAGGAATTTCTTTTAAGCATGGCTGGCACCAGGTTGCCCAAAAATTTATCACTAATGTTTTGCCTTGCCATTCTGAAATGCGGTGCATTTTTTCATCCGTACCAGGAAAACTAAACACGGGTAAAACATCGTCAGCACGCGCATTAAAATGATTGAACAAAAGAAAAATAAGCGTGAGTATTTTTAAGTTTTTCATTGCGTTAAGGTTTCAGGGTTTAAAGTTAAGTCAGGTTATAATAAGCCCTTTCCCCTAATTCAAGTATTAACTTTTTATGAAATTTGATTACACTAAAACTTTTTTAAAATCATTCGTTTTTGTCGCTGCGCTTACCACGTCATTTTCGGTTTTTGCCCACGCCATTATGGTTAAATCGCAACCAGAGCAAAACGCAACACTTACTGTTTCACCAAAACAAATTGATGTGTGGTTTAACGATAAAGTCGGCGGTGAATACAAAGCCGTTGCCGTCATCAATAGCAAAGGTAATCGTGTTGATAACAAAGATGTGCAACAAGAAATGCTCGACAGTTCACATTTATATTGCACTGTTCCAAATTTACCCGCCGATACTTACACCGTGCGTTACCGTGTTGTTTCAATTGATACACATATTGTCACGGGTAAATTTCAATTCACCATCAAACCGTAATTTATGAAAAACAAATTTATTTTAAGCGCAATATTCGTTGGTTCGCTAACGGGTTGCAATACTTCGGAAAAACTCGGGACTCCACCGCAAATCGCTGATGTGAATAGCGTTGGTTGTTTAATTGCTAACGATTTTTACGCTGTACACTTCAGCGCATATTTAAAGCCCAAAGAAGGCAACGACCGTGAAGCCTTATTAACACCGTATTGCCAGGAATTGCCCAGTGAAGGAAAAGTTTTTTTTGCAGCAGATTTAATCGATCGCGATATTCGTCAAACACCTATTGGTATTCGTGTTATCGAAATTAAAAAAACAGGCGACAAGCCAACGGATTTCAAAGAAATTAGAGAATTGAATAAAGTTGAACCTAAAATTTATTCAAAAGGCGTTGTCGAAGCACAGGCTGATTTGGATAAAAAAGGGGATTATGCGTTAGTTTTATTGATTGGCGGAGAAGACGCTATTTCGGGTGAAGATAAATTAAAAATCACATTCCATGTTGGAAAAAGTCCTTTTTCATGGTTTAAAGAAAAGCAAAAATGGATTGTTGACAGCGTTGCAAAACTTTTTTGATACGTTAACTTTTTCAAAATAAAAAACCCCCGCTGCTTTCGCAACGGGGGTTTTTCTTTTCAGATAGCTTTCGCTAAACGATTAGATGAATACTGGGATTAACGGAGCATCCACAGTAACCATTTGACGTTTACCAGATTCGTCGAAGAAGAACAACAAACCAGCGAAACGGCTGTCTGGATCGTAGATCAAATCAGCTAAACGATAAACTTCCCAAGCCGCGTCAGACGCTGTAACTTGGACAGTTCTTGTTTGACCTGGAGCTAATGGGCTGTTATCGCTAACAGTTAAGCCATCTTCAGCCAATAGGTCATCTGGGTAGCCAGTTGTATCTTCTAATACTGCTGAGTCTAAGAAACGAACAGAAGCCGTGTTGAATTCACCTAAACGAACAGCAGAATCGCCATTGTTAGTGATTTTCAAGGTCATTTGCATAGCACGACCCGGTACACGGTAAGTTGCATCTTCAACTTTGACAGTAACAGTTTTAGCAGGCATTTCAAATGTTTTCATACCACGCAACAAACCAGCTTGAAGCGGTGTTGTAATTGGGTATTTTTCATTTGTTGTCGACATCGTTACAGCAACGATAGCAATCGTACCAGCTATAAATGCCATACCTACTTTTCTGTCAGTTGCAGAAATCAAGGTGTTTGCTTTACCTGATTCCATTGCAATTGAGCGAGGAATGAACATTGGTTTACGAACCCAGTAAGCCAACCAAGCCAAACCTAAGGCGTACCACATAGCATGCCAGAAGTAAGTATTGTCTAAGTTGTAGGTTTCAAGATTGATTGTTTCGCCTGTTAAAGTTGTAACAGGGTTAACGAAGTCTTTCATAGAACCAGTAATGGTTGTCCATTTACCAGGGCCGATGATTGGACCACCGCCTTGAACGTTCATCATTGAGTGAACGTGCCAGTCACCTGGACGACGTGCTTTCAACAATACTTTGAACTCATAAGTTTCGCCTAGTTCCAAAGATACTGAACGTGGTACTAACTGACCACCAATCCAAGAACCTTGACGAATAAATACTGGACCAGGAATACCAACGTTTAAGAATGATACTTCTGGTTTATCAACAGTTTCTGGCCATCCTGCGAAAACGTAGAATTTACCAGTAACAGTCATAGTGTCGTTAACTTTCACTTCTTCTTTTGACCAATTCAAGTCAAACCAGTGAATAGTACGCATACGCATGAACGCTGCTTGTGATTTTTCACCATGAGCTGCAGCTGTCGGCGTGTAAAGCATTGCAGCTGAAGAAGCGGCTAACAATGCGACAAAGGACAATTTAGCAACTTTGTCTTTTAATAATTTCATATATCCCCCTAGTGGTAATGTAATTCTTAGATTAAAGGTTTTCGCTGCTGATGAAATCAGTAGAAGCGAACCAACGACCAAAGAAGTGCCACAAGAAGTAAATGATGATGCTTACGAAACCTGAGAAGAACGCAGATACTGGAGCAACGTCTTTACCGAAAGTTCTTAAGGTACCTTTTTCTACCATACGGATGTATTCAGGTGTACCAGTTCTTACATAGTTGTAACCTTGTAAATCAGCCAAAGTCATCATCATGCCGTTGTATTCAACAGGAACATGTAATGGTGCAATAACAGGCCAGTTACCTGGATAGAACAATAAGCCCCATGCCAAACCACCAACAACAGCGGTTAATGTCATGCTGCCACCTAATAACAAGATGCCGTCTAATACGATAGCACCAGGAATCAATTGTGATGGGAAGCAGAAGTTTACTGGGAAGTATGTCCAACCCCAGAAGTTTAAGTAACGGTTAACCCATTCACCTAACAACAAACCTAATACACAAACTACTGCGCCAAATGGCAAACGGTAGCGATACCACAAACATGCTTGAACAGCAGCAGGGAAAGTGATTGATACGATCGGGGCAACAGTTACCCATAAACGTCTATCTTTCCAATCAGTCCAGAAATCCCAATCACCACCAGTCAACATATAGTGAATGTGATAACCGCCTAATACAATGAAGAACAACACAAATAAAATCATCCAGTCAAACGTGCGTGAAACTTTTACTGCTTCTGCGCGTGACCGTACAGCTGATTGAGATGCGCTCATTAGCTTACCTCCTAAAGGATTTAAATTATTTTTATTGGTACTATCTGCCTCTTTGACTGCCCTACTAATAAAAATAGGGCAGCGGGAGATAGTAATTACAACCGAGACTTTAGATTATGCTAAGTCTTTTTTCAAAAGTTTTGAAAGTGAAGCAACTTCGATGTTCACAATACCTAATACACCTAAAGTAGCCCATCCGAAGAATACGAAACCGTAGTGCAAAGGAGCAACAAACAATTCTTCCATGAACCAGAAAGTGTGACCCCATTCGTTCAAGCCAACATTTGGCAAGATCATGAATGGCCCAATAACAGCAACTAAGTACTGTAAAGGCAAACCTTGTTGGTAAGCTGGCAATCTAGTTTTTGCATACAATAAAGAAGCTACGCCAGTAATGATGTAGATTGGGTATGCTAAGTAGAATTCGATGATGTGACTTGGAGTAAAGTCAGTATCACGAACGATTGTTTGGTGCCATGTACCATCTTGTTCTGTGAAGTAAGAAGCACCGTAGTAAACTGCGATACCATACATTACTAACCATGTCCAATGAGTCATGTGTCTTCTCAACTCTTCACGCGGTGTGATTGACATCACTTTACGGTCACGAGTTTTCCAGATATAGCCCCACAATACAGAAGCAGTCACAATTTCAGCAACCATTTCGATGTACAAGAAGTTCATCCAGTATGTTTCAAATTCTGGTGCAAATGAGTCTAAACCAGCTGACCAGCCGTAGACACCTTCATACCAACGAACCCAAGCATAAAACACGATATAAAGTGCTGCGCCTGCGAACATATTTTTTTTGTTTAAAAGCGGTGCTTCTGCAGCATCAGCTTTCACTGATTCAGTTGTAGCTGCCATTTCTACCTCCTAAAATTACTAAATCCCCGATTTTTCGGGAGTCAATGTTTTCAACGTCCGTTTCATACATTTTAAACGCTACCTGCGTCAAAATGTCGCAACTCCATTTAGCGGTTGCAAGTCTACCAGTTCATTCTTTGTTGTCAACAACAATGCCCTAAATAATTTTCTAAATGATACACAATCTTTTTACGCGCTAAATTAAAGCAAAAAATTTACTTGGTTTTACCGCTTAAAATCGCGCAACAACAGCCAACGTCCACCAACCATAATCATCGAAACTAGAACTAAAATAATGACCCCGCCTAATTTCAACATTGACCATTCAAGCGAATAATTATCTGTTTTTATCGGCGCACTAATTCCTGGAATACTGGGCAAATCGCCGTTACCACCACCTACTTTTAACTGCGCTTTCATTCCTTTTTCCGCGTGTTGTGCTAGCTCGCAATGCAACAAATACGTCTTTTTTTGACTTGGAACAATTAAACTCGCTTGCAATTCCCCTTCGCCATAAAGTTCTAAATGCAACATTCCATCGGGATACAAATAACCAGGCAATCCATGAATCATAAATTGATGGCGTATTTGATCATCATTGACAAAGGTAATGTTGATTTTTGCACACGGTTTCACATCCCATTGTTGCTGGTCAAAGGCAAACATTTTTCCATTAAATTTCACTGCGTGTTTATGCCCAGCGTGAATCGTTAAATTCACCGTTTCAGAAATTTGTGGGCAATCTTTTGGCAAATTATCCGAATTCGCATTCATCACCATACCTTTTTCGTCCATTTGCATATTCGCAAAACTCGCTTGCGAAAATATAAATAACAATGCGATTAAAAATTTATTATTTTTCATAAAGTTTTTTTCGTAAATAAATGTGCAACGTCAAAAAAAATGCTCCAATCAACACGCCAATCACCGCACAAAATGCAATCAATTCACCATAATTCGGCGCAACTTTTCCCGCATCGCCAAATAAATTCGCCCAATCACCACTCGCCCAAGGCGGACGTTGTTTTGCATAATATTCCTTGTTGAACACATCATTGAATAATTCATTGTGCATTTTCGGCATTCCCTGCGCGTCCAAAAACGATTTATATGCCAAAAGTGTGATGTTTCCACCAGGTTCCATACCATCAGTTGTCGTTCCTGTCGGAACGTGATCATGAAACATCCACAAGCCTGCGCCGTAACTATTTAAGCCATCATTTGTCGTTTTAAGAGACAAATCCAAACGTTGAGCGGGCGAAATATCAAACACATCTCGCGTTAATTGCAAACCTTGAGGCGCATCAACACCGTCGTAAGCCATAATCGTGGCTTTATGACCGTGAAAATGCACGGCAATTGACGATTTCTGCAAATTCGCAATATGTAATTTTATGTGTTCATTTTCGTTCGCAATAATCATTGCATCACGCAAGGTATAAGGGAATGAATGCCCATTAAGCAAAAAATAATTTTCAGTCGAAGTCGTCATATTGTAATCACGACTCATTTTTTGACTTATTAGGCGCGGGTCATTCGCTTCTTGGGGAATTTTAGCAAGTTGTTTATCCACCGATTGATAATGTAAATCGTATTCTTGATCATAATTTTTCTGAACATTTACCGCCGAATGACGCACCTGCCCTGCCCCGATATTCAAAGTTTGCACCCAATTATTCGGTGCATTTTCTTCCACGATAATCATGCCATTTAAACCCATCATAAAATGCTGGGCGGTCTGAACGTGGCAGTGATAAAGCATCGTTCCCGCATGACGAGGTTGAATTTCATAAGTGTGTTGTTTGCCTGGAAAAACCGCGTGTTCTTCCATACCATCATTATCATGCCCTGCCGCTGTCAAAAATGGATGATCCACACCATGCAAATGAATTGAATGCGGCAAATAATGAGTGTTTTCCAAGGTGATAAAAACTTTATCTCCCTGCTCAACACGAATTACAGGCGACGGCGCACGCAATAGCGGATGAGCAACGCGAGAATTGAAATTCTTCACAGCCATTCCCTGCATTTTTGGCGCGAAAACCCACATCGACGGCTGCAAACCTGGTGCGATATTGTAGGTGTTTATTAAATAATCACCGTCAGGACTAAAACCATTTAGTTCGACAACTTCCAATTTAATGTGAATCACATCGGGATCGCCATCGTTATCTAAATCTTCGCCCATTGTTACGGCATCTTGTGCGAGATTACTTTGCATTAACGTCATCATCGAAACATTGTTTGTCCCTTTAACTGCCGTTGCAATCGTGTAAGGATTATCGGGTTCACAGGCTGGCGAAGCCGCTATTTTCACACCCTCGATTTCTTGTGCATCGCGCCACTCAATGTGATCATCCGTACACGGTTTTTCAACATTCGCATTATCTGCATTATTGAAAACTGTGGCTGGTGGGATTTCACGCGCGTGCTTTTCGATAAGAGGCAACCATTGCAGAATCACCACAGATAATGCCGTGAAAATCAGCAACAAAATTAGAACAAAGTATTTTTTTAACATAGCCTCAATAGATTTTATTTTTCGTATCGGATGCGTAGGATGAGCTACATAGGTCGCCTTGTGCCAGAGAGCTATATAAACTACATGTGAGAGCGACTTTTAGTTGCTTTGATTTGGGTGGAAAGTTCTGGGATTAAAAATGTGAGCTGTCAACAACCTGCAAAATAGCGGCATCGTCAAATTAAATCGCACACCAAATTTTTGTTTAATGTGCGTTTTTTACTGCAAACTATGCCACAGCTTTCAAATCATGCACCGTCAAACTGCCGCGTCCATCTTCGGTGATTTCATCGTCACTCATTCTAAAATTATCGACTTTCATTGTGAGATATTTATCGAAATAGGCTTTTAAATCTTTTTCAATCGATTTGTCGTAATTGGGTTTAACAATGTGCGTCGTTCCCCATTTCGTGTGAACCACTTTGCCATCAATCACCACGACTTCGCCATCTTTGAAAACGTAATCGGGTTTTTCAAACATTTTTTGACGGTCAACGTTGTCGGTATAAATCGTAATATCCGCCCAATTCCCCGCGCTTAAACCGCCACGATTTTGCAAACCAATCAATTTTGCCGCACCCGCTCGCGTCATAATTGCGATTTCTTGCAATGTATATTCGCGTTCAATCGAGGCAAGCGTAGTCATTTTTTGCGCTTCAGGATGAATAGTCGAAAGCACGTCATTTCTAAACGTTCTATCCATTAACAACCGAATCAAATGCGGATAACTGGTAAACGGCGCACCGTTAGGATGATCCGTTGTTAAGAAAATTCGCCACGGATCTTCGACTAATAAAAATGTTTCCAAACCAATCGCCCACTGCAACGCATTCACAAAGTTTTTATCTTTGTACTTGAACGGCACCACGCCACAACCTGCGTCGCATTCAATATCCATCGTTACCCATTTTGCAGGGCTGGCGTGTTTGTGATTCGCGTGTTGACGCATATTGTCGCCCGATGCAGTCACAGTTTGACCGAACAAAATCTGTCCCACGTCGATGGTGATATTTTTATGTTTATTTACTGCTTCTGCGATATATGCTGCGCCCGAAGAAAATTTAAAATCGCCTTCTGTGCCGTAACTGTGGAATTGAATGTGCGTTAAGTGCATCGGCAGCCCGCCAATACCTTGAATCGTATCGAGCGTGGTTTCGATATTTCCTGGAACTCCCAAATTACAGCCGTGAACATGCAACGGATGCGACACGCCGATTTCTTTCACCGCCGTCGCCAACACGCGCAAAATCTCACGCGGTGTCACGCCGTAATGCGAATTTTGTTCATCTAAATCGAGTTTGCGTTGATTGAATTTAAACGCATTGATGCCGCCAGGATTCACGACTTTTACACCAATTGCTTTCGCAGATTGCATCGTCCACGCGACGTAATCGTTAATCGCTTTTTGGTCTTTTTTCGCGGTCAGCATTCGCAACAAATAATCATCGCTGCCCAACATGACGTAACCGCCTTTGTCCAAAATCGGAATATCGCCCATTTCCATGTGCGCTTGACGGGCGTTAATCGGTAACAAAGCGGGTTCAAAACCAGCGGTGTAGCCCATTTCAGCATAACGATAACCCGTCACAAACGAACTTGGCATCGCGTGTCCGCAACCTGAACGACAAACATCGTTACTGGCAACGGGGTCTTGACGATGGTCTTCGGGTAATAACGTTCGCGCGATATTGCCTTTGCCACCACCGATGTGCGTGTGCATATCGATTGCGCCCGACATCACAACTTTGCCTTTCAAATCGTATTCTTTCGTGACTAAAAATTCGCCCGTCGGTTTGTCGATGATTTTGCCGTTTTGAATGTAAATATCTTGCTGTTTGCCATCAACACCGCTGGCTGGGTCGTACACTGTGCCGCCCGTTAATCTGATTAACATACTGATTCCTCGCGTAAAACCTGTTCAATTGCGTTTAAAACTTCCGCTGTGCTGGGCAAATTTGAATCACGCAATTTTTTCAATCG
>Ga0247840_10012539_pt1 | contig 10024 bp, 10 predicted proteins | sample LaCruzMarch2015__FD_192404 | JGI IMG/M metagenome (GOLD analysis project Ga0247840, IMG submission 192404) | Freshwater microbial communities from meromictic Lake La Cruz, Castile-La Mancha, Spain - LaCruzMarch2015_17m | ecosystem: Environmental > Aquatic > Freshwater > Lake | place: Spain...
CGTTTCCGGGATCAACCGCGGGGCCAACGTGGGGATCAACGTCCTCTATTCGGGGACCGTCTCCGCGGCGACGGAGGCGGCGATCCTCGGGGCGCCTTCACTCGCGATCTCGCTGGATACGCACGACGACGAGGCGGACTATTCGGCGGCCGCCCGTTTCGCCCGAAAGATGGCCGCTTTCATTCTCGAAAACCCGCTGCCGGGCGTTGCACTGAACGTGAACGTTCCGGCCGTCCCGGAATCAGAGATCCGTGGCGTCGTGGTCGCGAGACAGGGCGGGGCGCGCCTGATGGAGAGCTTCGACAAACGGGTCGATCCGCGTGAAAACATCTACTACTGGCTTGCTGGCGAGACCGAGCTTCCCTCGCAGGAGAAGGACGATACCGACGCCGGCGCCCTCAAGCGAAGGATGATAACTGTTACCCCGATCCATTGCGACCTCACCCGCCACGATCTGCTTGATGGTCTGAGAACCATTTTCAAAGAGCATTTCTAACCGTTTGTTGACGTCCCCTGGAATCTGTTTCTAATTGAAACCATTCATGGAAAAAATCGGATTGTGGGTCGAACATGGTCATGAAACAAAACGATGTTATTCGTCTTTCGCTGCCACCAGACCTTTCCTTCCTTCATTTGGCCCTTATGGTCATAGGGGAGGCGGCACAGAAAATTGGTTTTTCGGGTGACGATCTCTATCAAATCGACCTGGCTTCGGAAGAGGCGATCTCCAATGTCATGGTGCACGCTTATGCAGACCAGGAACGGGAAAATTTTCAACTCATCTGTGAACGGGCGCCACTGGGGATGAAGATCACCATCAAAGAGAAGGGCCTGCCTTTTGATCCCGGGCAAATTCCTGATTATTGCCCGTCGGATGACATCGACAAGATGTCGGCTTCTGGCATGGGGGTATTCCTCATGAAAAAATACATGAATGAGGTATATTACCGTAACCTCGGCATGGAGGGCAAGGAAACGCACCTTGTCAAGTATCTGCCGACAAGGAGTATCGATTCATACCTCTCAACAATGGAACTCGCGGAAGCTGAAGCGGTAAAAAGGGGGGACAGCTCCCTATTTTTCAAGGATAAAATAGGGAGCTGTCCCCCCTTTTTTTCCAACCATGAAAAGTGAATTGGAGCCGTTTTACATCGAACCCCTCTCCTGGAAGAACCTGCGATCCGCGTTGAATCTTCTGAATCGCGTCTTTCCAAGAGAATCCCAGGGAGGTGAACGGCCTTATGTTTTCTTCACAGCCACACTCTTTCTTCCGGGACGACTCCTGCTGAAATGGAAGGGATACCCCTGGGTCCGCTACTGGGTAGCCAGAGACAGTGTAACCGGCGCTGCGATCGGAACGGTCGGTCTATACACGAAAGCGGATGATGATGAGGCCTACTGGGGCGGTTGGATGTGCGTTGACCCAAAGGTGCGCGGCAAGTCTCTCGGGATGGCCCTCTCCTATCGGGCCATGGTGGAGGCAACCCAAAGGGGCGACCGGAAATACGCCCGGCTTTATACCTCCACAGACCCCAACGAGGCGGCAGCCCAGCTCATGTATGAACAGATGGGCCTGAAGGTTTACAAGGAGGAGGACGAACCCGGCACGGGCTACAAAAGGCTCTACCGTCAGATCGAACTCTAACCCGTCCGCTGAAGATGGAGCCCGCAGATATCTCTTTGAAATGATGTGCAAATTGACGGAAATGTGGCGGGCAAAAAGCGCCGGTGTCGTCGATGCGCGATTCATCGGCGTTCTGATCATTTCTACCGCCTTCTGGGTCGTTTACGCCTTCGCCATCCAAAATTGGGTTATGGAGGTGATTTATCCCCTGACTCTCGTCGTCCTCATTTTGATCTTCTTGCTCCGGTTCCATTATGCGCGCTCTTCAGGGTATCGGGAAAAGAACCAATAGCTTATCAATCATTTACCGGAGAAATTGGATTTTTTCGGTTGTGTTTTTGGAACCGTTGGCGTATGGCTAATTTAATTGAGAAAGGAGGGTATGCGTTGCTGACTTTCGACTTAAAACGGCGTGCACAGATACTTGCCCTGGCATCCATCATGCTGATCACCCTTCCCATAGAAAGTTATGGCGTGCAAGAAGCCGCGCTTTCGCTGGACATTGCCACCCTTGAACAACTTCTGAATACCGAGGTTACCACGGTGACCGGGGCCAGCAAATATCAGCAGGAATTGACAGATGCACCGGCCTCCGTTTCCATCGTCACATCTGACGACATTCGCAAGGGAGGCTATCGCACCTTGGCCGAGGTGCTGAACTCCGTGCGCGGCTTCTACACCACCTACAACCGCGCATACAGCTTCGTCGGATTACGCGGCTTCAGTCCGCCTGCGGACTTTGGGACGCGTCTGTTGGTTTTGGTTGATGGGCACCGTTTAAACGATGCAGTCTTTGAACAAGCGCCTGTCGGCAGCGACTTTCCCATCGACCTCGACATGATTGATCGGGTCGAGGTGATCCGTGGCCCTGGCTCTGCTCTTTACGGCACCAATGCCTTCCTGGCAGTCATCAACGTCATTACTCGCAACGGTAAAGATCTCAAGGGGGGCGAACTCTCCTTGTCTGGTGGCAGCTTCAATACCTGGACCGGTCGGGTCACCGGCGGTGGAAAATTATCGAACGGAGTTGATCTTTTGCTTTCAGGTAGTTACCGTGACAGTGCCGGGAAACAACGCCTCTCTTTTCCGGAATATGCCGCCACCAGTGGTGGTATCGCCCAGGGTCTGGACGGTGAAAATGCCTGGGACCTGCTGACCAAGGTTACCTGGAAAGAGTTCTCCCTGATGCTGCTGCACCAGACCAGAGACAAGACAATCCCCACCGCTTCTTACTACTCAATCTTCAACGATCCCGGCGAAAAGATGAGTGACCGCCACTCGCTTGCGGGACTCAGCTTCAATCGCCACAGTGACTGGGCCAGCTTGAATGCCCGCCTGACCTACAACCGTTATAGTACAATGGAGACTACCCCCTGGACAACGCTGGTGTGCGGACTCTGAATCGTGATGTCGCGGTAGCTGAGTGGGTTGGCAGCGACCTGTATGCATCCAAATCTATCGGCGCTCACCTGTTAACCATCGGCATGGAGCATCGCTTCCAGTTCAATGAAAAGCAGCAGAATCAATACGTTAGCCCAACCCCCCGGATGGTGCTGGATAACAACAACAGCAACGTTGTCCAAGGCTATTATTTGCAGGATGAGTATCACATCCTGAGCAAACTAATCCTGAATGCCGGCCTGCGCTACGACCACTATGACAATTTTGGTGGTACGATCAATCCCAGGGCGGCCTTGATCTGGAAACCACTGAATATCACAGTACTACGCCTTTCCTATGGTGAAGCATTTCGTGCGCCGAACGCTTATGAACAATACTACGCTGACAGCGTCGGTATAAAAGGGAACCAGAACCTGAAACCCGAAAAAATTCACACCCTGGCTCTCGACTGGGACCAGTTCATCGGCAACAATCTCAAAACCACCGCCACCGTTTACTACTCTCGCATCGAAGACCAGTTGGATCAGGCCATTGACCCTTCTGACGGTCTGGCGGTTTTCAAGAATCAGAACCAGCTTGAGACAAAAGGGCTTGAACTGCAGGCGGAAGGGAAATGGGAAACCGGTTTCAGTGGACGTGTGAGTTACTGTTACCAGGAGACCAACAAGCAGGGGAGTGGCCAGTTGACTGCGAATTCCCCAAGCAGTCTGGCAAAGGCATCGCTGACCGTCCCCCTGCCGCTGAAGAAAAGTTTCGCAACGCTTGAGACGCTCTATGGCAGTGCTCGGTTGAATACGGTCGATGAGAAGATCGCCGGCGCCACCATTTTCAACCTGACCCTGCTAAGCTATGATCTGCTGAAGGGGCTTGATCTGTCGGCCTCGGTCTATAACCTGTTCGACACCAGGTATGCGATGCCGGTAGGCTCCGAGCAGACCAACAGTCTCTCGGAAACCTTGAGAAGCATCCAACAGGACGGCCTCACCTTTCGTATTAAAGCAACCTATCGGTTCTGACGATGTTGATGCGACTTCTTGCCATAATATTGCTGATCATTCTGCCGACATCGTTTTCCTTTGGGGAAGGGGATCATGTACCCCAGGAATACCTGGTCAAGGCCAAATATCTGCTCAATATACCGCTATTTACCGAGATGCCGTCTCAGAAAAAAGGCGATACAGCCTTCACGATCTGCCTGATCGGAAGCACACCCATGGAAAGCGTGCTCGCACCAGCAGAAGGAAAGCTGATCAAGAACAGTCCGTTGAGAATCCGCAGGATAGAAGGTCTCAGTCCGTTGGACAGTTGTCAGGTGCTCTTCATTGCAGCTTCAGAGCGGTATCGGTTGCAGCGGTTGTTGCCGGAGGCCCACAGGTTAGGGATCATGACCATCAGTGATATGCGTGACTTTACAAAATCGGGAGGGATCGTTTCCCTCGTTTCAGTCAACAACCGGATTACCTATGACCTGAACCTGGTGGCTGCCCGTTCGGTCGGCATCTTGTTCAGTACCCATATACTGAAGCTGGCCAACGATGTTATCAATTGAAGGTGATGATGCATGACCTTGCTTAAGCGAATTTTTCTGCACTCCCATAGCTTCCTTGGACAGCAGCGGCTGGCGATCATGCTGGTCTGTACCATCATGCTCATCTTATCCCTGGGTGGCTCCCAGGTTTCCGAGTATGCCTCATTTAACCGAGACAGCAGAGCCCGGCTCGTCGCCTTGGCAGACATCATTGCCTCCGATATTTCAGCAGCTCTGCTCTTTGGTGACAACAAAGCCATTGAAAAAACCTTGCTCTCTCTGAAGGGAGATCCCTCCATAACCCAGTTGTTTGTACTGAATGCCGAGGGAGTTGTTGCGGCCAGTTACTTACGGGAAGACCTTCGACGGATACCGCCTGATCTCAAGCAACGTCTGAAAGTTATCAGGCAGGAGGTTCATGAAACCGTCTTTGACCTGAGTCCGGCGATAAGTCGTCCCATCATTCTCGATGGCGTGCAGTTGGGTACCATCCTGCTGGAACTTGACAGCAGCATCTTCCTAAACAAACTGCTGATCTCCTTCAGTATAGGCACGGTGATCCTGCTCCTTTCCATGTTGGGCTCCTACGTGCTTGCCAATCGGCTGGGGCAGATCATGATCGATCCACTTCTGTCGCTTACAGCCATCATGGAAAAAGTGACCAGTACCAAGGACTATCGGCTGCGAGCTGAGGTAAGCGCAGTGAAGGAATTGGCGCAACTGGCTGAAGGGTTCAATGAGATGCTGGTCGAGATCTCCGATCGGGATAAGGCTCTGCTGGAAAGGCAAGATCGCCTGCACCGGCAGGCACACTATGATACCCTGACTGGCCTGCCCAACCGTGCGCTGTTCAACGACCGTCTGGCACAGAGCCTGAGGCGCGCTGAACGAAACAAAGAGATGCTTGCAGTCCTGTTTATAGATCTGGATGATTTCAAGTTTATCAACGACACCCATGGCCACCGGGTGGGTGACCTGCTGCTGATTGAGGTTTCACGACGTCTTTTGAAGGAAACACGGGCCGACGACACCTTGGCCCGTATGGGAGGCGACGAGTTTACGGTTTTTTTGCAGGATGTAAAATCTGTAGATAATGCGCTGCAGGTAGCCCACAAGCATTTGAGCAGCCTGCTGGCCGTTTTCCTGCTTGAGGACAAACAGTTGTTCATCTCTGCCAGCATCGGTATTGCATTTTTTCCCGACCACGGAAACAGTGCCGATGCGCTGCTAAAAAGTGCCGATGCGGCCATGTATCTCGCCAAGCAAAAAGGCAAAAACCATACTGAGCTGTTCTCTCAGTCCCTGTATTATAAGGTTTCAGAGCGACTTACTTTGCAAGGGGATCTGCGTCGGGCGCTGGAAAACGAGGAATTTATTCTGCACTACCAGCCCAGGGTTAACCTGAAAAATGGCAACTTGAGCGGTGTTGAGGCATTGGTGCGCTGGCAGCATCCTGATCGTGGGTTGATCCCACCGCTAACGTTCATTCCACTGGCTGAAGAGACCGGATTGATCATGGAGATCGGTGAATGGGTCATGCGGGAGGCTTGCCGTCAAATGCAGCGTTGGCATCATGCAGGAATTCTTGTTCCCCGAGTTTCGGTCAATGTCTCGCCCCTGCAGTTCCGGCGTCAGAACATCGTTGAACTGGTCAAATCCATCCTCGGCGAAACCTCTCTTTGCGCAGAGGCGCTTGAGCTGGAGATCACCGAGAGTGCCCTCATGGATGATATAGACCAGGCCATCGACACCCTGCAACAACTTCAGCAAATGGGCATCCATATCAGCATTGATGACTTTGGCACCGGCTACTCATCACTCAGCCATCTGCGCAGCCTGCCGGTCAACACCCTTAAGGTGGACCGTTCATTCGTTATGAATGCGCATGTATCTGAGGAGGATGCCCAGATCCTGTCGGCTATTCTCGCCATGGCGCACAGTTTGAGCCTTGACACGGTTGTCGAAGGGGTTGAGTGCGAAGAGCAACGAGATCTGCTTCGCAAACAGGTGTGTGGTGAAGTTCAGGGCTTCTTTTATGCCCGCCCGATGCCGGCGGCAGATCTGGCTTCCATGCTGGATAAAGAGTTCATGTCACTTGATTCGCTCGACTGCAGCATCAAGGACGAGGCAACCGATCTGCAGCCTGCTTAATGAAAACACCAGATTCCCATCCCTTGCATGAAAACGGACACAACGCATATCGTTGTTGAACTCAACGGTTCCGGATGAACACCGCCCCGAAGAAGCCGTCAGTGCCGTGGCGGTGGGGGAAGGTCCGGAAGAGGCCGTCGGTGTCGATGAGTTCCGGGGGAATCCCTTCCGGTGAAAGACGGGTAAACGCGGGATGGCCGGCGAGAAAATCGGTGACGACATTCTCGTTTTCCTCCGGTGTGACGGCGCAGGTGGTGTAGACAAGGCGGCCGCCCGGCTTCACGCAGAGGGCCGCGCTCCGGAGGAGTCGCCGCTGGATCTGTGCACATTTTTCGAGGTCTGCAGGCGCGATACGCCAGCGGATCTCCGGGTTTCTGCGGAGCGTGCCGAGGCCGGAACAGGGGGCGTCGAGGAGAACCCGGTCAAAGAGACCGCGGAAGGTCTCGGGTGTTCCGGTTGCATTCCCCGAATGGGTCTCCACGATCGTTACGCCGAGTCGGCCGGCTTCGGTTGTTAGCAGACGGAGTTTGTCCGGCTGGAAATCGACGGCGTCGATCTTCCCCCGGTTTTCCATCAGGGCGGCCAGGTGGAGGGTTTTTCCCCCCGCGCCGGCGCAGAGATCGAGAACCCGTTCGCCGGGTTGCGGATTGCAGAGGCGGGCGACAAGCTGGGACGCCTCGTCCTGAACCCGGATCAAACCGTCCCGGAAGGCAGCGGTCTTGCGGAGGCCCGCGAAGGGTGCGGTGAGGATGATGCCATCCTCGGAGAAGCGGGTCGTTTGGGCGGTGATTCCCTCTCCGGCGAGTGCGGCGACGGTCTTCTCTCGCGATGTTTTCAAGCTGTTCACGCGGACGGCGAGCGGCGGGATTCCGTTGTTCGCCCGGCAGATGGCGATCGTTTCGTCGATGCCGTAGCGGTCAAGCCAGTGCTCGACAAGCCAGCGGGGGTGGGAGTGGAGGACGGCGATGGCCCGGCCGGGATCCTTTGCCATCTCGGGCCAGACGATGTTCTCCTTTTCCCGGAGCACGTTCCGGAGGATGGCGTTCACCAGCCCCGAGGCGGCCGGGCAGCCTTTCTTTGCGATGCCGACGGCCTCGTTCACTGCGGCGAAGGCGGGGATCCGGTCGGTGAAAAAGAGCTGGTAGATCCCTGTCCGGAGGATGTTCAGGACAGGGATCTCCAGGGTGGAAAAGTCGCCCCGGTAGTGCTTCGTGATGATCCAGTCCAGTTGACCGCGCATCCGGAGCGTTCCATAGACGAGCTCGGTGAGGAGCCCCCGGTCCTGGGGATTCGGAATCTCCGGCCCGGAGAGGAGCGCATCGAGGAGAGGTTCCGCATGGGCGCCCTGCTGGTCGATACTGTTCAGAATCTCGACGGCGGCGCTTCGTGGTGTCTTTTGTTTTTTCATAGTAGAGTCCATATTAGAGTCCATTGTTTGCCAGGGTCCCCATGATCACGCGTTGTACTGCGCAAGCAGATCGTTTGCCAATTCATTGTTAGGATTCAGTTTCAAAGCTTTGGTCAAGGCTGCGAACGCCTCTTTCATATTCTTGTTTTTCATGTGTAACGTATTTTATCGGTTTCATCTACTCCAGTAATCATTAGAACTGCTGTCAAAAAAAGTTTTGGGTCACTCTTTATTTTTTTAAGTAGTACAATCCCGTCCATATTCGGCATTAACCAATCGGTTATAACCAGATCAGCAGGATGAAGTGCCATCTCTTTCAGGACACTGTTTCCACTTTCTACAACAGTCAAATTGTTATACCCGTTTTTCTTGAGCATGCCGTGCAGCATATAACGCATGTGTGCCAGGTCGTCCACAACAAGCAAGCGTTTATCGGTCGTCTTGTTGACTTTTCTTAGGAGTAACGCCATGTCAGTCTGATCCCTTTTTAAGACTCCGGGTGTTCGGGAAGTGCCGTTGTTTATCCCACGCCCAGATACCTTTTTTCGACGTGAGAAGTATAATCAGACCGGTCTTTTATGTCAATGCGTAATAGAGGGATGCTGCAAAGTTCCTTGATCCCGGAAGGGACGATGGAAATTATCCGAGCACCCACCAGATGCCCGCCACCGCTGGGTTTCACGCGCTGACCGGTGCTGGTCGATGCGTATGTGCATAAAATCACAAAGAAAGTGTGACACAGTTCACTCTGGAATCAAGTTCCCTGTTGACATCGCTCCAGGATATCCTTTACTCTGTAGCCAACGGAAGGTTTATTTATGAAAATATTCAGAAAAAACGGTTTTACCCTCGTGGAGATGATGATTGTCGTGGCGATCATTGGCATCTTAACGGCGATTGCGACGCCGAACCTGATGCATTACATGGCGCAGAGAAGGCTCAACGGCGCAGCCCGGATGGTGATGTCCGATCTCATATGGGCCAGACAGAAGGCCGTGAGCATGAATCAGGATGTAAAGGTCTCCTTTGCCGATGTAAACAATCATGCCTATGAGATCTGGAATGATGCGGACAAAAGCGGAGCCGTCGCCGACAACGAAGGGGATAATCTGGCGAAAGACATTCATCCTGACTATTATGACGTAACCTTCAGCGCCTCAGCTCCCATCTTCAACCCGCGCGGGACGGCTTCAGTTGCAACCGTAATCCTCACAAGCTCGCGACCCGGGGTCGGCTCCAAAACAGTTTCGGTGGCTTTGAACGGCCGTGTGACGATAGACTAGACTGACACCCTGTAGCGTTCTAATGTTGCCGATCCTTAAATTGCCGCATGGAGAGTCACTTTGAAGCGGAACAACAGCAAGGATAAAGCGATGAAGTCAATTTATAAACAGAAGGGTAATCGCGGTTTTACGCTGGTTGAAGTAATAATTTCAACTTTCCTCTTTGTTACCGCACTTTTGGGAGTTGTATCCACAACGGTGATCATTATGAAGTCCGATTCCCGGAGCATGGCGATGACGACCGCAACGACGCTTGCGAAGGATAAAATGGAGCAATCAAAAAACGCCGGCTACAATGGTCTAACCACAGGAGATTTCTATGACTATGCCGACAAGGATTCAACCGTGCGGGCGACATCCGCTGCCGATACCGTCTATACCCGAAAACGGACCGTAACCGATAGCGCCCCTGCTGCGAACATGAAAACGGTTACGGTCACGGTCTCCTGGAGCTGGGGGATACTGCCCGGATCTGTCGTAATGAACACCATTATTGCGAAGTGAGATTATGTTATGAATAGAGATCATTTGCGCCTGAATTACCGAGAAATGAATGTTTCAAATCCAGGAGATGGCTTTTGTCCGCGTAACTCCGGGTTGCGAGCACTCCGGCGAGGATTTTCCTCATT
>Ga0247840_10012540_pt1 | contig 10024 bp, 9 predicted proteins | sample LaCruzMarch2015__FD_192404 | JGI IMG/M metagenome (GOLD analysis project Ga0247840, IMG submission 192404) | Freshwater microbial communities from meromictic Lake La Cruz, Castile-La Mancha, Spain - LaCruzMarch2015_17m | ecosystem: Environmental > Aquatic > Freshwater > Lake | place: Spain...
GGGTCCCACAGGCACGCTGATCGGTCCGCCCAAGTCCTTCGCCTTCATCCCGCGGACCAGGCCGTCGGTGATGTCCATGGCGATGCAGCGGACGACGTTGTCGCCCAGATGCTGCGCGACCTCGACGATCAGGTTATCCTCCGTGTCGTTGATCGTGGGGTTGGAGATGGCGATGGCGTTCATGATGCTCGGGAGTTGCCCCTCGTCGAATGCCACGTCCACAACCGGCCCGATGACCTGTACAAGTCTTCCTGTGTTCATACCCTTCTCCTTAACATGATCGATGTGGCGCCCGCTTTAAGCCCGCCCATTATCCGTCTTGTTTATCCTTTCGCCAGCGCCTCGGTGCCGCCCACGATGTCCATCAGTTCGGCGGTGATCGCCGATTGTCTTACCTTGTTGTATTTGAGCGTCAGGTTCTGAATCAGATCCTCACAGTTCCGGGTCGCGTTGTCCATCGCCGCCATCCGGGCGCCGTTTTCCCCGGCGGATGTGTCGACCAGCGCACGGTAGATCAGGACATGGACGTACATCGGGAGCAGTTTATCCAGCAGGGCCTGCGCCGAGGGTTCGTAGATGCACTCCAGCAGGTTGTCTGTTTCGCCCTTCTCCTTGCCTCCGATGGCGGGGAGGGGGAAAAGCCTGGCCACGGTGGGTCGCTGGACGGCGACATTGACGAATTCGTTGTAGAGGAGATAAAGCTCGTCGTACTCTTCGTTAATAAAGGGTGGAATGACGTCTTCGGAGATCATGACGGCAAGGCTCATGTCGAATTTTCCGAAAACATCGGGCCGGGCGTTGATGATTTTTGCCTTCTTCCGGAAGAAGTCTCGTCCCTTCCGGCCGACCGGGATGATCTCAACTTCTCGTCCTTCCTTCGTTCTCTCCCGGACAAATCGTTCGGTCGCCTTGATCAGGTTGCCGTTGAAACCTCCGCAGAGCCCCCGGTCAGAGGTCATGCAGATCACACGAATCCGTTTCGGTTCCCGCACCGCCAGCAGCGGGTGGGATTCGGAGTCCACCCGGAGCGCGAGACTGTTGAGAACCTCCATGAACTTGGCTGCGTAGGGCCGGAAGTTCTCCATCCGTGTTTGGGCGGCCTTGAACCTCGATGCGGCCACCATGTTCATTGCCCGGGTAATCTGCCTGGTTTTCTGAACGGCGGTGATCTTCCGTTTAATGTCCTTGAGTGCGGCCATTCAAACCTGCTCCCTCTATTTTGATATCAATCCTATTCGGCTACGTAAACCGAATCAAACTCTGCAAGCACCTCTCGCATCTTCTTGTCAAGTTCCGGGCTGATGATCTTCTTTTCATCGATCTCTTTCAGAATCTCCGGATACTTGCCTTCCAGGAAGGAGAGGAGTTGCGGTTCATAGCTTTTCAGCTTTTCGACGGGGTACTTGTCGAGGAATCCCCGGGTGCCCGCATAGAGGATCGAGACCTCTTTCGCAAGCGACATGGGTGAAAACTGCGGCTGGTTCAGGATCTCCACGAGCCGGACGCCGCGTTCGAGCTGGGCCTGGGTGGACTTGTCCAGGTCTGAGCCGAACTGGGCAAAGGCGGCCAGTTCCCGGTACTGGGCAAGGTCAAGCTTCAGGGTGCCGGCGACCTGTTTCATCGCCTTCACCTGGGCTGCGCCGCCGACGCGGGAGACGGAGAGCCCCACGTTGATCGCCGGACGGATGCCCGAGAAGAAGAGGGAGGGTTCCAGGTAAACCTGGCCGTCGGTGATCGAGATGACGTTCGTCGGGATGTAGGCGGAGACGTCGCCGGCCTGCGTTTCGATGATGGGGAGCGCCGTCAGCGATCCGCCGCCGAGTTCCTTGCTGACCCGGCAGGCCCGCTCCAGGAGCCGGGAGTGGTTGTAGAAGATGTCGCCGGGGAAAGCCTCCCGTCCCGGAGGGCGTCGCAACAACAGCGAAATCTGGCGGTAGGCGACGGCCTGCTTGGAAAGGTCGTCGTAGATGATCAGGGCGTCCTGCCCGCGGTCGCGGAAGTATTCGCCAATGCTGCATCCTGCGTAGGCGGCGATATATTGGAGCGTGGCGGGGTCGCTCGCACAGGCGGCGACGACGCAGGTGTAGGACATGGCATCGTGCTTCTTCAGATTCTCAACCACCTGGGCGACGGTTGATTTTTTCTGGCCAATCGCGACGTAAATGCATTTCACGCCGGTCTCTTTCTGGCGGATGATCGCATCGATGCCGATGGCGGTCTTCCCGATCTGGCGGTCGCCGATGATCAGTTCGCGCTGGCCGCGGCCGATCGGAGTCATTGCGTCGATCGCCTTCAAACCGGTGTACATCGGCTCGTTGACCGGCTGGCGGGAAACCACACCGGGGGCGATCATCTCGATCCGGCGGAATTCCGTCGTTTCAATGGGACCTTTGCCGTCCAGCGGGGCGCCCGTGCCGTCGATGACACGGCCGAGGACCGCCTCGCCGACGGGGATCTGGGCGATCTTGCCCGTCCGCTTCACGATGTCCCCTTCCTTGATGTGGGTCACCTCACCGAGAATGGCGACGCCAACGTTGTCCGTCTCGAGATTGAGGACCATGCCGAGGATTCCGCCGGGGAATTCGAGCAGCTCCATGGCCATCGCGTTTTCCACGCCGTAGACCCGGGCGATACCGTCCCCGACGGAGAGGACCGTTCCCGTTTCACTGATATCCAGCTTTTTTTCGTACTCCTTGATCTGCCTGGATATGATCTCGCTGATTTCCTCTGCCCTTATGGTTTCCATGCGCTATATTCCCTCCCCCAAGAGATTCCGGATGTTGTTCAGTTGTGTACGGACGCTGCCGTCATAAAGCGTATCCCCGACCCGGACGACAACGCCCCCGAGCAGGGAGCGGTCCTCCATAACGATCATTTCGACCTCCCTGTCGGTCAGTCGCTCCAGCCCGATCTGCAGACTCGCGGATGTCTCGCGGGTAAGCGGAAAGGCAGTCTTCACCGTGACCCGGACCTTCTTCAGGGCGATATCCATCAATTCCCGGTAGCAGCCCTGGATGTCGGAGAGGATGTCGATACGTCGCTTGTCAACCAGCAGTTTCAGGAAATTGGAAGTCAGCGGGGAGATGCGGATCCTTTTCAGGAGCGATTCCACGACCGCCTTTTTGTCGGACAAAGCGAAGATGGGGTTGGCAAGAAATTCGCCCAGGTTTCTGTTTTCCTTGAGAATAGTGGAAAAATCGCCCAGCTCCTGGTAATAGTATTCATACCGCTTTTCTTCACCGGCGATTTTGAAAAAGGCCCGGGCATAACGCTTGGCGATATTGCTGCTGATCAATTTTTTACCCTCGTCATAAAGTTGGTCAAACGCCGCCGATCATTTTTTACGGACAACCTTCTCAATATAATCCTGCACCATAGCCTCGTGATCTTCCGCATGGATGTTCTTCCGAAGGATCCCCTCGGCCATCTGCGCGGAGAGCTGGACTGCCTCATTCCGGAGCTGATGACTCGCCTTGTTGAACTCCTGTTCCATGCGAGTATGGGCGTCTTCCTTCATCTTTTCCGCTGCTTTCCGGGCCTCGTCGATAATCCGCTCCTTTTCAGCCAACCCCTGGGCCTTAATTATTCGGGTGATCTCATCGATCTCGCCCGTTGCCCGGTCAAGTTTCGCTGCATATTCCCGGAACTTCTTTTCCGCGTCCTCGCGGGCGGTTACGGCTTCGGCGAGGGAGCTCTTGATCCCTTCCTGCCGCCCGGTAAAAAATTCTTTCACTTTTTTCGCCGCCAACCAGTAGATGAGGCCAGCCATGATGAGGAAGTTCAAGAGCTTCCAGAAAAAACTCGCCCAGCTCGGTCCTCCCTCACCGCCTCCTCCGGAGGCATGCGCCATGGTCAACGGGACGATAAATATTAATAAGAACAACGCCCCTGTCCATGCGGGATGAATCGGGGCGCTGACTCTCTTTATTCCCGTTGCGCGCTCCCCTCTCATCGGAGACTCCTTCCAAGAACCTTTTCCGCAATCTCAATCGACAGATGTTGAGACTGATCGGTTAGAATCCTTCTGGCGGCGGCAATTTCTCCATCCATTTTTACATGAAAATGTTCCATGATTCCGGGAAGTTCTACCCGGGCACCCTCGATGACGGCCTTGGCTTCCTCGGCGCCCTGCCCGATAATCTCATTCTTCTGTTCGACGGCTGCCGCCTTTGCCTGGCGAAGTTTCTCTTCGTAGGCGGCCATCTTCTGCTCCACGCTCTCCTGGAGACGTTTGATCTCGCTTTCGGACTCCTCCACCTGTTTCTTCCGCCTGTCGATCATGCCGAGGATCGGCTTGTAGAGCAGAAGATCCAAAATGAAAATCAGCAGGATAAAATTGACGATCTGAATTCCCAGGGAATAATCGATACTGACCACGGTCTGTCACCTCTTAATTCAATAACATGACTGACATGAGTAACATTTTCCGATGATCACGCACAATGGCCATTGGCCGGCAATAAACATTTGGGGTGCCAATATATCATTCCTGCGCCCCTGTCAACTTTTTTCACCAACCGTCTTATTTTCGAAGGGAAGGGTATGGATCTCTGCATCACTCCTGACCATGTGGCAGGTTCCATCGAAAAAGGCCCCTTCTTCCACAGAGAAGGCGGGCGTGTTCAGGTCACCCGTCACCTTGCCGGTCGAGTAAATGCGGATTCTCTTCTTGACGTCGATTTTCCCGCGCACCTCACCGCTGATCATGACCGCATCCACGCGAATATCGGCCTCAATCTCGGCGCCTTCACCAATCACCAGCATACCGCTGCCTAAGATGGTGCCTTTGAAATCACCATCGATCCGGACAGAACCCTCGAACATCAACTTGCCTGTGAAATCGGCGCCTTTCCCCAAAAAGGCCTTGACCTCTTCATCATCAGTTCTCTTTTTTCCCAGCATGGCATTGCTCCTTTCGGATCGCTTTTCACGATGAAAAGCAGTGATGAACCTGCGAACGGGCGCTTTCTTATCCCTTGGTCTTTATCCTGGGGCTTCTGGATTTGGCTTCCTGGACGCCCGCAGATTTGCTTGATTCGGAGGGCAGGGTTTCCGCCTGAATCCCCGCCTCCTCGATAGCGGCATTGACGGCAATCGTCAGATAAGAGATCGCCTCCGCAAGAGAACAGTTCTTCGTCGCTTCCAGCCCCAGAGCAATCTTCTGCTGATTGTAGAGGCTATAGTATGTCAATGATCCTCTCTGCTCACGATGCCGCGACCGCTTGACCGCGGTATTGGTGTTGTTTACCATAAAATGGTAATTTCCATCATGAATTTTCCTGTTTGTCTGGTGGGCCACCCGCTTGGCGTAATTTCCCAACTCCAGTTTCTGTCCATCCTTCAGGTGGAACGTGGCCGTATCAATCACATTGGACTGTCCCCACTTGGAGGGATTTCTCTTGCGGGATATCCAGCGTGGATTGTAGAAATCGTAACCTTGGTGAAGATTCAGAACGTAGTCCGACTGCCTGATCAATTGCTTGGCCAAATTAACGACTTTGGCATCGGGGTTGGAGTTGTTCGGAGGCAGGTTGAAAAGGCGGTTCATATCACCACCAAGACCGCACCGCTTTCCCGCATCAACGGCAGCTCCGTTCAAACGTGGGACAATGATCAGGTTTCCTTTTTTCAGTTTGAGATTTGCATACCGCTCCGCGGTCAGATAACCGCCCGACTCGTCACCATGGATTCCCGCAATGATGAGCAACGTCGGTCCCGCCTCTTCCCCCCGGATATGGTGGACAAGGAGTTCCTGTCTTGTCGCCTGGAAGTATGCCTTGGTTTGAGATTCCGGGAACGCCTGGCTCCTTTCAGCAGTCAGACCATCGAACCCGAAGCAGAGAACAAAGAATGCCGTTAAGGCTAAAAGGCAGACTCGCCGAAAATTGTCCATCCCTTTTGTTCCTTTTTCAGGTAGAATAACTTCTTGGAATCGGCTTCGAAATTGCTGGAACGGTATTTTTGGATAAAACGGACGACGGCGACCTGTCCCTCCCGTTCCTGCGGCATGATAACGGCCATCTGATCCACAGTTACGCGGATAAACTTTTTCCCACTGTTGACCCGCTCCTTGTGCCGTTTGAAGGCCTCATACCTCATCCCTTCGCTGTTGATAAAATCCTTTGAATAATAACCAAGGTATTTCGCAGTATTACCGCTCTCCCACGCCTGCCGCCAGGCATCCATGAAATTACGGATTCCCTGAAGCAATTCCTTCCGGTTGCCCTCTTTGATGAAGGTTACCGTGTCAACGATCGAAACGGGGGTACCGCTGGGCTTGAGCAGGGCCTTGAGTTCCTTTATGCTGTCATTGGAAACGGCAATGCAGCCCTTCGTACTCAAGAGGTCTCCCGCACCGATGACCTTGCCGGGAACGTGTCCGTGGATCCAGATTCCTCCGCCGTTCTTGCTGTCTTTCCGATCCAGGAAATTGGGATAATTCAGGACAAAGGCCCCTTCCCCATATATCTCCGGCAAAGTGTTCCCGGGAGTATAGCGCAGGGTGAAATAACTCCCTTTGGGGGTTGCAAAATCACCGGCCTTTTGCTTGTCTTTGTCATTGGCCCCGATGATGCAAGGATACGATTTGACGAGGACAAACCGTTCATCCTGGAATTTGAACAGATGCAGTAGTTTATTTTCCTTCTCGCCGACGAGCGCATACTCGCCGGCCACCGCCCAGACCAGAGGCACCGGTATTTCGCCGGCCGGCATAGAAAACTGATTCGTTTTCACCGGCGCCGCAGGTGGTTTCTGCGCAACAACCGCTGGTTTCACCGGTTCGCCCTTGGATTCGGCAACCGTTTTCACCGGCGGAGGTTCGGTTACGGTCTTTGCTGGCGGTGAGGCGGGCGTCGGCGTCAATGCGACTGCTACCTGACGTCGAGCATCCGAAAGATGAACAAAGGCCTTCTGCATATCTGTCCTGCCGAGCGAATCCTGGAGCAGAACGAGAGTTTTGCTGGTCTCTTGAAGAATCCGCAAGGCACTTTCGCTATTTTTCGTCTCTTTGATAAAAAGGGTCAGGAGGAGGATATTGAGAATGACGAGGAGAGCGATCACCCCAATCCCCACCTTGACATACAGATGACTCTGACTCGGGGTATCTGTATAAATTTTCGGTAATTTCAGGTTATGAGTCTGCATGCTTTCGGCTCTTATAGACCAGCATCCCTATCCATGCGGCGATCGATCCCGCGCTACCCCGGCAACTTTCGGAGCGATTTATTCCCATAATATCGAGATCCGGTCAAGTGGAAAGATTACTGCCGTTGGATCGCTGATCACGATGATTGTAGAATAAACCTGCGAACACTGATATTCATAAGTAAGCCGGATGCCGTCATCAGGACCACCATCGACGAGCCACCGTAGCTGAGAAACGGCAAAGGAATTCCCACCACGGGAAGGATTCCCAAGACCATGCCGATATTGATGAAGACCTCCCAGAAGATCAGCATGGTGATTCCAAAGGCGATCAGCGCCCCCGGGTAGTCCCTGGATTGGTTGATTATTTTCAGTCCCCAGAGGATGAGCAGCAAATACAGGGTAAGCAGGACGATTCCTCCGAGGAAGCCCCACTCTTCGGCAAAAACGGAAAAGATGAAATCGGTCTGCTGTTCCGGCAGGAACTTGAGCTGGGTCTGGGATCCTTTCAGGAATCCTTTCCCGAAGATTCCTCCTGAACCGACGGCGATCATCGACTGGATGATGTGGTATCCCGATCCCAGCGGATCTCTCTCCGGACTGAAGAAGGTCAAAATCCTTTCCCTCTGGTAGTCTTTCAGGAAAAACCAGCCGACAGGGGTCAGAATGAGGCCCCCGGTGGCAGCGATCAGCAGGGATTTCCAATCCAGGCCGATGAAAAATACCATCGACACGAACAGGATCAGAAGGATCAGTCCCGTTCCCAGATCGGGCTGCTTGAGGATGAACGAAAACGGGACGATAAGAATCAAAAAAGGGATGAACAGCTCTGTCAGGTGATAGCCCCGTCCGAGTCGGTGGCGGTCAAAGTAATTGGCCAGCGCCAGGATGATTGTCAGCTTGACCAGCTCCGAGGGTTGGAAGGTGAAACCGCCGATGGCAATCCACCGCTGGGACCCCCTAGTTGCATAACCTGCTGTAAATACAACAAAAAGGAGCAGGACGGAGATGCCGTAAATGATGTATGCATGGCGGTTCAGAAAACGGTAATCGATGAAGAAGGCGAGCGCCATACCCACGAAACCGACAAGAATCCACTGGATCTGCTTAATGTGGAGTGGCGCCTGGTGAAGGTCCGTGAGGCTGAACCCGGCGCTGTAGATGTTCAGCAGACCGATGCCGCTGATGATCAGGACCAAAAGAAAGAGGGTCCAGTCGAAGTTCAGGATGAGGCGGCGGTCCAGTTTAATCATGGGATCGGTCTCCCTGGGACGTCCGTGGTAGCGCCCTGCGCTTTTGTTGGCTGCTGGGTTTGCATCACTTTATTCCGCGCAAAGTAGGTGTCGATCACCTTCCGGGCCACCGGGGCCGCCGCCGAACCGCCGTGACCGGCGTTCTCCAGGATGACCGCCACTGCAATTTCCGGATTTCCGTAAGGCGCAAAACAGACGAAGAGGGCATGGTCCCGGAAATTGGCCGATACACGCTTCAGCTTGCGCTCCTTTGCATCCTGCGGGAGTCCGATCACCTGGGCGGTGCCCGTCTTCCCGCAAACGTCCTGTTCCTTTCTTTTCAGGACATTACCCGTTCCTCCCATTTCGTTGACCACCCCCCACAGGCCCTGGTTGATGAGCTGAATGTTCTGGGGGCGGACCGGCAGAACTCCCTGTTTCTCCGGCTGGAATACTTTTACGACACGTCCATCGGAAGATTCAAGCTGTTTTATGAGGCGGGGCCGGTAAAGGGTGCCGCCATTCGCCAGGGTCGCATAGGCATTGGCGAGTTGGAGCGGGGTTACGAGGTTGTACCCCTGGCCGATGGCGAGAGAGATGGTTTCACCCAACTGCCAGGGTTGCCGGAAGCGGGAAAGCTTCCATTGTTTCGTGGGGATCAGACCACCCTTCTCCCGGAGTAGGTCGATGCCCAGAGGTGCTCCAAGACCAAAGGCCCTAGCGTAGGTGGCGATCCGGTCCACGCCAAGCAGCTTCCCGAGGTTGTAGAAATAGACGTCGCAGGACTCCACGATTGCGCGGTGGAGATTGACATTGCCGTGACCCTTCTCCTGCCAGCAGCGAAAGGTCCTGTTGCCCAACTCGAAGTGGCCGTTGCAGTAGAAGGTGGTCTCCGGGGTGATCAGACCTTCCTCGAGGGCCGCCGCGGCGACGACTGGCTTGTAGGTTGATCCCGGCGGATACTGACCCGAGATCGAACGATTTTCCATGGGATACCGGGGATCATTGGAAAGCCCTTCCCAGTCCTCGACAGAGATCCCTCCGTTGAAGAGATTCGGATCAAAAGAGGGCGAGCTGACCAGGGCAAGCACCGCCCCGTTGCGGGGGTCCAGTACCGCAACCGCGCCCGCCCGGTTGCCAACGGCCGTCCAAGCCGCCTCCTGAAGCGCCGAATCGATCGTCAGCACCACATTGTCGCCCAGCACCGCCGGGATCCGGCCGATAGAACGAACCTCCTTGCCGGCCACGTTGATCTCGATCTGCTCAGCGCCGCTTTTCCCTCGGAGGTGAGAGTCCAGAAATTTCTCGATACCGAACTTGCCGATGATATCGCCCGGTGAAAGACGCAGCGAAGTGTTCCGATCAAGGTCATCTCTGCTGACTTCTCCTGTGAAGCCGATGATTTGCGCGGTCATCTCCCCGTTGAGGTACTGCCGGATTGGCGTCACCTCCGTTACCACGCCGGGAAGTTCCAGGGCGTGGGTCTCCACCACCGCAAGTTTTTCCATGCTGATGTTCCGTTCCAGAAGAACGGAGGCGAAGGGCTTCACGCGACCCGGGAGAGACGCAAGAGAGGGAACTGTCAGGGAACGTTCGGTGTAAAGCTCCTTGATCTTTTCGATCACCTTCCCGGTCTCCTTCGTCCG
>Ga0247840_10012542_pt1 | contig 10022 bp, 10 predicted proteins | sample LaCruzMarch2015__FD_192404 | JGI IMG/M metagenome (GOLD analysis project Ga0247840, IMG submission 192404) | Freshwater microbial communities from meromictic Lake La Cruz, Castile-La Mancha, Spain - LaCruzMarch2015_17m | ecosystem: Environmental > Aquatic > Freshwater > Lake | place: Spain...
GTTTGGTGTAGAGGATCTTGCGGATCTCGCTGCTGCTCATGGCTGTTGTTTAACTTCTTGAGCTTTGAAGACAGGGGGAGCCATGTTGGCCAACACGACGTGGGCCTCTAAAATTAACCGGGCGAGCTCTTGATCTCTAATGTTACCAACATCCTGCTTGCAATACAGACTTAGAGCAAGAGCTGCATCATATTGTTCGCCTTCGAAATGGGCATAGATCAACCTGAAGCCACTGCTCTTGCCTTTGTTGATTGTCGTATTGGCAAAGCAAGGGCCAATGCATTCCCCTTTCTTAATGGACGATTGCTGAGGCGCTTGAGATCCTTCTCGAACTGTCTCGTTGCACAAAATGCCAGACCCATTCTCAATCAGTTCTGAGCCCGCTCGCTCTTTGCTACACGGATCACATCTTCAATCGGCCTCACATCACCCGCCGCCATCTCTTTTAGAGACCGCGATAGGCTGTGGAGGACTCTTGTTTTCTCTGCCCTGGCCAGAATCCTTGTTTTCATTTCGTCTATGGCCGACTCAGTGACAGCACCTCTGCGTCCAAGTGTCATGGATGATTGAGGCATTGAAGATCGAGTGGCATAAACCATCCAGCGTAGCTGGGTTTCCCTGTTGAGTTGAGGCCAAGCCTCGGCAAGTAAGCAATCCAGATCATCTGTCTCTAATTTTTGTTGAGCGTTTTCCATTAAATTGTTGAGTTGTAGACCCAGGCCGGTTCACAGCGCATGATCTGTTTGTCCCATCATGGCCCCTGAATCGCGACTCAGGCCAGGAATCGCCGTCACCAGCACCGCGCCAGACAGCTGCTGCCGCAGCTCCCCGATCAGGTTCCAGGGCAGCACCAGCAAGCTATCGGGGGTTTCTGGCGGCCAGCTGCTCAGGAGTGATCACCGAGATATGGCTGAAGAGCAGCATTTCGGCTAGAGAAACAAAAAGTACGGCTTTGATGCCGGCGTAGTTGAGCAGGCTAAAAAAGATTTGAATTCACATTAAAAGTCAAAAGCCTTATCCATTTCTGTAATACGATCACATAATGGTTGCCACAAAAGATCTTTCTCCGATAAAACAACAGGAATAATAGGCCAATCAATATTTACTAAAGCATCATTATATAAAATACCCGACTCATGCTCGAGAGAATACCCATCAGAAACCACATAAATAACGGTTGAGTTAGGCTCGAGGGTTAAGAAAGCATGACCAAAACCTTTAGGCACTATGAGACTTAATCCATTTTCGGGTGTGAGAGTTAGACCAAACCACTTAAATTTAGTTGGTGAATTTGGCCTTAAGTCAACAGCTACATCCCAAATAGAACCACACACGCAAGAAACAATCTTCTCTTCAGCGAAAGGAGGATATTGAAAGTGAATTCCTCTTAAAGTTCCAGCTTTCAGCGAGGTAGAAGAATTTACATGAAACGCTTTTGTAAGCCTACCGGCAATTTCAATCTCATCAAGACCGTAAAGCCTACAAAATTGACCTCTATTATCTAAACGTACATTCTTTCTGAGAACGAACAAATCAGGGATCGGAGTTGATTCAAGTTTCATGAGAAATTTTAAATACTTTTTAAGTCTGGTTGTGCAACCCAAATTTTAGCATTTGGGCAAACATGACTAATTAGTTGTTTAATTTCAGTAGAAATATTCCACGGTAGTATTACAACATCTGTAGGTGAAATCAAATCTAAATGCGCAGGAGACAGTACAGGTATTTGAGAACCAGGCAGAAACTTACCCTGCTTCTCTGGGCTTGCATCTACCACATATTTGATTATTTTAGATGCAGACCCTACGGCATTAAGAAAAGTATTACCTTTATGGGCCGCTCCATATCCAACAACTACATCACCACTTACATCACGCTCAATAATCCAATTTCTGAAATCTTCCATTGACTTACTTGCATTTATAGCGAAATTATTCCAGAGATTTGAATCAAACAATCCTTGATCAACCTCATTTTGAATTAGATGTTCCACTATTGGATCAGGCGCCCGTGTTTTGCTCAACCAATAACGATAGGAGCCTCCATGGGTTGGCAATACATCAACGTTAAAAAGAGTTAAGCCATGCATTTTGGCAATCCGCGAAACGGAGTTAACCGAAAGATATGAATAATGTTCGTGGTAAATAGTATCAAAAAGGTTATTCTTAAGGAGTACCATGAAAGATGGATTTTCAATGGAAATCAAGGTCTTGTCGTCTGCAAGAGTAGCTAAACCAGCCGTAAAATCCATCATGTCTGGAATATGGGCATAAACGTTGTTAGCTATAATTAAGCTTGGGTGGCCGAAATTAGATACAATTTCGCGGGCAATCTGATTACCGAAAAACTCAACAATGGTTTCAACTCCTTTCACAACTGCCATTGAAGCAACATTTTGAGCAGGTTCCACTCCTAATACTTTTACACCTAGTTGTTGGTACTCTGAAAGCAAGTATCCATCGTTACTAGCAAGCTCAACAACAAGGGAAGTATGATCTAAATGTAGATCTTTTTGCGTTTGAATGCAATAAGATTTTGCATGCTGTACCCAACTTGTACTTGCAGAAGAAAGATATGGGTAATTTTCATGAAAAATACGATCCGGGAATACATACTCCCCAACCTGCCCTAAACCGCATTTAGGGCAAATCCTTAATTGCAATGGGAAAGTATCTAAAACTTGGGAGGCTTCTAAAGCATACTCTGCTGGCAACGGATGCAGGCCGAGGTCTAGTACAGGTAGAAGAATTTCATGCTTGCATCCTCTGCATTCAGAAGAGCCTCTTGTTGTGATTGGATTAATCATGACTCAATAAGTTTCGGGAAAAGAAATGTGTGTAGATCTCTTACAATATCTTCGTAAGAGGCAACTGGAGCGTAACCGGTATGCTTTGCCAAAAGTTCTATTGAGAAATCAGAAGCATTAAGCTTGATATCGTTATAAGGTAACGTGCCAAATTGGAGATTTGCTGCTGACGGATATAATTCAAACATTCTTTCTACATACTCCCTTAGTTTGCGTGGATTACCGGAGCCAACCCAATACTCAGAATCAGGAATTCCTTTGCAACAAATCAAATAATATGCTTTACAGCAGTCAATTGGTGAAATAACATCAAACAGTTGTTCACCCGAAGAGAATATAAGTTCTTCGCCGAGAATTAATTTACTCAAGGTGACCTGCAGGAAAGAATCTTTGTCGTCGTCTGGGCCCATTACGTGGGAATGCAGAACATGAATGTAATCTACTCCAAATTCCTTGGCTTTTATTCTTAAAGAATACTTTGCTGCGATCTTTGCGACAGAATAAATTACATGTCTGTTATACTCTGCATTAATATTGTAATCCAATTCAAGATACTTATACGTAAAGGCTTCTTCCATAGTGCCAATATGTATAAAACGCCTGCATCCAATTGAGGATGCCGCTTCCATAGCATTTACAGACCAAGCCACGTTATTTAATTGTGCCTTAATATTAAGATCAGAAAGCTTATCAATACCTCCCCAAGCCAAATTAACAAAGGAAGCTTCAGGCGAAACTTTCCAACCTATTTGTTTTAAATTGGAAGCCAAACTTGAAATATTAGACATGTCAAGCTTCAAATATGTTGCCTTTGCTAATTTCTTTTGGCGGGTTTTACTTAATTGACCATAGTTTTTGCGACCTATAGCTAAAACATTAATACCTTGATCTGTTAAATATTTTACAAAATAAGACCCTATAAAACCTGTTGCGCCGGTAAGAATTACTTGATTCATGACTTTCTAAAGGAGAGAGCTAATTCTTCAAAGCTCAGCAAAGGCTTACGGTCTGTCAAATTTTGAATTCTTGATGTATCAAAATAAGATTGATCTGGAGAATTACAAACACCAAGACATAGTTTAGAGCTATTTTGACCATGCACAATATGCTGAAAAAACCAAAAAAACTCTTCAAGCTTAGCAGGTATTCCACTACCAATATAGTAATCATGCTTGTTTTTTCCGATAAGCCCAACTAAATAAAGATATTCAGCAGAGTCTTCTAGCGAAATTATATCAAATAGTTGCTTGTTGCTTGGGGGGGTAAATGTACCAGTAACAATAATTTCTTTAAGTGTTTTACTAACATAAGACCCTTTCTTCAGAGAAAAATCTAAAGGAATAGAGAATCTTGTATGAACATAGTCTATCTTTTCAAGATATGCGGTGATTTTACACATATCTCTTGATGCCACCTTGCTTAGTGAGTAATTAGTCTGCATTGAATTCCAATCGTTAGTTGAGTTATTTGAGGTATTTTCAATTAAAGTCTCCTGAATTGATCCAATATTAATAAATTTTTTGCAGCCTATATTTTTTGCAACCTTTACAGCCTCCGCGGAGCAAACAGCATTTTTAAGTTGATCTGCAAAAGATCCGTTGGTTAAATTTGTTGATCCTCTCCAAGCGAAATTATAAAAAATACAAGAATTAGTTATACTTAAGCCCAATTCAGAAAGATGGTTTGGTAGAATTTTAATCTTTTCCATTAACAATGGGAGATATATCGCATCAAAGCCAAATATCTCGTGAATTCTATCTTTAGAGTGAATTTTACTGCCTAAACATATAACTTGAATACCTCTTTCATGTAAAATACGTACTAAAGGAATTGCCAATAAACCTGTTGAACCAGAAATAATTGCTTGTTTCATCTGAAATTATATAGAAGGCTAAATGAATAAAAATATTCAATAAGTGCAGGGCAAGATTACAATAAATTACATACGTAGGCTTGAATTTTCACCTTTGAACGTTAGTGATCTTGGTTATTATTTTATTATTCAAATATTAACCAAGAAAAAACCTGATGAAGATTTATTCTGTGCTGATAGCACAGTTCTGCTAGCTCATGTTTGAGTAGGGACTACATGGGCGGCATGGCATGGGCTGATAGTGAGGATCAAGTAAGAGGTAGATATTATCATCTAAGAAAGTGGCTGATGCCAATATTTATTTTATACTGGTTCGGACTGGTTCGAGATGATTAACTAAATACGCTGGCATGCGCTCTGCAGCCCCCTCAATAATTCGCACCACAGCAGAGGCATCCAACACCAATTTCGAGGTCCCCGCCGTTGCCATCTCAGCGGGAGCGATCCAGGCGAATCAGCTCCTCAGGGGATGGATCAAATTTGTGTACCCCCTGCTGGCCGGCCAAAGCCTGCAGGTCTGCTATGGCCTGACGGCGCCTCTCGCGGGGATCACCACCGCATGCCATTTGCAGATCGCTCAGGGCTTGCTGGCTCAGGCTGCGATGGTGCTGTCGTGCCCGTAGCTGGAGCATTTGATGGAGCGGGTCAGGAAGATCGCGGATTTGCAGAGTGACCATTGGCTTCACTTCATGCATTATGCATGCATTCTACTTGAAATTGGCTTAGCAAAGGCAAGCTCCGATCCCGCTCGCTCAGCTCACAGGCCGGCAAGGGCCAATCGATTGCCAGCTGCGGGTCATCCCAGCGCACACCGGTTTCGGCCTCTGGCACCCAGGCACCGGAATGGAGATAGAGCAGTTCACTGCCGGGCTCCTGCACCTGGAAGCCATGGGCACAACCCTCAGGGATCATCAGCGCATTGCCGCGCTCTGGGCTCAGCTCCAGCCCATACCACTGGCCGTAGCTGCTCGACTCTGGCCGCAGGTCTACCGCCACATCCCACACCCGGCCGCGCAGGCAGCGCACCAGCTTTGCTTCGCTGTGGGGCGCTGCCTGCAGATGCAGACCCCGCACTGCACCCAACTCCTCGGTGCGGCTCAGGTTCACCTGGGCAATGGGGCGAACACCCCAAGCCTCAGCGAAAACTGGCTCTTGGGCGCGGAAGGCATTTAGAAAGGCACCTCGATGATCGCGGAACTGGTGGCTCACGAGCTCCACAACGCCGGGGATTGGGGTGGGGCGGAGTCCTGGCCGGATCATCAGCTAAACCGGTGGCTTCGGGTAAGCATGAAATTGCTCAATTGGGATCATTCAGGGCAGGGAGCTTGCCCTCCAGCACCTTCTGGTAAAGAAGCGCTGCTTGGGCTGACGTAGAAACTTCAGCCGCATCACAGTTAATAACTATATATTGGTCGGAAATCTTAGAATAGAGAGATTCATCAAGCCGTTGATCTTTCCGCCAGGATACAAGCTGTTGCTCATACCCGGATTGATACCAAGCGGAAATTTCATGAAGCTTAGTCAGATACTGCTTTCGATCAAAGTCAACGGACATCCTCATCATCTCATAAACGCACCAAGGTTGGCTTATATATTCTCCGCCGATGTATGAGTCGAGAAGACCTTCCACAATGGCATTGCAATCGAGATCGGGCAATGATGTGCCGTTGCAGGATGAATAGGCAATAAACGCCTTGCACGCGTCATTGTAGATTTGAACGGTTAAAGAATTGTAAGCTGCAAACGGACCAGTCATTATCGCCTTAAATTGCTCCCCTTGAAGCTCTGACATATAGCGCTGCCATTCACCACCAGGTTCTTTTTTTGTTGCCGACATCCCATTACTGCGAGCCGATATGCCACTGAGCGAAAGTGGAATACTGATTAAGCCGTAGGAGTCTACAAATAAAAGCGAAGCATAAGCCGTAAATACATCTACGGCTTGTGTTTGCTTTAAAAAGATGGACCGCTGAGCTTCTATTCCCTCCAACTCGGCTTGGGCACTGCGCAGACGTTCTAACAGTGCGGCCGGATAAAACGAGTTGTAGATGCTTGGCAAGCTATGATAGGGAATATAATGTGTGCAACAGGCCTCGATCACGGGCTTCGATTGCTGAAGGCTAACGGATATTTCTCGCCAACAATGTAACGTGTTAGGTTTTAAATTAGAAAAATCTTGCTGTTCGTAATCCGGCCAAAAATAGGGTCTACGAAACCAGCATAGAGGGTAATCGGGGCACTGAGCAAAGAAGTTGTCTGCATAAGCGAAAGCAGATGGCAGCAAAGCATCATCGTCTCCAAGAGTCGTAACGTATTCTCCTCTTGCTTGCGTAATTCCAAAGTTAAAGTTGTGCTGCATAGAAAGCAGCTGCCCGGTAAGTACATATCGCACGCGAACGTCATTGATAGGCTCGTAGACTTTTATAACCTCCGGCCAAGTAGTATTGCCATTAATGGAGACAATGACCTCAATATCATGTCGATCTGAAGCTAGGCAGCTTTCAATGGCCGAATTGAGATACGCGAATCGATCGCGCGTTGGAATGACAACAGAATACTTTACCATGTTAGATTAGGATTAGATTATTGGCGATGTTCATGTGGCCTCCTAAGAGCACAAGATGGTAAAAGTGCATGCTTGAGATCTGGGATAATCCATTCTTGTGGTATGTAGCCGCCGAGAATTGTTGAGTAATGCCCAGGAGATTGCACAAAGTATATCGCTCACCGGTTCGATCTTGATTGCTCGGGTTAATTCGTCCTCCAAGCTTGATCGCTCAGGCAGACCGGCTGTCCGAGATCAAGGCAGTCTGTCATTAACTTAGTGGAGATCCTCAGGGTCTCCGTTCACGCCAAGGTGATAAAAAAACAAGCTGCTGCTCAAGCATTCAAATCATTCTAGGGCACTGGCATCAATACCAACAACCTCACCAGCACGCTGGTGTAGTGCCCCGGTGGCTAGCTCATGCCTAGGCTTATAGAGCAGGATCCATTTGTTCCAGGCCTAGGTAAGGGCCTTCGTATCCAGTGAAGCCGACTAATGCGTGGGTAGAGCGAGTCTTTTATCGAGCCTGGTTCACCAAGTGAAGTCCATCAGCCTCCAGGCTCGTCGATACACCATCCACACCACCAGCGGCCTAAGCGGGTTTAGCAAGATCAGCGTGCCTGCCCCGCCCTGGAATCAAGCCTCCCCCTTCACGCACTGCAGCTTCCAGCACAGGTGCGTGCCGGCCCACCACTGGTTCACCAGCAGAAACTCACCGCGAAAGCCGTATTGGTGGCCTAGATCCAGGCCCCAGGGGTCTACGGCGCTGCCATCGAGGCCCTGGCGGCGGGCGAAGTAGCTCACCGTGCCTTCGGTGATCACATTTACATGGGTGGGATCCACAAAGGCCGCCATCGAGGGGTAGGCGGGCGTCTGCGCGAAAAACAGCCCGCCCGGTTTCAACACCCGCCAGATCTCGCTCATGGTGTCGATGAACGGATTGAGCAGCTGGCTATTCACCACCGCGGTACGCGGCAGATGTTCGATGAAATCAAAGGCACTGATGAAGTCCACGCTGCTGTCGTGCAATGGCAGCGGCTCGTAGCCGATCACGCAGGGATACACCCCTTCTTGATTTGTCATCACATCCAGGCCGATCAAGCGTTCCGCGTCGAAGGGATTGCGCGGTTTGCCCCCGCAGCCGATGTCCACCGCCAGACGCTCGCCTTCGTTTAATGCCACCTGCAGGCGCGGCCGTGGGCTGGTGGGATCGGGCAGGGGAATCGCAGAACTCATCGCAGGGGCTGGTGGAGCTAGGTGTTGATGTACGAAATAATCATCGGCCTCGCTGTGGCGCAGCACATGGGCTGGATGCAGCAGCTCGCCCAAAGCGGCCGTGGGCAAGTGGGCAATCCTGGCCTCCGGGTTGAAGGTGTGGGTGCCGTCGCCATCAAAGCCGATGTTGCTGGCCAGGTTCACATTCGGCAGGGCCGCCAGGCCGCCATTGGCCATCACCGTGTAGATCCACTGGTAATCCCAGGTGTCCGGCTGGTTGTGGCGGTGCAGCCGCTCCCAGATACCCGCCCAGAAGCGCCGCTCCGCTGCATTGGGGAATAGGTGGCTGAGGGCGCCGGAATCGCGGAAGGCCGGCCAGCTGCTTAGATCCGCGTCGTACTGACGCCAGGCTCGCCGCCAGCTGGCCCAGCCCCAGCAGTGCGGTAGGTGGCTGAAGTAATAGCTGCCGCTGCCGCGCCACTGGCCATCTTGAAAGTTGTCGCCGCTGATCGCCCACACCCGTGTGTCGTGGCGGTAGTGCTCCAGTAGCTCGGCGCAGTAAGGGAAGAAATCGGGATGCACCACGATGTCGTCCTCCAGGATGATTCCCTCCTCCTCCTGCTCAAAAAACCAGCTGATTGCGCTGCTCACCCCAAGCCGGCAGCCCTGGTTGTGCTCGCTATAGAGACGCTCCACCTGGCAGGGCCAGTCCACCTCTGTCTCGATCACGGCCCGGGTGGCGGCCACTTTCTCGGCCTCTTCTGGCCGGTTGGGATTGGGCCCATCACAGGCCACATACAGCCGCTGCGGCGCCGCCGGCCGGATGGCATCGATCACCTGGCGCGTGGTGTGCGGTCGGCGCCAGGCCAGCAGCAGCACCGGCGGGGTGGGCAAGGGCATAGAAGACATGGAGGGCCGTTTGGGGGCGCCGCAAGCGTTCACTGCCGTGCAGACACAACAATCACCTGAAAACCAACCGGCGGACGCGAGCGGTGCTCCAGCGCCACAGCCGGAGGGATGGCGGCAGACGCTGCAAATTAACCCTGCTACTGCTGCTTGTCACTGCGCAACGGTGACAAGCGCCTGGAGCTGCACACTGATGCAAGCTGCCCCCGGCATCCTGCCCGTTCCCGCTGCGATGCCACCGTTGCAATCCCCTGGGGCGACAGGCCTCTGGCTTCTACACGGCGCCATGCAAGACCGGCGCCAGTTTCTGCCGCTGCTGGCGCAGCTGCCGGAGCGCTTGCCCGTGCTGCTCAGCGATCTGGCCGGCCACGGCCAGCGCCGTGAACACTGGCGCCATCTGCAGCACCTTGATCCCGCCGGCCTGGCGGCCGACCTACTGGAGCGTCACCACCAAGCTGGCCGCAGCGGGCCGCTCTGGCTGGTGGGCCACTCCCTTGGCGCCCTGGTGGCTCTCGCCCTGGCGCAGCGCCTGGCGCAGCAGGGGGTTGTGGCCGGCCTGATCCTCGGTGATCCACCGCTGCTGCCGCGCGACATCCCAGCGCCGCTGCAGGCCGGTGCCCTAGCCAGCACCGACCCGCTCGAACAGCAGCTGGTGGCCGATAGCTTCTTCCACTTCC
>Ga0247840_10012546_pt1 | contig 10019 bp, 9 predicted proteins | sample LaCruzMarch2015__FD_192404 | JGI IMG/M metagenome (GOLD analysis project Ga0247840, IMG submission 192404) | Freshwater microbial communities from meromictic Lake La Cruz, Castile-La Mancha, Spain - LaCruzMarch2015_17m | ecosystem: Environmental > Aquatic > Freshwater > Lake | place: Spain...
CGCCCGTGGACTCGAAGTCGATAAGTCGGAAGGTGTCCCCTGGAAGCGCCATGGAGATAAAACTAAAGGATTCGTGCTTCATGTGGCGTCGCTCCTGGCAGCGGCAAGTGACTTCGTTAGCAAACTCATTGATAAGGTATATTAGTCCATTTTTTAAAAAATCCGCAAGGCATATTTTGCGAAGGTGATGGGAAAGAGCGAAGAGAGGGCTAGGCCTGGGCCTATTGATGGAGGGTTCGACGCCTGGGCGCAGCGTGAACCACCAGCTTGGGCGAGCCCTTGAGGGCGAGAGCCAACCAGCGATGTAACTGGCCTGATTTTCGACCACGGCCTGCTCGATACCAGCCTGAGCGCAGAGGTAAGGCGAAGTCATTTCTGCGCACAACTCTTCCAAACCGTACTCACGATCGCCGAAATGTCTGATCTCAGAAGATGGGCGACGGTTCAGTCTTGACTCATGACCCGTAACATGGCCAAGTTCTTGAAATAATGCACTATAAAACTCCTCGCATTGGGCGAAAAGTTCAGGTTTTGGCACATTAATGGTGTCCGAATTCAGTCGATAAAACGCGCGCGGCTCCCCGTGGATACCTCTGTGCGCGCGCTTGTTGGCAGCGTGGCAAAAAACATTGACGAGGTGGGGGAATTTTCGGCGCTCGGGGGGGGGGGGGCGGTTGGCAAAACGAGGAAGCCCGTCACCTAAAATAGCGGGAGAGGAGCGGGAGAAAATCGCGATCAATGAAATAGGGCTTACCGCATTTTGCAGTAAGCCCTTGTTTTCTTTGGCTCCCCGTTTGCAACCCTCTTCATAACCATTCTCTTTCTCCCGCAGTTAACCGAAAACCTTCAATATCAACGGGTTATCAAAGATCAGGCCGTTCCGGCACGCCGGAAGCGGCGTTGATTGTACTTTCCGCTTCTATCCCTACAAGATTCCCGATTTCCGACAGCCATCAACAAACGCGGTTTCCGGGGTGGAATTTTACATATCCCATAGGACCTCGCAAGCCATGTATTCGCTCAGGACCATCCGCACAATAACACCCCCGGTCTCAACCACCGCATATTGATAATGAGTTGTTAGGCATGATTGGATTTTCCCCACTTTCTGAGTCCCCCGGTAATCTCCTCATCACCGCGTCATCAGCGCGAACACACCCCAGCCCAGGTATTCACGCGTGTAAGCGGCGTAGCGCACGGGTTCCGAGGTCAGTTGGGCTCGAACCTCTTTCGCCAACTCGTCGTCGGGATTGACTTCAAGCCATCGGCGCATGGTGAACCATTTCGCCGCCTCATATCTGTCCCAACCGTCTTGGTCAGCCAGAACCATTTCAACGACGTCGTAGCCAAGGTGGCCGAAAGACGCGAGAAGTTCTGGAAGCATAAGAAAAACGGAGATTGTGTTGGCAAGACACCCCTTGGCAACATCTTCCGTCGGCGGTAACTGCCGCCAGTAGGGCTCGCCGATGAGGATGATTCCTCCGTTGCGCAGGCTCCGCGCCAGAAGCTCGATAGTGCCGGCGACTCCCCCGCCGATCCAAGTAGCACCGACACAGGCTGCCACATCGACCTTCTCGTCAGAGACATAGCCGGCGGCATCGCCATGGATGAACTTGACTTGATCGGTGACGCCGAGTTCTTCAGCGCGGAGTTTCGCTTGATCGGTGAACAACTGGCTCATGTCGATGCCGGTGCCGATGACGTTGTGATCACGCGCCCAAGTGCACAGCATCTCCCCCGAACCGCTGCCGAGGTCGAGCACTCGGGCCCCCGATTCCAGACGCAACGCCGCGCCGAGAGTGGCGAGCTTCTCGGGTGTGATCGGGTTGTGGATGCGGTGAGCGCTTTCGGTTATGTTGAATATCCGTGGGATGTCCAATGCAGAAAATCTCCTTATGAGTGTGAATAGATTCGGTCACTGCATAACTTGTGGCAGATGCAACAGCAGCGTCCTGCAGCGACAAGGGCTAAGAGGTTCATTCACCCCATCAGACGCGCCACAAAGAACTCATAGGCATAGTACCCTGAGTGCCTCCGTGCATCTCGGGCTCCTTCGCGAGTTGATCCAACACGGCCAGCGCTTCGTCGTCGGCTCTATATTTACCACGCAGCTCCTCAATGCGAATCTCCATCGGCGTATAGAAATCTTCCCACCAGGCCTCGTCCGGCAGGGTAAAGTGGCCGATGAGCGAGAAACCGATTCTCTCGATTGCAGCCAGGACGTCTGCTACCCGGCCCATGGCCGGGTAGTCCAGGTCAAAGCTCGCTTTAACCTCGGGCGGCGGGTTCTCCTTGCGCCAGACCGCGTCGGTGAAGGCGAGGTAGCCGCCGGCGCGCAACAGCCCGTGGCAAACACGCAGGGCGCTCTCTATGCCGATATTGTAGAGAGCCCCCTCGGACCAGACGAGGTCGAAGCTCGCGGGCGACAGCCCGGGGGTGGCCATGTCACCCACCGTAGGCTGAATCCGCTCGGCGAACCCTCGCACAGCGACCGTCGCGCGCAGTCGCTCGATGCTCGCAGCATGACTGTCCAGGGCCACGATGGACCCGGATGTAAGCTCGGCGAGCTGGAGTGTCTGCCCGCCGACGCCGCAGCCCAGATCGAGCACCGCCGGCGCGGGCGGCAGATCGCGACAGAAAGCAAGGGCACTTGCGGCGCAGGCGCGGTTGCCTGGCCCCTGCCTGGGGAGCGACTCGAAAACTTCGAAAAATATCTGCCAGAAACGTGGCCTCGGCTCACTCATGTCATGCCCCATTACCCGTATCCTGCTGATCGAACACGAAAGGATGCACGGTTCACCGCCTTGCTGCACCACGTCACGGTTGATGCACTCGGGAAAAGCTTTCAGGCCTTGCAGCATCAGGCCGCCCCAGGTGTGGATGGCGTCACGTGGGCGCAGTACAATGCCCAGAGTCATGCATCCCTATCCAAACGAGCGCTTCTACGCCAAACACCCGAGGTAGGAGCCCGGTGCGGTAATTCCGCACGCCGGGATCTGTGCGGGGGCCGCTCGAAAGGGCGGTCCCTACCGCGCCCCTTTATGGCGTAGGATAGCCAAACCCGAGAAAGGGGCCGCATACGCGGCCCCTTTGAGGTGATACTCTTAGTTCGGTGCTGGTTTAGATATTAATAACTTGAGCCTTTACGAGAGCGCGAATTCTCCAACTCGTTGCCAGGCTATGCGTGCTGATGTAATCCCAGCCGTCGGACGTGGTGCGGTTCTTCAGGGTACCGTTGGAGTTCAACTTCCAGTAAGCGGTTTTGCCACTGACAGAGTTATGCCAGATGATGTGGTCATTGTTGAGGCTATCGGCATTTGTCTGCAAACGGTTGATGGACCAGCCGCTATCCAGGGTGTGAGTCGCGATCCAATCCCAGCCGTCGGTCTGAGTGCGGTTCTTCAAGGAGCCATTGGAGTTCAGAGTCCAGTACACAGCCTTGTTGCTGGCGCTGTCGTTCCAGATGATGTGGTTGGTACCAGCGCCCGCGGCGGCCTTGTTGGCGTTGGTCTGAATGCTCGCCATGCGCCAGGTAGTCGCCATAGTCCAAGTACCGATCCAATCCCAACCGTCGGTCGCGGTGCGATTCTTCAGCGTGCCGTTGGAGTTCAGCTTCCAGTACGAGGACTTGCCATTGACAGTGCTGTGCCACACGATGTGGTCAGAGTTAACGCTGTCGGCGTTTTTCTGGACCTGAGACGGATACCATCCGTCACCCGCTGCCTGAGTGGCAACATAATCCCAACCGTCGGTCTGGGTGCGGTTCTTCAAGGAGCCGTTGGAGTTCAGAGTCCAGTACACGGCCTTCTGGGTGGAGGAGTTCCACCACAACAAGTGGGAAGTGTTATTGGCGTCTTTATTTGCGTTAGCCTGCACGTGCGTCATACGCCAGGAAGTTCCCAGGGTCTGAGTGGAGATCCAATCCCAACCGTCTTGCTGAGTGCGGTTCTTTAACGTGCCATTGGAATTCAACTTCCACCAAACGCTCGAGCCACTCACGGTGTTTTGCCAGATCAGTTGATCATTGCCGCGCTGGTCACCATTTGCATGGCTAGTGGCCAGATTCCATCCGCTGGCCAGTACCTGCGTGCTTACCCAATCCCATCCATCGGTCACTGTGCGATTTTTCAAGGTGCCGTTGGAGTTCAGGTTCCAATAAACGGCTTGGCTCCCATTGAACCATTCAAGCTGATCACCTGCCTGGGGCGGGGCTGGAAGGGCCAAGCTTTGCTGGGCAAAAAGGGTTACGAGCATGGCCACGATAGCCAAAACAGAGATCATTTTCCCCACGCCTTGCCAAAAGGTTTTTTCCTTACGAGCCATCACTTGCTCCTTTTTAAAAATTAACATTTTTCTCTACCCTACAGATAATGTAAAAATTTAACCAGATCAGAACCGGTTGTCAAGCCAGAAAAACCTCCAGAGCCCCGTTCATCCTATCAAGTTCGTTGAGGACTTTCACCTCCAAGCGGGCGCGCTCAATGCACTATCATCACGTACTTGAGCCCGCCGCTCTGGACAAAGAGGTTCTTGATGCGCTTGCCGACGCGGTCGCCGTTGTAGTGGTAATCTTGCAAGCTGCGGATGCCAGCCTCCTTGGTGAGGTGCTCCATCCCGGCCTTGTCCTTTTCACGGTAAAAGATATACTGCTCGCCGGTTTCTGTCTCCCAGTGGCCCTGGGGCACGGCGTTCTTAAACCCGGCCTTTTGCAGCCGCTCGGCCACGACCTTATCGTTGCCCTCGGTCTTGGCCGTATATATCCAAATCAAATCCGGATAGCTCGGGGCGCCTGTCACGGGAGCAACCTGTGCCGACGGTGCAGCCGGCGCCATGCCAACGGCAGGGGTGGATACCGGATCGACCGCAGCCTTGCCGCCCATTGATAACGCAATCTGCTGATGATTGGACGGGACGCCGCCTTCCTTGAGCACGTAAGCATCGAGAAGATAGTCCCCGGGCTTGGGCAGTTTGAGCGACCAGCCGCAGGCGCCGTTTTCACCCTCCCCGAGAGTGAGCGCGTCTTTGATGGTGTTCAGGGTATAGGCGTTGTGCGGCAGTGGGGCGCCGGCGCCCGCGTCCAGAACACTGAGAAAGCACTTGAACGCGGCCTTGGGTCCGTCGTTGTAGATTGAGAGCCCGAACTCCGCGCTCTTGTTCGTCGTGAAGGGCACGTTGGTCAAGCGCGTGGTGAAATCAACGGTCTGCACAGCCTCGCGCACGGGTTCGGCCGTGACCTGCTTGCCCTTGGATTTGACCGAGACGCTGTGCAGCAGAGTCAGCAGCACCACGGTAAAGATCAGACTGACAGAGGCAGCAATGACGTGCCAGCTTTTCTGCTCCTTGCTCAGCCGAAACAGGAACTCGGGAATAAAGAACGAAAGGATGATGCACCCGATCTGCAAAATGACGATAACAACGATGCTGCCCAGCAAGCCGCTGAAAAAATTGAGCATAGTATCCTCCCTGACGCTTCGGGTCGTATCTCCCTGGCATCCCAGGCATATCTGGCGCGTGTGGCCCTCTTAAATAAATCCGGCAAGGGCCTGAAAGCACATCTCCGCCGGCGTTGGGCTCAGACTTCGAACGGCGCCGGGCCTTTTCGGCCGAAAAGCCGGACCGAGCGCGTCTTGGCCTTGGCCGATTCCTCGTTCTGAGGCAGCGTGACGTTAATCTCCAATATCTCGCAAACCCCTTCGCGGTCCAGATCGATTTTCACCGCTTCTTCGTCCACGGGGATGTATTTGCGGATCACGTCGAGCAATTCCTTTTGCAGAATGGGGAGATAGTCGTGCCCGCTGTTCTGGATTCGTTCATGGGCGATAATGATCTGGAGCCGTTCCTTGGCGGATTTGGCGCTCGTGACCTTTTTCGAACGATAATAGTCGAAGAATCTCATCGCATTTTCCTGAAAAGCCAGGCAAAGAAGCCCTGCCGCCGGGGTTCGAGGAAACGATGCGGCCGCTCCTCGCCCAGGAAACGGGCCACGGCGTCGCCGTAGGCGAGACCTGCCTCGCTTTTTTCGTCGTAAATGACCGGCGTGCCTGAGTTTGAAGCATGCAACACCGCCGGCGATTCTGGAATCACACCTAACAGCGGGATAGCCAGGATGTCCTGGACGTCCTGCAAGCTGAGCATTTCCCCCCGTTGCACGCGCAGCGCGTCGTAGCGCGACAAGAGCAGATGACACGACACCGGCAGCTCGTCCTGTTCAGCGCGTCGCGATTTGCTGGACAAAAGCCCCAGCATGCGGTCCGAATCGCGTACCGACGAAACCTCGGGGTTGGTCACCACGATCGCGTCGTCCGCGTGGTACATGGCCATCATTGCGCCGTGCTCGATCCCGGCCGGCGAATCGCAGACCACGTAGTCGAAATCCTTGCGCAGCTCCTCGATAATCTTGCCCACGCCTTCGGGCGTTAGGGCCTCTTTGTCGCGCGTCTGCGAGGCAGGCAGGATCGCGAGCGTTTTGATGCGTTTATCCTGAATCAGAGCTTGACGCAACGTGGCTTCGCCGTTGATGACGTTAACGAAGTCATACACCACGCGGCGTTCGCAGCCCATGACCAGGTCGAGGTTGCGCAGGCCCACATCGAAATCGATAACCACGGTTTTATGGCCTCGCATGGCGAGGCCCGTTGCAATGGCGGCGCTGGTGGTGGTCTTACCGGCGCCGCCTTTGCCGGAAGTGACCACGACGATTCTAGCCAAAACCTCTACCCTCCCTCGGCCGCGACGACTAGGCTGCCGATTTGGCTTCTAGTGATTCGATAAGCAGCTGCTCTGCCTGTAAATACGCCTGGACCTGACGTCCGGCCAGTGCGGGGTCGAGTTCTTCGCTCGTGCAGTAGACCCCGGCCACGGCCAGTAGTTCGGCGTGAAATTGTTGACAGAAGATACGTCCGTTTTCGTTTCCCTGCGCGCCGGCCATGGCGCGGCCGCGTAGCGCGCCGTACACATGGATCGAGTCGTCGGCAATGACCTCGGCGCCGGGATTGACAGAGCCGATAACAACCAGATCTCCACCCCGGGCATAAATCCGCTGTCCAGCGCGGACGTGTTGCCGTACGACCAGGCAGGTGGGCTTGGCTGCCGGGGCAGTCGTTTGCGGCGCCGCGGCTGCAAGTCGCGCAAGAGGCGGCTCGTCTTGAACGGCGCCCAAACCACAGCCGATGGCAAGCGCCTGCTGGTTCTGGTTTCCACCTTTGAGCAACACCGGGACAATTCCGACCCCCCGCAACAAGGCAACGAGGCCGAGGATATCCACGGCGCCAGGGTCTGAAACGCTTCCCTCCGGACATTCTAGCCCCTCGAGGTCTATCATACACAAAGAATTCTTGAAAAAGCCGGGCGAGGACTCGACGCGCGCGGCCAGTCCGGCCTCGATGTGCGCAAGCTGCGAGGTAGCCAGTCGCAAAACGGTCAACGCCGCGGTACGGCCTTTCAATTCAAATGGATGCACGTGACTTACGGTCCTCCCCTCGTCCTTAATGCAAGCGCAACTCCAGGACCAGCTGCGCGTTGCGACGTTCTAGTACAAACGCCGCGAACATGCAATCAACATCTAAACTATGTCTAAATTTGGGGCCTACCGGCAAGGGAGGATCAGGCAGGTGCGCGTGAAGAATATGATTCCACCCAGCCTTGGGCCACGTGCATAAAAGCCTGAAAATCCTTTAGGTGGCTCAACACCGTGGCGTGGAAAACCGTCCAATCGATGCTGTCGAACTCGTTGACCGCGCGATCGCTCAACGCAGCAGCCTCTTCCAATTTTCCAGCCAAGTCTCGATCCAGCTCACCTTGGTTCTGTAATGTGCCGAAACCCTCGGTTGTTGTCCGCGGGACGTTCATATCCAGGTCAGCGTTGCGGAGCTTAGCAATTTGCGTACAGCGCTGCACAGCGCGCTGAAGATTTATGACAATAACATCCATGCTGTCGAAATCCTGCCCCAACGCCGCGGCATCGGCTGGCAACTTCGATCTGATGCGCCCCATACAACGCGCCAAGGATACTAATTTATCTTGCATGATATCAAGTTGCATAGAATAATACCTCCTTGAGCAAACAGCTCATTACCGCACTCCACGTCACTTCTGCAATATCTCCGAATCTGGAAAAAACGCGGCCCAGGCGAACCACATGGCGTCGATGGCAGGGAGGGGCTTGAGCTTCATGCCGTCGAAAGGGCCAGCGCGGCCCTCGCCCTCGGGTGTCCATTCGGTCTTGGTCTGCTGATCCACCACCTTGCCGTTGAACATCTCCAAAATAAGCGGCTTGCCATTGGCAGTGGCCTCGAAGACGCGCACCGCAGCCAAGTCCGCGTCGTAGATGGCCGCGATCGGCGTCATGCCCAACGTAAAATTGAGCACACCCGCCTGCTCCACAGCCTGTTTCACTACTGCCACAGAATTATACACCTCGTACTGCATTCCCAGCACACGCGTCTTAGCGTGCAGGCGCTTGTCCCAATATGTCAAGCGATGCACAATAACATTATTATCGTAATAGTTCCCCCGCGTAGCATACGACCCGTAAGGATCGCGACCGTAAGAGCGCCTAACGCCTGTTGTGCGCGACAGCACTTTGGCCTTGGGATAGCGCGTGATGGCGCGTTCGAAGCTTGTCCAGAGCAGCGGAAAGGTCGTGAGCTTGGCGCCTCTGAGCGGGCCGCGGACCGCAATGCCCAGAAGCTGCGGCCAACGGCTATTGGTCGAGCGGTCGTACATCAATAGATTGTTGTTCACGAGCATGCCCGTGGTGCCGAACGCAGTGTTGAACAGCCCGACCTTGCCCTTGTATCCCACGACCGAGCCGGTCAACGGGCAATAAGTGATGGAGACCTTTTCACCGTTGACCACGTCGTTGACTATTTCGTGCCAGACCAGGACGAGTTGGGGATAGATGCGCACGTCGTCATCCGTGAATTTAGCTATGAAAACAATGTCGTTGTCGTCGTTGGACAGGGTCGCGTCCTCGACCGAAATGTAGTCAGGTCTATTGATGGCCGGGATGTCCTCACGCGACAGCCCGGTTTCGATAATACCCTCCTCGAAAGTCTTGATCCTGTCTTCAGCCAATTGCTTCGAGAGTTGCTCGTCGGTCTCCATCTTGATCCCGGCGCAGAAGCCCAGACGCGGACTTAAACCGATCGAGATGAAAGCGAAGAAAAATAGCACCCATACTAAGCGGTTCATGGTCGCTCCTGATCACGGATGGTGAGAATTGACATGCGGCGCGGGCTCGATGCCGAGTTCGCGCAGAATCACCTGGGCCGCGCGCAGCGGCGCGCCGCGCCGGCCCAAGAGGCCGTGCAGCGGCGCAAGTTTGGCCACGACGCGCTCCAGCGCCTGCGGGTCCTGAAGCCAGGCCGCGACGTGCGAGGCCAGATTCGGGCCGTCGGCCTCTTGCTGCAACAGCTCGGGAAAAATCCGCTCGTCGAGAATGAGGTTGGACAGGCTGATATGTTTCACACGCACCACGCGCCGCGCCAGCGCAAAGGTCAACCGCGAGAGTTTGTAGGCAACGATGGTCGGCGTGCCCAAAAGCGCTGCCTCGAACGTGGCCGTGCCCGAGGCCGCGAGCAGCAGGCGGCAGCTACGCATTCGCGCATAGCGATCGTCGGGAGGGAGTATCTCGACCGCGACGTCCGCTGGCCAGAGCGCGCGCAGTTCCTCTTCGCTGACCGAAGGCGCGCGCAGCAGCACGAACTCCAGCGCAGGAAAACGCTCGCGCAAAAGCCTGCCCGCACAGCCGAACTCGGGCGTGAGCGAACGAATTTCCTTTTTCCGACTGCCGGGCATGAACCCAACGCGCGCGGCCACGGGCGTGATCGTGGCCATGCGTCCCCAATCGATCAAGTCTAGAAGCGGATTGCCCACATACTCGACGTCGAGGCCGCGTTGTTTGTAGAACTCGACCTCGAAGGGAAAGATACAGATCATGCGTCGTACGTATTTTCTGATGAACTCCACACGACGCGTCCGCCAGGCCCAGATCTTGGGGCTGATGTAGTAGAAAACCG
>Ga0247840_10012548_pt1 | contig 10017 bp, 7 predicted proteins | sample LaCruzMarch2015__FD_192404 | JGI IMG/M metagenome (GOLD analysis project Ga0247840, IMG submission 192404) | Freshwater microbial communities from meromictic Lake La Cruz, Castile-La Mancha, Spain - LaCruzMarch2015_17m | ecosystem: Environmental > Aquatic > Freshwater > Lake | place: Spain...
CAATCCTTGGGAGACTCTCGTGGAAGAACGCAACGTCGATGTCGCGATTATCGGCTCGGGGACCGCCGGCCTCAACGCCATGGGTCAGGCGCGCCGGGCCGACAAGTCCTTTGTCCTGATCAACGGCGGCGAGCCCGGAACCACCTGCGCGCGGGTCGGTTGCATGCCCTCCAAGGCCATGATCCAGATCGCCGAGGATTATCATCGACGCATGCACCTGGGTCAGTATGGCGTCGCGGGCCACGAAGACCTGACCTTAAATGTTCCGCAAGCCCTCGAACACGTTCAGGATTTGCGCGACACCTTCGTCGACCGGGTGTTGAGCAACAGCACCGACGACATGCCGGCGGACCTCTTCATCCAGGGCTATGCCCGCCTGCTCGAACCGACCCTGGTCGAGGTGGCCGGCCAGCGCATCCGCGCCCGCGCGGTGGTGATCGCCACCGGCTCACGACCGCTGGTGCCGGAACCCTGGCGCGCGTTCGGCGATCGGGTGATCACGACCGATGAAGTCTTCGAACTCGAAGCCCTGCCGACCGCCATGGCGGTCATCGGCCTGGGGACCATCGGCCTCGAACTCGGCCAAAGCCTGTCGCGGCTGGGTGTGCAGATTACCGGCTTCGACCAACTCACCAGCATCGCCGGGATTTCCGACCCCGAGGTCAACCAGTGCGCCATCGATCTCATGGGGCGGGAGTTTAGGATCCGCCTGGGCGAGCCGGCGCGAATCGAAGCAGAAGGCGACCAACTGCGGGTGACCGCGGGCGAGCACAGTGTCCTGGTCGACAAGGTCTTGTGCAGTATCGGACGCATCCCCCGCGTGGACGGGCTCGGACTGGAGGTGCTCGGACTGCCCCTAGACACCCGTGGTCTCCCGCCGGTCGATCACCATAGCATGCAGGTCGGCGACCTGCCCGTCTTCATCGCCGGTGACATCTCAGGTGATCGCCCACTGCTGCACGAGGCCGGGGACGAGGGCAAGATCGCCGGCTACAACGCCGCCCGCATCGACCAGACCCCGACACGCTTCCGCCGCAAGACACCGCTGTTCATCAACTTCTGCGACCCCAACATCTGTGCGATCGGGCAGCGCTGGGAGCAACTCGATCCGGCGACCACGGCGGTCGGTCAAGTCAAGTTCGCCCCGGTCGGCCGGGCGCTCATCATGGGCAAAAACCGCGGCCTGCTGCGCGTCTATGCCGACCAGGCCAGCGGACACCTCCTCGGCGGCGAGATGATCGGTCCCAAGGGCGAGAACCTGGCGCACCTGCTGTGCTGGTGTATCGAACAGGGCCTGACCGTCGGCGACCTGCTGCGGATGCCCTTCTATCACCCGGTCATCGAGGAAGCCCTGCAATCGGCGCTCTATGACCTTTATGCCAAGGTGCATACCAAGAACAGCGGGGGGCTTACTGAACTGGCGCCTTTGCCGGACTGAGCTGTCTTGCCCTCGCGAAAGCCACTCGCTGCACATCACCTACGGGGAATTCGGGCGGAGGCCGCGAAGTGCACCGCTACAAGTCCACCACCATGATCGTCGCTCCGGCCACAGCGATCACCCGGATTTATCCACAGATGTCACAGATGTTCACAGATGAAGAAAAATCTGTGTTCATCCGCTACGTACAACTCAGCGTCTGCCGCCTCGTGGTAATGGACCTCAATCACCTAAAGGTGATTTTCGGAACACCGGATACCACCCACCATCGGCTCGGATGTAGGTGCGACTTCAGTCGCACCGACTCGGACACAGGTGCGACTGAAGTCGCACCTACACTGACCGGTATCCAAACTGTCGGAAATCACCTAAGAGTCGCTCCGCCTCGGCATAGACAGCATCCGCCGGCCGCGCCCGGGCCGAGCCGTTGCGGTAGGCGGCGAACCGCCGCTCCGCCTCCTCGCTCCAGAGCCGGTCGGACGCGCGCTCGTCAAGGTCGTCGAGGCTCTCAAGGAGTCGTTCGGCCAGTACCGCCCGGTCTTCGACCGGCAAACGCAGTGCGGTCTTCAAGACCTCTTCAACAATGACCATGGCTTCTTCTCGCTGATAGCGGTTGCTTGAATCGCTCGAACACTGGCTCTGAGTTTCCGCCCATTGACAACGGACAGCAATGCCGCCAGCCTCAGGCGCGGGGCTGATCAGCGCGGCGCATCCACCAGCCGTCGCGCCGCCTGCCGACAGCACTGCCAAAAAAACTCCGGCGGACGTGACTGCACGACCGTCAACCGCCTGCAACGCATCGACCTTGACTGACCGCTGTTTTCAGGTACACCGACCATGCTGAACCGCATTCGACGTTTCTTCGACACCCATCTGGGCGCGGGCCCAGCCGACCAGGACCCGGCCGCGGCCGCCCGGTGTGCCGCCGCCGCCCTGCTGCTGGAGATGGCCCACATGGATGACGCCATAACGGCGGTGGAACAGGCGGCCATCGTCGCCGCGGTGCGTGAACGCTTCGGCCTGTCGCCCGAACAGGCGGACGAATTGATCGCCTGCGCCCAGGAGGAGCGGCAGCAGGCCACCGACGACCACCAGTTCACTTCACTCATCAACGCCGAGTTCGACCCCCGGCAGCGGGCCGCCCTGGTCGAACTGCTGTGGCAGGTCGCCTATGCCGATCAGGTGCTGTGCAAACATGAGGAGTATCTGGTGCGCAAGGTGGCGAATCTGCTCCATGTGCCGCACCAGACCTTCATCGCCGCGAAGCATCGGGTCATGGGCGAGAGCCCCGGATGAGATCCGGTGCAGCTGGCCTGAGAGCGCATAGCGCAAGCACCGAATCCGGTGCCTCGCATTTACGGACCCCGACCCTGTTGTCTCAGCTACGCAGCAAGCGCTCCAACAACAGGCTCCGCAACTCCCTGCGCCCATCCAGCACCGCGAGCACCAGCACCGTATCGCCGTCGATGCGGTACAGGATGCGCCACGGGCGCTCGATGACCTCGCGATACTGATGCACATCCACGACGCGCAGCTCCGGGACGACCCGCCCACGCTCCGCCGCGACCGTCAGCGATCCGGCGCGCGCCTGAAGCCGGTCGAGCACGGTCAGCGCATTCTCGATGCTGTCGGCGGCGATGTAATCGACGATGGCATCCAGGTCGCGGCGGGCGGTCTCGGTCCAGCGCACGCGCCGCTCAGGCATGGTCGGGGCGCGCGCCGAGGATGCGCCGGCGCACATCCGCGAGCACCTGCTCCTGCTCGCTGAGCCGCCCCTGCGCGCTATCGCGCTCGCCCTGGGCCAGGAGCTTCAGCATCAGCAGCGCCTGCTCACGGGCCTGATACTGCGCGTAGTCCTCGACCACGGCCCGGGCTCGCCCGTTTTGCGTCAGTACCAGGGTGCCCGGCTCGTCACGGATGCTGTCTAACAGCCGGCTGGCGTCGGCCTTGAATTCGCTGAGGCTCAGGATGGATTGACTCATGGCATCGAACCGTTTTCAGACTGAATTTAGTCTCCAAAGGATGCCGCACGGGCTGGGTGGCGTCAACCATTCCTTCTCGAAAGCGATGTCGACCAGCTAACGGCCGTGGAAGGAACATCAAGCCACCCCGGAAGATGAAAGTCCCCCGTGGGAGCGGCGTCCCCGCGGTGACCGCGAGCGCTGCGGTTAAGCACCCGGCCCCGTCGCGGCGGGACGCCGCTCCCACGGGGTCGCCGCGCGACGTTCACGGTGAGCCCCCGGTGTTCTTGTGGCCGGAGCGACGATCAAGGCGGCCGTAAGATCACGCTGGTCCGACCTTTGTTGGCCCGCCGCGGCAACTGCCTGTACACTCGCGGGTTGGTTCGTGCCGCCTTCCGCGGCTTATTGCCCAACGCCTTCCTGCCCTGCTCAGCGATTCAAGCCATGCCCAGCCCGCCGCCGCTGCCGACCCGCCAGGACCCGAACCGCACACCGCGCTGGCGCTGGATCATCGCCCTCGGTGCCGCCGGGTTGTTGCTGATGGTGTTGGCGTTTGCCCTGCGATCAATCGAACGACCGATGCAGTTGATGCTCGCTGCCACGGAGATCCTGCCGCTCGAAGGCCAAGCCTTTCAGGTCGACCTCAAACACCGTCTCCCCTGGCCCTGGCAGGCGCGCAGCGATAACCCGTTCAATCTCTATCGCTCCGAATTGCTGTTGTTCGAGGACGGGCGCAGCCTCGGACCACCGCACGCACCCTATGATCAGGTCCATCAGGACGGCGGGGGCGGCTATCTTCACTGGGCGAGGCTGTTGATCTTCAGTACGCCCGATCACACGGACCCGCGCACCAATGGCCGCGGCTACGAGATCCGCTTCAAGGCCGGCGTCTCTTACCGAATCCTGCGCCAACTGGTGGACATCGGCGGGTTGCTGCTCCTGGCCGCGCTCGGTGCCGCGCTCTGGAAACAGCGCCGGGCCGCCGCTCGGGTGATCGCCGCGGGTGCCGGGCACCTGCGCCGCCGCTACCGGGATTACCTGCTGGCCGGACTGATCCCAACCGCGGTGTCGCTGGCCGCCCTGTGGCTGATTCCGCCGCTCTGGAACGGCTCGGACAGCACCATCTGGCTGCTCTGGCAGTTGAACTGGATCCCGCATCATCCGCCGGCTTATCCCCTGTTCATGGCGGCCGTCAACACGTTGTTCGAGGGTCCGCCGCAGATCCTGCGCGTCACCCAATGGGTCCAGCACCTGGCCTCTATCCTGGCAATCGCCTATCTGGCCTCCGCCTACCGGGTCGGCTGGCAGATCCTGCTGGTGTCGGCCCTGGCCTGTGTCGGCGGCGGGCTGAACCTGTTCGCCCATGGATTCTTTACCGAGGGGTTGGCGACGCCGCTGACACTGCTCTTGCTCGGCGCCCTGCTGCGGCTGCACCGGGACGGCCTGACCACGGGCGTGGCCGCGGCACTGGGTCTCGCGCTCCTGGCGGCGAGTCTCAGCCGCCACGCGCTGCTCATTCTGGGTGTGCTCCCGGTCGCCTACCTGCTCCTGCTGGCGATCCTGTCGCGCGGCAAGGCCGCCGGCCTGGTGGTCATCGCCCAGGCGGTCGCCCTGGTGGTCGCGGTCGGCGTCACCAACAGCGCCGTCAACCGTTATGTTTCACTGCTGCTCGACGCCCAGGAGACGTCCATCATCGGCCGGGTCGGTGTCTATCGCATCCAGGCCGCGTACGAATTGGTGCCTCCCGCGGCCCGGCCGGCCTGGCTGGCGGCCATCGGCGCCCGCGCCGCGGACCCGGCGGTGCAGGAGGCGCTGCCGCTGCTGGCGCGGACGCCGAACCCTTGGACCGGGCCGCGGGACGCGATCGCCGCGACGCCCGCGCTTTATGGGCAACACCCGGATGCCCTGATGAATGCCGGCTACCGGGCCTTCGCCTACGCGCCCGATCCTTATGCCTGGCGTCAGATGGGCGAGGAATTCACACGCGCCATCGTCGGCATCGGCTCGTCGAGCTATTGTCCCGGCCAGGTGAGCTGTCTGCTGGGTAGCTCGGCTGTATCGATCGAATCGGTCTTTTCGGCCGACCCGCGCTACCGCAGCGCTGTGGCCGGGACCGGGGCCGAGCACGTGGAAACGGCCGTCCTGTATCGCACGCTGGCCACCAGCCCGCTGACCCGGGTGCTGGACACCCTGCTGCCGCTGATCCCGCTGCACCGGCTCTTGTTCCTGGCCGCCTCCCTGGCGCTGGCCCTGGCCGCCGCCGTGCTGACCCGCGATGCGCGGATCAGCGCTCTGGTCGCGGCCCTCTGGCTGGGCGCTCTGGGCTATGCCCTGGCCCTTACGTTCATCACGGTGGTCCTGCCACGCTATCTCTCACCCATCGACACGCTGGTCTGGGTGTCGAACGGTGTCGCACTCGTCGCCTTCCTGGCGCGGGTCGACGTTAAACAATAAGGCTCAGCGAAATGTCGACGCGCTATGCAACACTGGGATCACAGCAGCGAATGGGGCGGTCACAATGAATGTCGCGCACAGAATTGCAATCCTGGAGAAACTTGGCTATTCTCTTTCGCGAGACGCGCACATTCTGGACTTTGGCTGTGGAGCGGGTCGGTCCGTTTATGCGCTGGTTGACCAAGGCTTTTCCAACACATTCGGATTTGATGTGACGGACTACCTTGAATTGCGCAACCCGAGTGACCGTGCGCGCTTCTTTATTTCGGAGTCCAGTCGACTTCCGTTTGAAGATAACAGTATTGATCTCATCATCAGCGATCAGGTTTTCGAGCACATAAAGGATCAAGTCGGCGTACTTCGGGAACTGTACCGGATCATGCGTCCCGGGGGAGTTGCTTTACACATCTTTCCGAGCCGGTATTGCCTGATCGAAAAGCACATCCATGTTCCGCTTGGCGGTGTGATCGGTCACCGCTGGTGGTACAAGATTTGGGCGCTGCTGGGAATACGCAATCAGTATCAGGCTGGGCTCTCCGCGGATGAGACAGCAGATCGCAATGCGTTTTATTTCGTCGAAGGACTCAACTATGTCTCGAATTCGTGCTATCGGGTGGTATGGCAGACGCTCGGCTATCAGTATCAATGGATTGACGTGGAGTTTTTTGACACCATTGATCGCCCCGCCGCGCGTGTGATTGCGAAAACGCTCCGAATGCTGCCGGTGCTACGCTGGCTGAACCGAACATTTCGAACGCGCAGAGTTTTTTTAAGGAAGTAGTCTTACCGGTGGCGTTTCCTCAATCAGGATCTCCTTGATGGTTCAATTGAAAAACTGGGATCCCCCGCGCTATCGGATTCAGCACTGGGCTTGGTTAGCACTCGGGCTCGGGATCGTCGCGCTGTTGCTTGCGTACGGACTGTCCATGCTCGGTCGAACGGTCCACTTTGATCTCGCTCCAGGCGAACTGGAACAGGCGGTCGGTCAGTCTTTTGTTTTACAGCTCAAGGGCCGGCCGGGATGGCCCTGGATCCTGCCCGGCGATCAAGTCGACCGGCTCGAACGCTCCGATCTGCGCCTGTACGAGGATGGGCGGCCATTGGGTCCTCCGCATGCGCAACACGCGAGCATTCGCGACGGCGGCGGAGGCAGCTTCTCGCACTGGCAACGCTATCTGCTGTTCAGCACACCCGATCGCTCGGACCCGCGCACCAACGGGCGGGTCTATTCAGTGACCGCCACGGCCCGAATCGCCCCCGCGATCATCACTTGGACCCTGGCCATCGGCGGCGGTGGGGTGCTGCTCGGCCTGAGTCTGCTCGGCTGGCAACAGCGGGCGCGCTGGCTCGCCGCTGGACGGCACCGCGCCGCGCACCTGTGGCGGCGCCGCTGGGACTATGCTGCCGCGGGCGCCTTTCCCGCGGCCGTGGGAGTCTTCGCGTGGCTTGCCCTGCCGCCGATCTGGAACGGCTCCGACAGCGTGATCTGGCTACTTTGGCCCTGGAATCTATTCCCGCACCATCCAATCCTTTACCCAGCCTTCATGGCCGTCGCAACCACCTGGTTCCCGGAGTCAGGGGCGGTGCTTTCATTCGCGACTGCCGTCCAGCACCTGGCGGCGATCGGTGCGCTCATCTACCTGGCATCCGCCTGGCGCGCGCGCTGGCAGATCGTCATCGTCTCCGTGCTCGCGTGTCTTGGCGTCGCACTCCAACTGTATGCTCAGGGGCTGATGACCGAGGCGCTCGATCTATCGTTCCTATGCATCCTGCTTGGCGCCGTGCTGCGACTGCGGCGCGATGGGCTGAGCTCGGCGGTCGGTACCGCGCTCTTCGTCGGGTTTCTGGGGGGCATGTTGACCCGCCACGCGTCCATCGTGTTCGCCGCGATCCCACTCGCCTACGTCGTGATCGCCGCACTCTTGTCGGAGCGGCGCTGGTCGGGTGCTACCTGGCGGCCCGTGGGTGGGGTGATCGCGGTGATGCTCCTCGCCTTGGTGACCGCCAAGGGACTGACCGGCTCGGCCTGCCATCTGACCGAGAACTCCTGCATCTCGATCATCGGTCGGGCCGGAGTCTATCGCATTGTCGCTACCTATCACTTGGTACCTCAGGGGGAGCGCGCGGCCTGGCTCGAGCGGTTGGCGGGGGCCGCCCCGGACGCGCCTACCGCCCAGGCACTCACCATCATGGCGCAGACCCCCGACCCCTGGCTGGGAACGCGCGAGGCAATCGCCGCGGAGCCGGACCTGTGGCCCAACGACCCGGACGCGCTGATGAATACGGGTTTCCGGGTCTTCGTGTGGTCCCTCGATGGTGATACCCTGCGGCAATGGGGCCGGGAACTGAAGAAGGCGGTGTTCGGACCCGTCGCGGGCGTCGGCTTTGGAAACGGACAATTCGAGTCCTTGCTGCACGCGTCGGCGGATAGCATCAGGGTCGTCTTCCCTCCGGAGAGGGATTACCTGCGGGCACTGCAAGGCACCGGCGCGGAGCATCCGGAGTCCGCGGCCCAGTACCTCGATCTGGCCAAGCTGCCGGCCACCCGACTGCTCGATCTGTTGCTCCCGCTGGCGCAAGGAATCCGCATCCCCCTACTGCTCGCCACCTGGCTGCTTGCGCTCACCGCGCTGTGGACCTGTCGATGGGCGGACGTGATGGCCTTGCTACTCAGCATCTGGGTCGGATTCGCCGCTTACGCCCTGGCACTCACCTTGGTGACCATCGTGCTGCCGCGCTACCTGGCGCCGCTGGACCTCTTGCTTTGGCTGAGCAACGCCATCGCGATCTGCGCCCTGATCGACCACGGCTCACACCGACGTCGACCCGGGGCTTTGCCGCGCCGCGTGCGCGAGGACTGACCAACGATGTGCGGCATTGCCGGACTGCTCACGTGGGATAACGCGGCGGATACGCAGATCGTGCGGGCCATGACCGACCGCCTGGCGCATCGGGGGCCGGACGCGGCCGGCGTGGCGGCCTTGGGGCCACTGGCGCTGGGCCATCGGCGACTGTCGGTCATCGACGTGTCCCAGGCCAATAATCAGCCGCTCTACGATCGTTCCGGGTCGCTGGTCATCGCCTACAACGGCGAGATCTACAACTTCCGGGAGATTCGCCGGGAATTGGAACAGGCCGGCGCCGCCTTTCAAACCCAGGGCGACACGGAGGTCATCCTCGAAGCTTACAAAGCCTGGGGCGAGCGCTGTCTGGAGCGCTTCAATGGCATGTTCGCATTCGCGCTGTGGGACGCCCCACGCCGCCGACTCTTTCTGGCCCGCGACCGAGTCGGTGAGAAGCCGCTCTTCTACTGCGAACTGCCCGCCGGCGGGCTGGTCTTCGCCTCCGAGCCGCGCGCCTTGCGGGCGCATCCGACCGCGCTCGGTGCGGTCGATCCGGTTGGTCTGGCCCACTATCTGATGCTCAATTACACCCTGGGGAACCATAGCCTGCGACAGGGGCTCAAGCGGTTGCCGCCCGGACACTTTCTGATCTGTGAAGAGGGCCGGCCACTGGCTCCGCGGTCCTACTGGGACCTGGCGGAGGCCTACCGCAACAAGCGTCGCTTCGGCTCCCAAGACGAGGCCGCGGAGGAGTTGCTGGCCCTGATCGATGACGCGGTGCGCCTGCGGCTGGTCAGTGATGTCCCGCTCGGCGCCTTCCTGAGCGGCGGGGTCGATTCCTCCGCCGTGGCCGCCGCCATGGCGCAGGCCCTGCCCGCCTCCCAGGTGCACACCTTCAGCATGGGTTTTGGCATCCCCAGCTTCGACGAGGTCGATACCGCCCGCGCGGTGGCTAACGTGCTCGGCCTGGACCATAAGGATCGGGTGGTCACACCGGACCCTGAAAGCACGGTCCAGGCCATGGTCTGGGCCGCCGACGAACCGCTGGCGGACACCTCCGCCGTGCCGACCTATCTGCTGGCGGCCTTCGCCCGTGAATACGTGACCGTCAGCCTGTCCGGAGATGGTGCCGACGAGTGCTTCGCCGGGTACGAGACCTACACCGCCGACCGGCTCCATCGGGCGCTGTCGTGGCTACCGCGGGGTCTGGCGCGGGCAAGCTTCCGGGCGGCGGATGCCGTGCTGCCGGTGAGTTTCTCCAAGGTCAGTCTGGACTATAAGGTCCGTCATTTCCTCGCGGAACTCCATCTGGACTTCCCGC
>Ga0247840_10012550_pt1 | contig 10017 bp, 8 predicted proteins | sample LaCruzMarch2015__FD_192404 | JGI IMG/M metagenome (GOLD analysis project Ga0247840, IMG submission 192404) | Freshwater microbial communities from meromictic Lake La Cruz, Castile-La Mancha, Spain - LaCruzMarch2015_17m | ecosystem: Environmental > Aquatic > Freshwater > Lake | place: Spain...
GGCGGGTGAACGGCACCCATTACCAGCGCACCTCCGAGGCCTGGCTCAAGAATATGGATGCCAACGAGGCGGCGATTCTTCCGATTCTCGAAAAGACCTACGGGGCCGACCAGACCGCCAAGTGGCGGGCTTACTGGCGCGTTTTCTTCATGTCGTGCGCGGAACTCTGGGGATTCCGCGAGGGCAACGAATGGCTCGTGAGCCATTATCTTTTCCGGAAGCCCGCCCGGTGACTCCATCGTTCCGGCCGCTGCGTCTGGTGGTCTTCGGTTTGGTGTCCGGCTGCCTTCCACTCGGCGCCCAGTCCGCGGGCGAGGTGATCGCCCGTGGCGTTGACTTGGACCGCAGGCACCGGCATGCGGAGGCGGCCCAGGTCTATCTTGAGGCCTCTGCCAGAGCGCCGGATCATCCCGAAATCCTCCGCTGCCTGGCCGGGCAATACCTGCAGCTTATGGGCGAAACAAACGACACGGCGGCAAAAAAGCAGCTCGGAACCAAAGCTTTGGCCGCTGCCGAAGCCGCCCGGAAGATCGCGCCGGAAAACGCCAAAGTCCGCCTCATGATGGCGATTGTCTATGGCCGTGTCGCCCTGCTGGAGCCTCCGGCCCGGCAGGTCGAGATGTCCCGCCTGATCAAGGAAGAAGTCGATGCCTCCCTCGCGCTGGATCCGAACGACAGCCAGGCCTGGTATCTCCTCGGGCGCTGGAACTACGAGATGGCCAGCCTGAATCCGCTTCTGCGCGGGCTGGCCCGCGTGGTTTTCGGAAAGCTTCCCGATGCCGGCTTGGGCCAGGCCGGAGAATGTTTCCAAAAAGCGATATCTCTGGGACCGCCGCGGCGGGCGAATCATATCGAGCTGGGCCGCACATATGCCGCGATGGGACAAAAAGCCGAGGCCGGGCAGCAGCTGAATAAAGGGCTGGCCATGACCCCGATCGGAAAAGATGATGTGGAGGCCGGGGAACGCGGCCGCAAAGCGCTGGAACGCCTCTGATCCCCGCCTACCTATGGCTTTTCCCGCACAGCAGAAAAACCCGAGAGTCTCCGTTCGGAGGGATGGGGTCGTGATCGGTGAGTATCATCCGCTTCAGATGGGATCCCTTTTGGAGACCGGGCACTTGCAGAAGGCGGATCTCTGCCTCGATCCGGAGACGGGGGAATGGGTTCCGCTCAGGGGCTTTTTAGAGAGCGGGGGGGTCCCGGGGTATTCGCGCAACCGGGACCGCCAGAAGGCCCCCGCGACAAGCGGATCCCGCCGCGCGGATGCCAGGGCGCGAAACGCATGGGTCCCCTGGATCATCGGCTTTTTTGCCCTGGCTGTTGCCTCGGGGGCGGTTTTCTGGGCGTGGAAGACGTCGGCGGAGCTTGGCGGCCTCCAAACAAAGCTCTCCCGCGCAGAGGCCGCCAATTCGGAATGGGAGAAAAAATATCGCGATATCCTCTTCGCCGCCCGCGAGGTGGCCGCCCGCGATCAGGTCCGCGGCCGGGTGATCATTCGGAATGCCGGCGGAAAAAGGATCGCCCTCCCGGGAATCAAAGTGCGGCTCTATGCCCGCGCGGAAATGGAGACATACCTCGCGGATCGACAGTCCCGGCTTTCCGAAGCCGGCGGCACCGACCCCGCCCGGCTTTCCCTCCACTTCCTGAAAAACCTGCCCCCGCCGCTCGAAACAACGAGCAGCGACTCCGACGGTCGGTTTGAACTCAAGATCCCCGCCGCCGGGGAGTATATCCTCCAGACAAGCATCCGTTCCGCAAAAACCGGGGAGATGAGGCTCTGGTTCGTGGCCTTTGACTCCCGCGATCCGCTGAACACGCCCGTGGATATCACCGAATCCCATGTCGTCCGCCAGTTCAACCCTTTCCTGATGATCGTCGATGGCCGCTGAACGGAAAGATTCCCGCCCCCCGTGGCAGCAGGCCCGGCCCGGCAAGCCGGAGTTTTTTGCATCCTGATGCAGGGCGACCGCCAAAGAATCTTTCGACTGTCAAGGCGCATCCCAGGGGGAACGGGCGTCCCGCCCGTTTAGAGACTGGAAATCCTATCGGAGTGGTGTGCCCCACACCGGCAGGCCGCCCGATACTGCCAGGATAAGTGGCATGGGCATCCTGCCCATGCGAGGTTTTCCCAACATGGGCATGCCCATGCCCCCGTTTTCGCCCGGGCACACCGGGCATGCATCAACAATATAATGCGTTTGCCCCGCCTTGATTCTCGACAGGGTAGGCGGGTAGCGGATAAGCAACTTTCATGGATATTTTGAGCGTCTTGTTCCTTCCGGAGGTTTTTCTGGTCTGGACATCCCTGGCGAAGACGATCGGGCTGCTGGCCGTGATTCTGGGCCTTGTTTCTTACACCGTGTATGCGGAGCGCAAAGTTTGTGCGCTCATCCAGGATCGTGTCGGGCCGAACCGCGTCGGAATCCCGCTCACCCTTCTCGGAATGAAGAAAGACATGCCCTTCCTCGGGCTCGGCCAACCGATCGCCGATGCGATGAAATTGCTGCTGAAGGAAAACTTCATGCCGGCGAGCGTCAACAAGTTCTACTACTATATCGCGCCGAAGCTGGCGATGGTCCCCCCGATCCTCGTCCTGGCGGTCCTGCCTTTCGGGTCCTCGCTCTTCGGGGTTCCGATGGTCATCGCCGACATCAACATCGGGGTCCTCTATGTTTTTGCGGTGTCCTCGCTGGGAGTCTACGGAATCGTCCTCGCCGGCTGGGCCTCGAATTCCAAGTATCCCTTCCTGGGCGGCATCCGGTCCACCTCGCAGATGATCTCCTACGAGCTGGCGCTCGGGTTGTCGGTGATCCCCGTCTTCATGCTCTGCGGCACGCTGAGCCTTCCGGACATCGTCACCTGGCAGGTGCGGAATGGCTGGCTCATCGCCCCGTGGTGGCCCAAAGGTCTGGACTGGCAGATGATCCTCTCCGGCGACGTTCAAGCCATCCTGGGCACATTCGCGGCGGGGTTCTCGTGGCAGCGGATCGCGCTTTGGATCCCGATGATCATCTCCTTCTTTGTCTTTTTTGTGGCCATGTTCGCCGAGACGAACCGCCTGCCGTTTGACCTTCCGGAAGCCGAACAGGAACTCGTCGGCGGATACCACACCGAATATTCCGGCATGGGGTTCGCTCTGTTTTTTCTGGGGGAATATGCGGCCATGATCGCCGGTTCCGGCGTGATTGTGACCCTGTTCCTGGGCGGCTGGAGCCTGCCGCTGGTGCCGGACGGCTCGATGGCCGGACTGCCGGGCGCCCTCTTCGGTCTCATCAATATCGGAGTTTTCTTCGCCAAGGTGAGCGCCCTGCTCCTGGTCTTCATCTGGGTCCGCTGGACGCTTCCGCGCTTTCGCTACGACCAGCTGATGAAGCTCGGCTGGTATTTCTTCTTCGAGCTGGCTCTCGTCAACATCTTCATCGCCGCATTCATCGTGGCCTACGTTCGCTGACCTGAAGATGAAAGTCCTGCGCCCCGCCGATCGCGGCTACGAAAAGTCCCTGTTGTCCCTGAACCGCCGCGCGGTCCCGGATCCGAAAGTCCGCGCACTGGTGGAGGAGATCCTTTCCGCGGTGGAGAAGGAAGGGGATGTGGCGCTGCTGCGATACGCCAGGAAGTTCGGTGGGCCGTCGCTTGTTGCCTCGCAGATCCCGGTCGCCCCCGCGGAAACCGCCCGCGCGCTCGCGGAGCTTCCCGCCCCGACGCGCCGCGCCATCTCCGCCGCGCGCGCGAACGTCCGCAATTTCGCCCGCCGCAGCCTCCGGAAAAGCTGGTTCATGAAGAACCGCCAGGGAACGGTCGTCGGCGAGCGCTTCGATCCGTTCCAGCGCGTAGGCATTTATATCCCCGGCGGAAGCGCCCCCCTGGTCTCCTCGGCGATCATGACCTGCACGCTGGCCGCGGCGGCCGGTGTGCGCGAGATCGTGGCGGTCACGCCCGCGGGAGCGGACGGCCGTGTGCATCCGGCCCTGTTGGCAGCGCTGGCGGAATGCGGGGCCACGGAGATCTACCGCGTGGGCGGGGCCCAGGCGATTGCGGCGCTGGCTTGCGGCACGAAGACCATCCGTCCCGTCCAGAAGATTTTCGGCCCCGGCAACGCCTGGGTGGTCGAGGCCAAGCGCCAGGTTTTCGGGCGGGTTGCGATCGATCTTCTTCCCGGCCCGAGCGAGGTTCTGGTGATCGCGGATAAAACCGCGAATCCGGAGTGGATTGCCGCCGATCTCCTGGCGCAGTCTGAGCACGGCCATGGAAGTCAGGCGATCCTGCTCACCGACTCCGAAAAAATCCTCTCCGGAGTCGAAAAGGCGCTCGCCCGGCAGATCAAGCTTTCCCAGCGCCCGAAAGAACTCGCGATGGCGCTCAAGAACGCCACGCTCGTCCTGGTCAAGCATCTGGATGAGGCCATCCGACTCGCCAATGCCTACGCCGCGGAGCATGTTTCTATCGCCACTTCCAGGCCGGGGGAGATCGCGCTCCAGCTGACCTCCTCGGGCTGCCTTTTTCTCGGGGGCCTCTCGCCGGTTGTCGGGGGGGATTTCCTGGCCGGCCCGAGCCACGAGCTTCCGACCGGGGGCGCGGGGAAATCTTTTGCCGGGCTCACTGTCGATCAATTCCAGCGCCGGACCAGCGTGGTCCTCTTCGACGAGCCTTCGCTGCGGGCCTCTCTGCCTTACCTCGAGACGTTCAGTGCGATTGAGGGACTGGATGCGCACGGACGCTCGGCGCGCATCCGGCTCGAAAAGTGATTTGGAAAATCCGCGGTCGCGACCATGATCTGACGCGCTGCGGCTGGATCTTCGGGGTTCTCAACGTGACCCCCGATTCGTTCTCGGACGGCGGGGCGTTTGTTTCCCCGGATGCGGCGATCCGACACGGACTGGAGATGGCCGCCATGGGGGCCGAGGTCCTGGATGTCGGGGGGGAAACCACCAAGCCGGGGGCGCTGCCGGTCCCGGCTGACGAGGAACTTTCCCGCGTCCTTCCGGTCATCAAAGGCCTCAGGGCCGCCGGCGGGGATTTTCTCATCTCCATCGACACGTCCAAGGCCGCTGTCGCGCAGGCAGCCTGGGAGGCCGGAGCGGACATCATCAATGACGTCACCGGCCTGCGCGGGGATCCCGAAATGTCCGGGCTCGCCGCCCGCACCGGAGCCGGGGTCGTGATCATGCATATGCAGGGGACGCCCCGGACGATGCAGGAGTCGCCGCATTATTCGGATGTCGTCGCCGAGGTCGGGAATTTTTTTCGACAGGCGATCGGGCAGGCGGTAAACTCCGGCATTCACCCGATGAGCATCGCACTCGACCCAGGAATCGGATTCGGCAAGACCCCCGAGCACAACTGCCTTTTGCTCCGGGACCTTTCCGCGTTCACCGGGCTCGGGCGTCCGCTTCTGGTCGGCCTCTCCAGAAAATCGTTTTTGGGCTGGATTGCCGGAAGCCCGGCGATGGCGGACCGGTTCTGGCCGGGCGTTGCGCTGACCAGCTTCTGCCGGGAGCGCGGGGCAAGAATTTTCCGTGTCCATGACGTGAAGCCTCATCGGGAGGCGCTTCGGATGACCGAGGCGATACTCGGCGATGATTAAGACGGTCGGCGTATTTCTCCGCGAGAATTGGTCCTCGGGGGTCGAGATCGGCATCCTGGCGGTCGTTCTTTACTATTCCTACCTCTACCTTCGGGGAACACACGGCGCGCGGATCTTCATCGGGCTCGCCCTCATTTTTCTGACCCTGACCCTCGTCTCGCAGATTTTTAATCTGATGGTGATCGGGTGGCTGCTGCGGAGCTTTTCGGTCTTTCTGGCGATCGCCCTGGTGGTGATTTTTCAGCCGGAATTGCGACGGGCGCTCACCGAGCTTGGCAGCCACCACTTTTTTACGTCGGCCTTCGAAGAGCGGGAGACCATCGAGGAGGTCACCGATACCGTCTTCGAGCTTGCCAGCAAGGGATTCGGGGCGCTCATCGCCATCGAGCGGGAGCTTAGCCTCAAGACGTTTGTGGAGACGGGCGTGCGCCTGGACAGCGAATACTCGAAAGAGCTTGTTCTCACGCTGTTCCAGCCGAAGACCGTGCTTCATGACGGAGGCCTGATCCTTCGCAACGACCGCATCGTTGCGGCGGCCTGCATCTTTCCGCTCACCCAGCGAGAAGACCTGGATCGCAATCTCGGTCTCCGGCATCGGGCCGGGCTCGGGCTCAGCGAGGAGTCGGATGCCGTGGCGATTGTGGTTTCGGAGGAAACCGGTCAGGTTTCGATTTGCCACAGCGGCCTGATCGAGCGCAATCTGAGCGTCGAAAAATTCCGTCGCCGGCTCAGCCAACTCCTCCTCCATGACAAGTATGAAAGAGAAGATCCTCAACAACTGGAAAGCGAAGGCCGCCTGCCTGATCCTGGCGGCCGCTCTCTGGTATCTCATCAAGCAGAACGTGGAAAGATCAAGCACAGGGTTTGAGTTCCCCCGCGACCGCGCCAACGAAACATCCAGACTTTTACCCAATCCCACCACCAATGAGCCAACACCAGCGAAAACTCTTCGGCACTGACGGCATTCGAGGCGTCGCCAACATCGAGCCGGTCACAGCCGAGACCGCCCTCAAGCTCGGCCGCGCGGCCGCCCATGTCTTCACCGCTCTCGGGGGTCCGGGCCATCATCCCGGCAGCCGCCGGAAGGTTGTTCTCGGAAAAGACACCCGGCTCTCGGGCTACATGCTGGAAAATGCCATGGTCGCCGGCCTCACCTCCCTGGGTGTCGATGTGCTGGTCATCGGCCCGCTCCCCACTCCCGGCGTGGCCTTCATCACCCGCTCCCTGCGCGCCGACGCGGGGATCGTCCTCTCCGCGTCCCACAATCCCTACGAGGACAATGGCATCAAATTTTTCCGGCACGACGGCTACAAGCTCGACGACGAGATCGAAGCCCGGATCGAGGGGTTGGTTTTCAGCGGGGAGATCGAAAACATCCGCCCGACAGCGACAAAGATCGGCAAGGCCTACCGCATCGACGACGCCCTCGGGCGCTACGTGGAATTTGCCAAGCAAAGCTTCCCGCGCGGACGCACCCTCGAATCCCTGCGAATCGTTGTCGATTGCGCCAACGGCGCCGCCTACAAGTCCACCCCCTGCATCCTGCGCGAGCTGGGAGCCGACGTCACCGTCTTCCACAACCAGCCGAACGGGACAAATATCAACGCGAACTGCGGGAGCACGCATCCCGAGGCGATCCAGCGCTTTGTGAAAGAGACGCATGCGCACATCGGGATCACCCACGACGGCGACGCCGACCGCGTCCTCCTCTGTGATGAGAATGGCGACGTGGTGGACGGCGACGAGATCATGGCGATCGCCGCAGCCGATTTTCTCAAGCGCGACTGCCTCGACGGCAAGACGCTGGTGGCCACGGTGATGAGCAACTTCGGGCTTGATGAGTCGCTGGCCGCGAATGGTGGCCGGGTGCTGCGCACAAAGGTCGGGGACCGCTATGTCATCGAGGCCATGCTGCGCAAGGGATACAACGTCGGCGGCGAGCAGAGCGGGCACATGATCTTCCGCGACTTCGCTACCACCGGGGACGGCATCGTCAGCGCCCTCCAGATCCTGCGCGTCATGGCGGATTCCGGCAAGCGCCTCAGCGAACTCAAGCAGGTCCTGAAAAAATATCCCCAGGCCCAGCGGAATCTCAGGGTGCGCGAAAAGCCCCCTCTGGAGTCGCTGGCAAATGTCCAAAAACTCCTGGCCGAAGCCGAAGCCAGCCTGGATGGCCGGGGCCGCGTCCTCCTGCGCTACAGTGGAACGGAGCCGAAGATCCGCCTCCTCATCGAAGGCCGCGAGCAGGACGTCATCAACACCCACGCCGACAAGATCGAGCGCGAGCTTCAGGAGTCGATCGGCGAGGGCTCCCCGAACAGGGCGACCTGATTGAGAATGATGTCGGCGAAGCCGGGGTCCGTCCCGATGGCCGATCCATAATAGAGCCGCCGGCCCCGGAGGTTGTGGGGATTGTGCCGGAACACATCCGACTGGCTCGCCGCCTTGCCGGTCTCGCTGTGAATGCCCAAAAGCACCGGGATGTCCTGGTAGCTGTGGAGTCCGTCCGAGATGAAAAATGGAACAACCACGACGTTCGGCTGCGAGGTGAAAGTATCCCATTCCGCAATGAGCGGCGGCTCCTCCATGTAGGCTGACAAGACTTCGGCATACTCGCCGGCCTTTGAGATTTCAGCGACCTGGTGCTTCGCAGCGGTGGCCGAGTTGTCATTCAGGCCCGTGCCATGGCCGACAATGAGGAGGCTGGTTTCGGAGGGCGCCGCATCGGGGGCGACGGCCCGGGCCTCCCGCATCAGCAGGGCGGTCATCTCCGGGTGGTTGCCGGCCGGCTCACAATACTTGATCGTCTTGCCATTTCTTACGGTGACCGGACCCTCAAGTCCCATCTCGCGGGGGATGACCGTCTTCGTGAAATACCCTTCGCTGATGAAGTTCGGCACCACGTAAATCTCGTCGCTCTCGATCATCCGGAAAACCTCTCGGAACGAAGGTTCCTCTTTCCAGAAACAGCAGGCCACCTCGGCAAAAAGGCCGCGTTTCCGGATGCTGGATGCATGCGCAAGTGTCGGAGCCCCGGAGTCCGGATTCACTGTGGATCCGTGCCCAACGATCACGAGGGCGGCATTTCGGAATAGGGAAGAATTCATCTTTGTTTTATAAAGTGCGCTGGTTGGGTTAAAGATTGTGCTCTCTTATACGAAACGCACAGCGGGATAGGTTTAAAAAGTTGGGCGCCTCGGCGATGTGACCCTGCCAAATTTTGGGATGGCTCGCTGAGCCGTCCGACGATCCTACCCGCTCCGGCGTCAAAATGGTATGAGAACCATCTGTGGCATGGGCACCCTTCCGGGTTGATTTACCAATTCCACATCGCGACAGGTGAAAGCGATGGACACCGATTAGTTGTAAATATCCCGACGGTTTCCGATGGCTGGCACGAGCACGCGAACAGCGCCGTCCTCGATTTCATTTCAAGAACTGCCGTGCTCACGTGCTGAAGATAGCATTTATCCGACCTCCTTCAACCGAGAATTCGACGAGGGCAGGTCTCTCCGCAGAGCGGGTTGATGGGATTTTCCCATGGATGTCCCCGCCACTTTTTGGCCGATGCGCCCCAGAGGGCCCTCCGTCACTCCAGAAGATGATCGCAGACCTTCGCCGCATCGAAATGCTTCTCTGCATACGCCCGCGCCTCCCGGCTGTGATGCATATAGTTGCCGGAAATTTTTTCGAGGGCCGCAGCCGCTTCTTCCGGCGTGGTGAAGGCCAGCACTCCGCTGCCGGAGGGAAGGTGGTCGGTCCAGCCGGTATCCTGAACGACCACCGGCTTCCCGGCCGCCAGGTAGCAGGCGCTCCGGCAGCTGAACCAGCCGCTCTTTGAGCGGACATAGCCGTTTTTCGCGATGCTCCACTCGCCTTTGGAATTGGTCAGAAAATCATGGTAGCTCGCGTAGTCGGGGATGTGGACATCCGGCTCGATGATCGTCCAGCCTTTTTCCTCCAGGGCGGCCGTCGGGCGCTTCTGGCCGACCCCCTGCCCCATCGCGAGCACAAATTTTTCCGTGGTCAGTCCCGGCAAATCAAAATACCGCCCGAACTCCAGGTCTTTCTGCCCATACGTGCTGCCGTCAAATTCTTTGGGCGGATAGCTCGCCCAGTTCATCACCGTCGTCCAGGCCCCCTCGGCGATGTGTCCCGCCCCCGGCGGCATGAGGGTCTTGCTCCACCATTCCAGGGAGACCGGCTGAACGGTCGGCCGCCAATTCAGGCCCGCGGCGGGAACGTGGCACTCGGGCCGGCCGATATTCATGCCGAAGGAAAAGTGCCTCTCATGGGAGGCGACGCGGGCCGCATATTCCGACCCCGGCTCCGTCGCCAGGCTGATCTGGGTGAACATGGGGTCGCCATCCAGAAAGAGCTTGAGCGGGATCGCGGCGGTCGGCTCGCGAAGCCAGCAGGCCCCGGAAACGTTG
>Ga0247840_10012556_pt1 | contig 10011 bp, 16 predicted proteins | sample LaCruzMarch2015__FD_192404 | JGI IMG/M metagenome (GOLD analysis project Ga0247840, IMG submission 192404) | Freshwater microbial communities from meromictic Lake La Cruz, Castile-La Mancha, Spain - LaCruzMarch2015_17m | ecosystem: Environmental > Aquatic > Freshwater > Lake | place: Spain...
CAATGTTTGTGCAAACACATTGATAAAGAAAGCGGCAAAGAGTTCTTTGTTTATTCGTGTTACAACCAAGACCAAGATTTGGATAAAGTCGATTTCCCGAACTTGAATGCCCGTCTCAAACAAAACACCGTGCAAGAATTGTGTCTAATCTTTGGTTGGATTATTTGTTGACGAAGTAGGTTTTAAACGGACGAGATTTTTTAAGTCTCGTCCATTTTTCATGATTTTCAGTTTAAAAAGGACAAAATTAAAATGCTCACTTTCTCACTAACTATTTTTGGTGGTTTTCTTACATTTGCACTTGGACAAATTTTTTTAAAATTAGTCATTGAACCGACACAAGAATTCAAAAAAACACTTGGCAGAACAAGTCACACATTACTTGTTCATCAAATTAAACTAACCAATACAATTGCAGACGAAAATGTTGCTTTAGAAATCAAACTGCGGTCAGCAGAAATAGCTTCTCAGATTGACGTTATTTTATGGTATCCACTAATGCAAAAATTATTCTCTCTTCCAAATAAATCTGACGCAAAGAAAGCATCAAGATGTTTGAATATGCTTTATCGTCACATGTTGCCAGACTTTAGAAATTTGATAAAAGCTCCCGAAATAAGTGACGATATATTTGAATTGGGAGAAATCAAAGAAATACTTAAAGAAATGAAAGAAATAGAAAAGTTGTTAAACATAGAAGTGAGTTACAACGTGGATTAAAGTAAAAAATCAAGGACTGAACTTAATCATTGCAACTAAGTCAATGCCAAACTTTGTTAATTTGAGATAAGTCCGTTTAGAATCGCAGAATTAAACAACTCAGAATATTTTATGAAATCAGATGACAACAAAAACCTCCCGAAAATAATAGAAAATTCGGGATTAGCTCTGCACAAAACCCGAAATTTATTGAGCATCACCGACAAGATTTTGGCAAACAAAACGCTAGTGATAGATAACTCAAAACAAGAAGGAATTTTGCAATATAAATGTGATGGCTTTTCTCTTTTAGAACTTATAGCAGCAGTTATGGAAATAGTTTTTGAATTAGGATGTGTTGAATTTAAAGAAAATGCAAAATCTGTAATTGATTTTTTTCGATGGTTTTCATCAGAAGAAATCGTAGATTTAGTGACGCTTAATCATCTGAAAGGTATGTATATTGGTATGAGAGATGAATTTAAAGGAGTAACACCAGAACATGATGTTATTTCAATTAAATCAATTGAGGACATCTACAGTAATGATAGTCAACTAACAAATCAACAGCTAAACTTTATTCTAAAAAGATTTTTGGTATGGGATTCAAATCGACGCTATGCCGCACAAGATGAATCAAGAAAAGAAATTTTTAAAAATATCTATAAAACCGTCTAAGTCTGAATCTTTATGTGAAACTTTAAGCAATGCCCAACGACATTTTAAAACGCCTCGACATCATCAAAAACGCGGTGGCAATGGAAGAAGACGACCTCATTGCGATGCAGGTACAAAAACTTGAACAGTTGCCGCTCGATGAACAAGTGCAGCATATTTTGTTGTTAATTCGCGCCCAGCAATTTCAAGACGTAATTCAATTGATTGAACAGTACAAACACGACAGCAGTGGTTTGACCGTGTACGAAGACCCGCAAATTCAAGGGTTAAAACTGGAATTGAAACTGTTGAAAAATCGGTTGAATGAATTAACTGATACACAAGCCGACCTTGAACGTGAAATTAACGAATTCAATGGCGAATACTTTCGTCGATTGGGTGGATTGATTGAAGAAATTTTGAAACGCCGCGCCGAATTGTGCAGCAACGAAACCGAAAAACAACAAGCCCAACACGATTACGAAGAATTTGAGCGTGGTTATCAGCAACAGTTAGAAGATGCGCCACAAACTTTAACGCCTGAACAATTACAAGAATTAAAAACCGCATATCGAAAAGCCAGCCGTTTGTGCCATCCCGATAAACTTGCCGACGAATTCAAGGCACAAGGCGAAGCATTTTTTAAAGAATTGAGTGACGCTTATCATCGCCAAGATTTAAAACGAGTGACTGAAATTTTAACGGCGTTAGAAACAGGCGGTTCACTTGGGAGTGCGTCTGATAGCATCAATAACAAAGAAGCCTTGCAAGCAAAAATTGCCGCGTTGCGTGAACGAATTGCTGTTTTAGAAGTTGAGGTGAAACGTTTGCAAGACGATGAAATTTATCAGCGCATTTTGTCGATTGATGACAGAGAAAGTTATTTTTCTGAATTGGAAAAAGAATTAGAGGCTGAATTAACGGCTTTAAAAGATGTCACAACATGAACATATTGGGCTATTCAGATTTTCAAGCTAATACAAGCAATTAACTATGAAACTAAAAAATATACAAATAATAAATTTTCGTTGTTTCGATTCTTTATCTATTGATTTAGATGGGCAATTAACAGTGATTGTTGCTAAAAATGGTCAAGGAAAATCTTCTATTCTTGATGCTATTCGCATAGGTTTGTGGTCATTTGTGAGTGGTTTTGATTTAGCAAAAAACTCACAAAATGACCCAGCTAATGGAATTAGAATTGATGATGTGCGAGTTTTAAAAATGCGTAATGGGCAAATGTCGCGTCAACTTCCTTGCAAAGTTACATTGCAAAGTGATTATGATATTAACGTGGCAGACTATGAAAGATTTAGAAAAGCGTGGACTTGGACACGTTGTCGCGAGAGCGAGAGAAAAGGAACTAAGACGAAAGATAATCCATCTTCCAGATTACTAAAACTTTTAGCCACCAACGTACAGTACAAAATTAGATTGCCAGAAAATCCAGATACAGACTTGCCAGTTATAGGATATTACGGCACTGGACGGCTTTGGAGCCAAAAGCGTCTAATGGAGAACAAAACCGCAAAAAACGATGGTCAGAATGCGGATTTTTTTATGCGTTTATTTGCTTATAGAGATTGTCTTGATCCAGCATCTTCTTATAAACATTTTGCTGATTGGTTCACATGGGTTTTTAAAAGTTACAGAGAACAACAAATTAAACAATTAGAAAAAGGAATGGCATTTGACAGTGAATCTACTTGGAAAGACACGATTCAAGTGGTTCAGCAAGCAATTGATAGTTTTCTACAAGAAGCAACGGGCTGGTATTCTTTGGAATACAGCGCAAGTCATGAAAATTCACTTATTTTGAATCACGATGAATATGGTGTTTTAAAAGTTGAATTATTAAGTGATGGTATTCGTAGCGTTTTGGCAATGGTGGGTGATATTGCTTACCGTTGTATCAAATTAAATCCACATTTAGGTTTAAATGCGGCAAAAGAGACACAGGGCGTAATCATGATTGACGAAGTTGATATGCACTTACATCCTGCATGGCAACAAACGGTGTTAGTTGATTTAATTAAAGCCTTTCCAAAAATACAATTTATTGTTACGACACACAGCCCACAGGTTATTTCCACTGTACCTAGTCATCAAATTAGGATATTGGACGAAAACAACGTTTATTCGGCTGAAGCAGGTACACAAGGTGCGGAGGCATCACGCATTTTAAAACGTATTTTTGGTGTCGAACCACGCCCTAAAAATAATCCAATCACCAAATTGTTAATCAACTATTTAAATTTGGTTTATTCGGATAAATGGGCAGATGTAAAGGCTCAAGAGATGCGTCAAAAATTAGATGCTATTTATCAAGGCAACGAACCAGCTTTAACAGAAGCCGACCTTTATATTGAAAATCGCCAATGGGAATTAGACATTGAAGAAAATTAAAAAGTCGCCACCACCAAACGCTTTAACTTCGTTTTCACAGAAATATCCGCATGGCGACTGGAAAATGTTTCGTAAAAGCAATAGGCTGAAAAATTACAAAATAACTAAAGCATTGATTTTTAGTGACCAAGAACATTTATGTGCTTTTTGTGAGAATTTAGTCCATGACATAACTAAACAACAAATTGAACACTTTCATTCAAAAAAAGATAACAATTCAATCCCTTATCATAATTGGTCGTTAGATTGGTCGAACATGTTTGGTGTTTGTTCTGGTGGCAAAGACGTAAATAAAAATATCTACTCATTGCCTGCTAATCTCAGTTGTGATGCTTACAAAGATCACTTGATAGTTAAGAATGTGCTACCAATTGATTGCGAAGGCTATTTATTTAATCCGTTAAATCTACCAGCGTTCCCATGCTTATTTGATTTAGATAAGTTCACTGGGGAATTAAAACCAAAAGGTAATTACGATGATGTAGAGCTTGAATTAAAAAATAACTACAACACTGTTTCGGAACTTGTAGAAAAAACGATTGAACATTTAAATTTGAATTGTGACCGATTAAATCAACAGCGTTTAGCCGTATTGAAGCAATATAATCAAGAAGTTGCAAAAGCACGAAAAAGTGGTGATAAAACTATTTTTACAACGCTTGCTAATCGTTGGTTTTAACAAAAATGGTTGCCATTTTTTACAACTCGCAGAATTTTGTTAGATAAGCACGCAGAGAATTATTTGTTAGCCAATAATTATGATGGGTAACAATTTGATTAAACGTTAAATTTCATTCAATGCCGAAGGTGAATTACCTGATTTTCAACTGTTAATCGAATCATGGGGCGGCGTGACGTTGTTCTATCGCAAAGGCATTAAAGATGCACCTGCGTATCGTCAAAATCACGAAGAAATCAGCGAAGCCTTAGAAGAAGGCATTGCATTGGCAGAATTCATGAGTCTAGTCGGTGCGAATGCCGATGAATTTGGACATTTGGTGTCGGTCGATTTCCAAAACACCCAAACCAAAGCCGCTGTAAATGTGTCATTGCGTAATTTGTACGTTGCGGCGGGAACGTCACCAAACACAATTTATCAAAGCGAATATCCTGACACATTCGTGATGGACAAATGGTTCTTCCAACGTTATAGCTAGCGCACTATAAAAAGACGACCAATAATGGAGTGAGAAAAAAGTTCATCAATAGAACATCTCATTTTGTTACGAATGGATTTTAGTTGCGCCCAAGTGTGTTCAATCGGGTTAAAATCAGGCGAGTAAGGCGGTAGAAACTCTGCAATACAACCTGCATGTTGAATATGTTGAATAATGTCCTCACGTTTATGAAACGAAGCATTGTCCATAACAATGACGCTGCCTACAGGTACTTTTGGCAATAAATCTTGTGTCACCCAAGCATAGAAAACATCAGAATTGACGTTGAAAGAAAACAAAGAAACAGTCAGTAATAATCCATTGAGTAATGCGCCAATAGCATTTGTTCGTCCCTTCGCTCCCCAGTTAAATGTTCCAAAACAGCGTTCACCGATTTTTGCGTAACCATGCGAACGGGTACTTTCATGGGAAAATCCACTTTCATCAATATAAACAACGGATTTCCCTTCCAATTTGTATGTTTCCATTTTAGTCTCGAATTCGATTCGCAACTGTTCGTTAGCTTTAGGATGTTTTAGAGCTTTTTTTTACGACTGATTCCAAGGCGTTTCAAGGCATAACGCATTCCTGAATTGCTCACAGAAAAATGCTCTGCTCGTTCATAAATAAAACTATCGGGATTCAGTTCAACATCTTTTTTTAACGCATCCATATCGATTTTTTGTGCGGGTCTATTACGTTTAAATATGGGGTCTGGATTAGTTTTCCAACGTGAAACACTTACTTTCCCAACTGCAAAACGTTTTGCAGCTTCTTCTATTGTCAGTCCTTCTTTTTCCATGACTGAAAGAAGTTTTTTTCTAAATTGAGCTGGGTATGCCATAGAGAATCCAAATATTGTTGAAACGGCTGTATTATCCTTCAAATTATGATGTGTTAGCTATAAACGCCTTAACTTATGCGTATGTGAATAAGCTCCGTATTTTGTTTTAGTTTCAAGTAAATGCTTAAACAAAAGCTCAAACAATTGTTGAAAATGAAAACAGTGCATTGAGCAATCTTTAAAATTTAATTTTTCGATGACATCAATAGCCGCTGCGTGTTGCCACGCTTTACCGCCTAAGTTTTCGACATTTTCAAATTGTTTTAGTTTTTCTGCGTACATGATTAACTCCACTGTGAAATTCAAAACTAAATTCTAGCACAAACAAAAAAGGCTGGTTTTCGCCAGCCTTTTTTGAATTTTACGAAATGTAAGCCAAATCAAATTTACTCGCAGTTGCAAGCAAACGCTTGTCTCGTGTCCATAATTTTGCATTCACGGCTAATTGTGTTGACGCTAATAAATGTGCATCAATAAAACCAATTCCCAAACCAAATAAAGCGTGATTTTCAATAAATACATTCATTTCATCGTTGAAAGCAATGGGAGCTTGCGGCAAATTATCTAACGCTTTCAAAATTATAGACCGTTTGCTCAAATTTCCTAATGCCAATTCACCATGCACAAACGGATGACCCAGCACACGATTTGATTCCAGTAATTGAATTAACTCAGGTTCACCACTTCGTAAATGGTCAATCCAAACCGAAGTATCCACTAGCACCATCATAATTATGCAACCGATTGACGACGCGAAATTTCGGTTAATTGCGGTTCGCTGCCGCCTAAGCTCGCTAAACGTTTTGCACTTTCTCGCTCAATCAATGCTTTCAAGGCTTCGCGTAACAAACTGGTTCTGTCACGCACATTCGATAAAAGTCCTGCCTCTTCTAATAAATCATCATCTAATACAACAGTCGTTCTCATTTTTGTTCCTTTGAAACTCTAAAATAGTCATCAAATGATGCGTTATTTAGCACTTTAAATCAATAAGCACAAACAAAAAAGGCTGGTTTTGCCAGCCTTTTTTATGCGTGACAAAAATGAAATCTCAATCTGCTACAATCACGCATTGAAATTTACGAGATTTACAAAATGAAAAAAGCTGGAATTGGACTTGTCGCACTTGGTTTTTACTGCGTTCTGTTTGCTTTTAATATGGATGTTGTCGTTGGCACAACTTACAACATTGGCTTGATGAACGAACGGCAAAATGTTATTTATCTTTCTGGCATCGTATTTTTAGCAGGAATTATACTTTTCGGTTTTGGTTTTTCTGCAAAAGAAGAATCGAAAAATTTTAAAGTCTTTGCGATTTCCTGTTTCTTATCACCTGTTTTATTGCTTGTTGGAATTAAAACAGTTTTTTCTGTACAGGAATCTATAAAACGGGAGAACATCAGAAAACAAAATGCTATTGATAATGAAAAATACAAAAAAAGAAATGGCAATCTATAAACAAAATCAAGCTGCGGAGTTACTTAGAAAAGAAGAAGCCGAAAAACAAGTTCTTGCTAGAAAATTAGAAAATAATGCCAAAGAATTTACTGATAATAAAAACGGAACAGTTACACATAAAAAAACAGGTTTAACTTGGCAACGTTGCTCAATTGGGCAAAATTGGACTGGAGCAACGTGTGAAGGTGATGCTAAAAGTTTTACCTGGGATGAAGCCATTCAATTAACTAGCAATTTTGCTGGCAAAACTGATTGGAGAGTGCCAACAAAAGATGAATTGATGAAATTAGTTTATTGCTCAGATGATCAATACAATTATTCCATCGATGGTAAATGTATAAACTCAAATTCAGTTACTCGCCCAACTATTAACACAATACTTTTTTTGAACACTCCATCAAGTTCATTTTGGTCGTCTTCACCACATCCTGGAAAAACTAATCTTGATAGTTATCTTGCGTGGGTAATCCATTTTAATGAAGGTATCTACAGTGCTGGCTTTAGAGACAACAGCTATAACTTTCGGCTTGTTAGATTTGAGTAACTATTACAATTTAATGAGATGCTACGTCTATCCGTTCTTTGATAAATTCAGCCACTTCATTAGGTGTGAAATTCATTCCATCAATGTAACCATCTATTTTAAATACACCTTGTACTTCACCATCACCAATTTTTATAAACATAATTTTTTCGTGTTGTTTTTCCATAATGATTTCTTTTATTGCCCTAAATTCAATGCCGCACCATTCTTTTTTTTCGTAATCGCCGCATAAAAAGACAACTACTAATTTAGAGCGATTTCGATATATGTCTTGCAGAAGATTGTCTAAAGATGGACGAGCCAATTGCGCTACATAATTACTGTCGTAAAAGTATGAATGTATGCCAATCATGTTGCTTAGATGGTCTGCAACATCTTTTACATATTCCCTGTTTTCTCCTGCAAAAGACAATGCCACATCAAAATGATGCTTTGTAATGTCAATTATGCCAGTTTTATTATCAGCCCATTGCGGCAAATAGATACCTTTTAGAGATAATTCTTTCGATAAATCTACGCCCTTTATTGCCCAATGAGTTCTATTCATTTCCCATTGATAGATGTCTAACTCAAATAGCATTGAGGTTATATCCGTGTACTTCAAAAAATTTTCCAGTTCCAGTATTTCGTATTGAATTTTTACTTGTCCCTTTTTTTCTTTGATGTCGTGAATTTTTCCAAATTTTGGATCTTTTTTACAACCATTTTCATAAGCAAAGATGCAGGGAAAGTTTTTAATTGCTTCTATCTGCGGTTTTGTGAATTGCCCGTATTTTTCAATTACAGCATCATCCGTATATTCTCGAATACAACGACTCATCTCGTCGAAAAGATATGAGTTTTTATTCCAAGCATCTTCATCGGAAGATACTAAAAGGTTATACATAAATTGTCCTTTAATTTGTTTATATGTTTAAAAATCCCAAGCCTTCTCCAACCGCTGCGCCGACACAGGAATCGCCGATTGTGTATACTCAAAAATCTTGGTGGGTGAAATATCTTCGCCTTCTGACCAATAAATCCCACCCAACTGGTCAATCCCAACATGACGAAAATACCGAAAATTTTTAAGCCGCCAAAAAGCCTCGCGGGTTGCAATTAACGGCGTTAAATCCAATTTAATTTCCTTCCCTTCAAACGTGACGTAAATAAAATAAGGCGGCTCGGCTCTGATTTGGGTGATTTTAGTTGCTGAGTTCATCCCATTTTTCCATCAATTCAGTTTGATTGGCGAGAATAAAATCTTTAATTTTTTTGGCTTGTTGTGGTGGAACTTGACCCGATAATAATTCACCTGATTGAATCGCAAACGAGCCGGCATAATCACCATAAATTCCATGACAATGCGGCACGCCGTGATCGTCCAAATACATATAAATTGATATTCCAAAAAAGTAAGCGACGCGAGGCATAAATAGATCTCCAAAATTTTTAATATGTGCAACTTAACAAAAAATCAAACCGAATCCCAAGCCTTCTCCAACCGCTGCGCCGACACAGGAATCGCCGTTTTCAACTGTTGCGCGAACAACGAAACCGAAAATTCTTCCAACATCCAACGAAACGCTTCCGTTTCAGGCGTGACGCAACTTTTTTTGCTCCGCTGCGAAACCGAATTCCAATAACGAATCTGAAAACGCGCGAGTTCATTGGCTTTTTGCGACGTGTTATCGCGTTTGTCTAAACGGTATTGCATGGCTTTCAAATAACGCGGTGTGTGTTTGAATTGAGCAAACGGAATCCTGCGAATAAACCCTGCGTAAATCAAATAATTCAGTTGTTCATCAAGGCTTTTTGTCAATTGGTCAGCCGCATTCAAGCGTTGCAAACTGGTTTTGAGTTCGCCATAACTTTTCATAATTTCTAACGCTAAGTTCGCACAAACAGTCGCTTGCGTGACTAACAAACTTTTGTTTTCTTTCAAACTTTGTTCAAACGCGGCTTGTGTGCGAATGGTTTTACCTTCCACAAAAACGCTGTTCAAAATCAACATCAATAAATCATTTTTATACTCTGCAACGTACTGAGATTTCAAAATTGGATGCACGGGCAAACGGTTATAAGCGAGTTCTAACGCGGCATTTTTCGGGATATTTTTCAGCGCGTAAGTACATTCTTTGCGCTGTTGTAATTGAAACAACCGAATCAAACCCGCTTGATGTTGCAATTCGGCTTTGCGCCCAGTATCAAAAATTTTCACGCCGACCGTTTCACCTTCATCAACCAGCGCGGGATAACCAATAAAC
>Ga0247840_10012557_pt1 | contig 10011 bp, 10 predicted proteins | sample LaCruzMarch2015__FD_192404 | JGI IMG/M metagenome (GOLD analysis project Ga0247840, IMG submission 192404) | Freshwater microbial communities from meromictic Lake La Cruz, Castile-La Mancha, Spain - LaCruzMarch2015_17m | ecosystem: Environmental > Aquatic > Freshwater > Lake | place: Spain...
TTATCGCAACAATACTTTTAAATGCTGAATTTCAATCAAATATAGATATTTTTAAATTTTTGTCATGTACTTAGATTTTGTCTACAAAGTTGCATTTACTAATTGAATTTACGAATTAATTTCAAAGGATTATTCTGAAAAGTCATTTCCGTCTAATGGACAAGAAATAATTAATACTTTTACGAAGAGTACAAACACATTTAATGATTTTTTTCCAAACAACAAAAACGAAATGATTTCTCCTGCAAAAGGAAGTGTCTCCCGTTGGAGAAGTGCTGAGGAGATAACCTTAGAAATACTAAATCAGAATGGTTTTAATCTCGAAGATGTAAGCAAACAAAATATCGGATACGATTTAGCAGGAACTGCTCCAAACAATACATATATTCAAATCGAGGTAAAATCGATAACGTATCCTGGTCAACAATTCAGAATCACAAACAATGAAATTGCGATTGCTCAGGATAAACAAGACTCATATTTTATTGCCATAGTTAGAATTTTAGTAGATTCGGTCGAAATTGCATTAGTTTCTAACCCTGTGAAAAATCTAAAGTTAAACAGGCAGTGTGTACAATGGATTTGGGAATGCTCTGAGTATGAATACAAGCCTATCAAATTTGAAATAGTATAATTACACAATATTTAAAGAAATAAAAATGAATAATTCATTAGAAGTATTTGGAATAGATGTGAAAATTGATGAAATTGATGTTCGAACTAACTCATTTTTTGTTGATGCTCATATCTTCAAAGTTGCTGTGTATAACAATACGGCAATTGCTAAAAAAATAAAAATTATTGAATCTGATTATTATACATCAAAAAGAGAACAGCTCGTTCAAGATAATTTTGACAATGGATATATGAAAGATGAAGATATTTTACTGTCAAAATCTTTCAAAAAAACAGCTTTGGTATATTTTAAATCAAAACTTAAAAAAATTTCAATTGGAGATATTCTTACTTTCAATATTGAATTGATAGAAGATGGCATAAAATTAAATATTGATTTTAAGAATGTTGATAACAATTGGGTGATAATTAATCTGCAATCCACAAAAATTTCAATAAAAAAATCAGCTTTGGAATTACAAAATTATTTAGAATCTCATATTGAAAGACTACTAGCCTTCGAAGAAAGATTAAATGTTGAAATTCAAAACATATCAGTTAAAGTATATAATGGTAATCATTCATATATTGATATTTTTAGTGAATTACATTCGATAAAAGGAAACACAATATCCAAATTTATCCAAATAAAATATGTTTTATATGATAAAAATGGGAGTATTATGAAGGTTGATTATACGAGTATTAGCCCCGAGAAATTCTTTGGTTTTGAAGTATGTAGAGAAGCTATCGAATGCGAAAATATTGAAGATATTGGAAAAATAAGAATTTATCCTCAAGAATAATAGGTATTTCAATTCAGAGTGTTTAAGATAATGTTAATTAGGTATTTTTAAAAGTAGATTAAGTATATCGGGTAAGAGCCAAAATATAAAAAAACAAATGAACAGAAAAGATCGTCGTAAATTAATTGCAAAGGCCAAATTAAAATTAGAATTGATAAATGATATGCGTCATTCTTTTGACTATTATGACGATAAAGCCAAAAGTTATATTTATTGTAATTTTAACTTTAGTGACGTTTATGAGTATTTTATAAAAACTTTTGAACTTATCGATATTAATACTGATAAAGAGATTTCGTTCAATGATAGTTTTTTTCGATTCTTTGGATTACTTCAGGTAATATATGTACAGCAAGATTTAATCGATGCTATTTCAAAAGTATTTGGTGTTAATATTGTAAATAGCACAAATAGGAAAACCAATCGTAATTTAAGAGACCATTTAATTGGTCATCCTTTAAGCGATGAAAGAAACAGCAATGAACGCAATAAAAAATATTTAAAAAACAATGCAGATAAGATTAAGTCAACGATAATTTTAAAAAATATTTCACCAAAATCATTTCATTATATTTCTGTCGAACCTGATAACGAAGAAAACGAATTTTCTGATAATTTTGCAGATATTGATTCGATATTAGAAAGGCATATTACATTCTTACATGAATCATTTGACTTAATTATTAATAAATGTTTCATTGAACTTCAAAGGCAAATCTTAAAACTAGAGAAATATATTAGAAATTACTACAATGAAAAAATTCCTGCAATACGTAAATATGAAAGTTGGTTTAATCAATTTTTAGAATTATCAAAAAGTTATTCATTCAAAATGGAAGAAATAAATCTTTGTATTGCAAAAAAAAGAGGAGCATAAAAAATATGAAGTCTATTTGATTGAATTTGAAAGAATGATTATTGTGGTATATTTAGAAATGATTAATAGATTAAATTTGTTCTCAAAAAGATTGAATTCCGTTTATTCAATTGGGCGTAATTTTAAACCTAACCACTCAATTATAAGAAGATTAAGTAAAAGAAAAGAAGTAATTGAATCATATTATAAAAAATCAAACATACACACTATTAGTTGCGATTTAAGAGATATTTCAAAGCCATATAATAATCTGTGGAGTTTAGGATTCAATCAGCTTACAAGAGTTTTTAGCAATGACAATCAAATAATTACTGAATTAAATAATCTCAAAATGATAAAGTCAGAAGAAATTGAATACGAGATTAGTTATAGATATATTCGTTTTTTAGTTGGTTACAGTTGAATATTATTACTTTAAAGTTGTATTAACTATTAAATATTGACATAAATACAATCATATAGTACCTGATTAAAAAAAAGTATATATCTTTGCACTAACAAAATATATGGCAACAACAAAAGACGATGTAGAGCAATATCTCAAGGAACTTAGATTCAAAATTGGGATGTGGGGCATATTGATACGAGATGACAGGTCGAAAAATGCACAATCCTTGCACGATTTAGAAATACCCCCTAACCAACGAAAAGAAATAATAGCACAACTTACTTCCGAAGATTACTACCAAGGTCCACTTGAAGAAAAAATGTATGGCATATTGCCAATGTGGGTGTTCGGCAAAGCAGTAAAAGGGAAAGAAATTTACATTAAAATTAGCATGGGACACCCAAACAGTCAAGCAATTTGCATTTCATTTCACGAAGCAGAACAGTCAATCGTCTATCCTTTCAAAAAAAAGAAATTATGAAAAGTCCATTTACAGGTAAAGATATGTCCATTCAAAAAGAATGGCGAATATTGAGTTTTAGAAAAGAAAAATTCAACGTTTGTTTTCATGCGTACAAATGCGATGAAACAGGTGAACAGTTTGAAGACGAGCATTTTGCAGAACTCAATTACCAACAATTGCAAAGCCAATATCGTGCGAAATATTCCATTCCTTTTCCCAATGAAATTAAATCCATTCGTGAAAAATATGGACTTTCGGCAGTAAAGATGTCTGATGTATTAGGTTTTGGAGCAAATAGTTATCGCAGTTATGAAGCTGGTGAAATTCCAAGTGAGTCGAACGCTCGTTTAATTCAGCTTTCAGCCGATCCACATGAATTTCGCAAATTGCTTTCATTAAGTAAAGCCATTGATGGAAAACTACTTGATAAAACGAATGCTCGTATAGACCAAATTCTGCATGAGTTGAAAGATGAAAAAAGAAAGTCATCTATCGAAGAATATCTATTTGTAGAAAAACAGGCAAATACGCTCACTGGATTTTTAAAACCAAGTTTAGATAAATTTGCCGAAATGGTGTTGTTTTTCAGTCAGGAACTCAGCCCCATGAAAACGAAGTTAAACAAATTGCTGTTCTATGCTGATTTTATGCACTTCAAACAAACAGGATTTTCGATGAGTGGCGTAAGTTATAAAGCGATACAAATGGGACCAGTTCCTAATAATTTTCACAGTCTATATGAGTATATAGCTAATCAAGAAATTGTAGAAATAAAGAATATCCCTTTCACCGACGAAATTATTGGCGAACAGTTTGTTCCTGTTGTTGGAAAACAATTTGATAGTTCGTTATTTTCTGGAGTTGAAATTGAAATTCTACAATCAGTTTGCAACAAATTTAGAAGCACTAGCACACAAGAAATAATTGACATTAGCCATCAAGAAACTGCATGGATAGCCAATGAGAATACAAAAAAAACAATTGATTACTTTTTTGCTTTTGACTTAAAATAACAATTCCACTCCTACTGGCGCACTTTTGTAAAGTGTGACAACTCAAAAATTAATCGCCCCAAAAGCAAAAAAAAGCCACAATAAGGTAGTGTTTGTATTCATTCAAACGTCTTGTTGTGGCTTTTATAGCTTTTTGATAATAGGCAGAGCGGTCACAGTACATTGTTTTTTTTGCTCGTTTAGATAGTTGAAGTGCAATTTAAAAGAAAAAAAACAATGAACTGTGGAGAGTTTATTATTTTAGCTTTGTTCGTTTAGACAAGTTTATCTGGCTATTTCAGCCGGCTGACAAGAAAAGACAAGAAACAAAACAGACATATTGCGTTGACAAACAGAAAATTAATAAGACTGGAATATATGAAGATTGTATAACGACCAAACGGCCAGCTGGTAACACACGTCTAAGCGACAATAGCCGAATTCGTGCAATTTGGAGTTGCATCACCCGCATTACCTTCATCGTAGTGCGACAGTTAAAGCTCCCGCTATTCGGCTACTGCGCTTAGCCTCGGTCGTTACCGCCAAGTGTAACAAAAAAGAAAAAAGACAATTTTGCTGCATAAAAACAGAAAAAAGAAATGAAGAAAATCAACCCACTTTCAGGCACATTTGGTTTTTCCCGACACAAAAAATCCACGCTTGAAAAAACCAAAAGAGCCTTCATTTTCAACGCTCCTATGCCCACCCACCACCCTTTAGGTGTTGGGTGACATTTTTTTGATTGATTTTTATCTTAATTAGTGAGATAAATAATACAAATGATTATCTTTGACGCTTGAAAATTTAAAAAATCATGAACAGAATAAAGGAAGTTTTAGAGGAAAAAGGCATAAAACAGACTTGGCTGGCTGAGAAATTAGGTAAAAGCTATAATATGGTTAACTCTTATGTCCAAAACCGACAACAGCCTAGACTTGAAGTACTTTATGAGATAGCTAAAATATTGGAAGTTAATCCCAAAGATTTATTGAAAGAAGATTAATGAATAAAGAACATCACATAGAAGAGAATTTAATCAAGCAACTCACCGAGTTGAAATACAACTATCGACCTGATATTGTAGATAGGAAAACGCTTGAACAGAACTTCAAAGCTAAGTTTGAAGCACTAAATCATGTTCATCTTACCGATAGTGAATTTTTACGTTTGCGTGAAGAAATCATCAATCCTGACGTATTTGCAGCATCAAAGATGCTTCGCGAACGAAATTATTTTCAGCGTGAAGATGGAACGCCATTGCATTACACACTGGTAAATATCAAAGATTGGTGCAAAAATGACTATGAAGCTATCAATCAGTTGCGCATCAACACCGAAAACAGCAATCACCGATACGATGTTATTTTGCTGATTAACGGTTTGCCTGTGGTACAAATTGAATTAAAGAAAATAGATGTTTCGCCACGAAAGGCAATGCAGCAAATTGTTGATTATAAGAACGATTTGGGTAACGGGTATAATAAAACATTAATGTGTTTTATGCAGTTGTTTATTGTAAGTAACAGCAATAAAACCTATTATTTCGCCAACAATAAAAACCAACATTTCAGTTTCAATGCCGATGAACAGTTTCTGCCAATTTATGAACTTGCAGACGAAAGCAACAAGAAAATCAATTATTTAGAAGCTTTTACTGATAAATTTCTCAGAAAGTGTACGCTTGGTGAAATGATTAGCAAATACATGGTTTTGGTCGAAAGCGAACAGAAACTTCTCTTAATGCGACCGTATCAGATTTATGCAGTAAAATCTATTGTTGATTGCATTCATGAGAACCGAGGCAACGGTTATATTTGGCATACAACAGGCAGCGGTAAAACGCTGACTTCGTTCAAAGCTTCTACTTTGTTAAAAGACAACCCCGACATTGAAAAATGTCTTTTTGTGGTTGACCGCAAAGACCTTGACCGACAAACACGCGAAGAATTCAATAAATTTCAAGAAGGAAGTGTAGAAGAAAACACCAATACCGAAACATTGGTTAGGCGTTTGTTATCTACTGACTATGCCGACAAAGTAATTGTTTGCACTATTCAAAAATTAGGCTTGGCATTAGACGGTACAAATACAAAAAACTACAAAGAACGCTTAGAGCCTTTGAGCAAAAAACGTGTGGTTTTCATTTTTGACGAATGCCACCGTTCGCAGTTTGGCGATAATCACAAAGCCATTAAAGAGTTTTTCCAAAACGCTCAACTGTTTGGTTTTACAGGTACACCAATTTTTGATGAGAATGCTAATTATACTCAAATTAATGGAGAAGAAAAATCATATAAAACAACGAGAGATATTTTCCAAAATGAACTACCTAAGTACACAATCACTCACGCAATTGAGGACAAAAATGTACTAAAGTTTCATATTGATTATTTTAAAGGAAAAGGTACTCAAAACGCCAAGCCGGGTGAACCTATTGCTCAACAGGCAGTAGTAGAAGCTATTTTCGACAAGCACAATGCCGCAACAAACAATCGGCGTTTTAATGCAATTTTGGCAACGGCATCCATCAATAATGCTATTGAATTTTATAAACTATTCAAGGAATTTCAAAAGATAAAACTCTCTGAAAATCCTGATTATGTGATGCTTAATATTGCTTGTGTATTTTCGCCACCAGCTCAATTGATTGCGAAAGAAGGCGACCAACAAAGTCAAAAAAATGCTGCTGACATCCAGCAAATACAAGAAGATTTACCGCAGGAGAAAGAAGACAACAAACAAAATCCCGAAGAAAAGAAAAATGCTTTGATGGAGATAATTGCAGACTACAATTTGCAGTTTGGAACGAATCATTCTATCAATGAATTCGATTTATATTATCAGGATGTACAACGGCGCATCAAAGACCAGAAATACAGCAATAAAGATTATCCGCATAATAACAAAATTGACATTACAATAGTAGTCGATATGTTGCTGACGGGTTTTGACTCCAAGTACCTCAATACCTTGTATGTAGATAAAAGCCTGAAATATCACGGTTTGATACAAGCATTTTCACGCACCAACCGTGTGCTAAACGACACTAAACCTTATGGTAATATTTTGGATTTTCGCTCGCAACAAGCCGAAGTAAATCAAGCTATTGCATTATTCTCGGGTGAAGATAGTGGAAAAGCAAAAGAAATTTGGATGGTTGACCCTGCTCCTGTAGTGATTGATAAATACAAAGAGGCAGTTGAAAAGTTGGGATTTTTTATGCAGGAGCACAATTTAGTATGTGAGCCCCAAGAAGTGTATAACCTGAAAGGCGATGCAGCACGAATTACATTTGTAAAAAACTTTAAGGAAGTACAGCGACTTAAAACGCAGTTAGACCAATACACCGACATTACCGAAGAGCAGCAAGCCAATATTGAAGCTATTTTACCTACCGAAACTTTGCAAGAGTTCCGTAGTTCGTATATCGAAACAGCTAAAAAATTTCGGGAAATTCAGCAAAAAGAGGGCGAAAACGCACCAACTGCCATTCAGGAACTCGATTTTGAATTTGTGCTTTTTGCATCTGCCATTATCGACTACGACTATATAATGAACCTTATAGCCGACAGTACGCAGATGAAACCATCTAAGCAGAAAATGACCAAAGCACAAGTGATTAGCTTGTTAAGTTCCAATGCCAACTTAATGGACGAACAGGAAGATTTGACGGAATACATTAATGGATTAGATTGGAATAGCGGACAGGATGTGAATACATTACGCAATGGCTACGAGATATTTAAAGTTGAGAAAAACGAAAAGGAACTGGCTACCATTGCCCATAAACACGGATTACAAACGGCAAACTTAAAAGCCTTTGTAGATAACATTATGAGCCGTATGATTTTTGACGGCGAAAAACTTACTGACTTATTAGAACCTTTAGCACTAAGTTGGAAAGAACGTAGATTAAAGGAATTGGCATTAATGGTAGACCTTGTACCGCAATTGAAAAAGATTGCACAAGGGCGAGATATATCAGGTTTGGCAGCTTATGAATAGAGTGGGTCGAATTCGACCCCTTAAAACCCAACGAATTTGAAAAGGTTTAGAATAGTAGTAACAATATCTAGAACAAAAGAAACTAACTTTAATTATGGCGAATTCGCCGTAATTAAATAACAAAAAAAACAATTAATACAGTATGTCAAAAACGAGCAATATAACTGTAAAAGAAGTTTCGATAAGGACTTTAAAAGTGAATGGAACTGACTATATTAGCATTACCGATATTGCGAAACAAAAAAATCCTGTCGAGCCAAAAGATGTAGTTAAAAACTGGATGCGGCTTAAAAATACGCTGGAATATTTGGGAATTTGGGAGCAGTTAAACAATCCTTCTTTTAAGGGGGTCGATTTCGACCCCCTCGTGAAAGAGGCTGGCAGCAATGCATTCACAATGAGTCCTTCCCGATGGGTCGAACTTACCGGTGCAATTGGTATAATCACCAAAAATGGGTCAGGTGCTGGAACTTATGCTCAAAGAGATATTGCATTTAAATTTGCCAGTTGGGTATCGGTAGAATTTGAATTATATTTAATTAAAGAATTTCAACGCCTCAAAGAAGACGAACAAAAACAATTAGGATGGACAGCCAAGCGAGAACTGACAAAACTCAATTACCATATACACACCGATGCCATTCAGCAAAATCTGATTCCCGCGGAACTTACGCCAATTCAAACATCCATTATTTACGCCAACGAAGCCGATGTGCTCAATGTGGCTATGTTTGGCGTTACTGCCAAACAATGGCGTGATGCAAATCCCGACTTGAAAGGAAATATCCGCGACTATGCCACCATTAACGAGTTAATTTGCTTAGCCAATATGGAAAATCTGAATGCGGTTTTTATTAGCGATAAAATGCCACAACAAGAACGATTAATGAAGCTAAATCGCATTGCCATTCAACAAATGAGGGTATTGCACGAAGTGGAAAACAGAAAACTCTTAAAGTAAATGAGTAAAGATAAAAATTTAATACCTGATTTGCGTTTTCCGGAGTTTGTGAATGAGGGGGAATGGGAAGAAAAAGAATTTGGGAAGCTCTTAAATTTATTGGCTGATTATACCGCAAATGGCAGTTTTGCTTCCCTCAAGGAGAATGTTACTTATTACAGTAATGAGGAGTACGCAGTATTAGTTAGAACTACAGATTTAGACAAAAAAATCTTTACACCTGAAAGGTTCACAGATAAAAAAGGATATGATTTTCTCTCAAAAACATCTCTGTTTGGAAATGAGATAGTAATGGCAAATGTTGGAAGTATAGGAAAGGTATTCAGAGTTCCTAATTATAATAAACCAATGACATTAGCTCCAAATACTTATGTTTTAAAATTTAATGGTTTTATAGTTGAAGATTTTATTTATCAGTTGATGCTAAGGTCGGAATTTGGGCACAAGCTATTGTCAATGGTTGGCTCATCAACTCTTATGGCTATAAATAAGGCAAATCTTCGTTCAATAAAAATTGCTATACCATTAAAACCCGAACAACAAAAAATCGCTTCTTGCCTTTCATCCTTAGACGAAGTAATAGCAGCCCATAGCCAAAAGTTGGATTTACTCAAAGACCACAAAAAAGGACTGATGCAAAATCTGTTTCCGCAGGAAGGTGAAAAAGTGCCAAAATATCGGTTTAAAGAGTTTGAGAATGATGGTGAGTGGGTGGAGAAGACACTTGGTTCAGTTGCAGAAATAGTTACTGGAAGTACACCAAGCACAATTGAAACTATTAACTACAATGGAACTAGTGTTATGTTAGCTTAGAATTGACGGATATAATCTTTTCAGTTTTACCCGAGCGTTTTCATTTGTAAATTGCCAATTTATTTTAGCGTTTTTATTATTTCGATGTTCT
>Ga0247840_10012559_pt1 | contig 10010 bp, 14 predicted proteins | sample LaCruzMarch2015__FD_192404 | JGI IMG/M metagenome (GOLD analysis project Ga0247840, IMG submission 192404) | Freshwater microbial communities from meromictic Lake La Cruz, Castile-La Mancha, Spain - LaCruzMarch2015_17m | ecosystem: Environmental > Aquatic > Freshwater > Lake | place: Spain...
TAAAAATGAAACGTTACATGAAACGTTTCAAGAAACGTTACCTGACGAAGAAGTGAAACGTTATAGAACAGAAACAGAACAGAAACAGAAACAGAAACAGAACAGAACAGAAACAGAAACAAGAGCTATGCCGGAAAAATCCGGCCTCTCGCTTTCTGATAGTTTTTTAAAATTCTGGAATACCTACCCTAAAAAATCAGGATCAAAAAAAGCAGCATTTGAGCAATGGAAAAAACTCAACGGAACTAATCCGGGCATTGAGGTTATTTTAGCAGCTATCAAAGCACAAACCGAGTGGAGGGCAAACGCCAGGGATGGGGACTTTCGGCCAGAATGGAAAGACCCTGAACGCTGGCTTAAAAACCACATGTGGGAAGCGGAGTTTGTTGTTGATAAAAAAATCACTCTTCAGGAATGGGCCGTAAAAAGACAGGCGGAAATGGAGGCAGAGGAAAAAAATGCAGTTACATGAATTTACCAAGGCAGTTTCAAACCTATGCGATTTTTACGAACGGAAAGAACCAAAGCAAGCCACGATTGAATTATGGTTTAAGCTGGTTAATCGGATGCCATCAGATCCTATCGCGTGGATTGTTCAAAAAATACAGGAAACCTCTGATAGTTTCCCGCGAAATATAACCGCGACATTTTGGGCCTCTTACGGTGAATGGCAGAACGCAAATCCCGATAAGAGAGCTCATAGAGCATTTTTTGACTGCCCTGAATGTTCAGAGGGGTTAATATTAGCCAAAAGCAAAACAAGTAGGTGTAGTTATGTTTTTCGGTGTATCCGGTGTAAGCAAGACAATACCAAAGCATACCCGCAGGCAAGCAGACTTGATTTATTACAAGATTACGATGTGAGGGAAACTGCTTAATGGCAGACCGGCGATGCAAAGAGTGTGGCCAGGAAGTGCCCAAACAAATCAATGTTCCCGGCTACCATTGGGAAGTTACCGAAGGATATAATTTCGGCCATTGGGTAAAGGACAAGCGAAAGAAGATAACCATCACAAATGACGGGGGAAAAAGTGGCGAAATCTACAAAGAAAACTGCTGAGACCAAGAGGGCGCATCGTTGGTGCAGCTACGAAGATCGGGAAGCAGAATGCCCACGTTATGAGAAGGCAAAGTATCCTAATGCCCAGTATTGTATTTATCAGATGTGGACACTTGAATGCCTGCACCACGGAATGGAGACACATGAGTAAACCAATAAAAATAATCGCGCAAGCAACTGGGTTTAAAAATTTGCGTATTGAGGGTGGTTTTCGATTAACTTTTGATTTGTTCGAGAGTAGAGATCAGGACATTGCCATGTGCGCCCTGCTGGTAAACAAGCGGGCAAATTTGAAACTTACTATCGAGCCGGTGGAGGAAAAGAAGAATGGCTTATAAGAAATTATCAGAAGAAGAAACCAAAAGAATTTGTGAGCTGGCCGCAAAGGAAGCCGCTGATGAAATAAGAAAAGACCTAATGGGGACTAAATATTTAGCCATATTTGAAAAAATGGATGCGGACGGTCTTTTTGAAAAGAAAACATCACCAAAAACAAAACGTATTATGTCAGAAAATTACCGGGTGAGATTTAAAATATTTAAACGGGATGGATTTAAGTGCCAATATTGCGGGCGATCACCCAAAACCGATAGGAATGTGGTTTTGCATCTTGACCATATAAAACCAAAATCAAAAGGTGGAGATAATTCAGAAAGCAATTTAACTACGGCTTGCCTTGAGTGTAATATTGGGAAAAATAATATTGAATTATGAGGTGGTAATGGACGGCGAATGGATTGTTGGATCACGGGCAATAACAGCTTATCTACAAAAGGGGTGTTGGAAAACGACAAAGTCGTGGATTAAGCGATATAATGCGCCAATGCGGCGGTTGATTGATGATCGTCCGGCTTTTCTGCGTAGTGAATTAAATACATGGTTAATAAATACAAGTAACGAAATAACAACCTTTAAAACGGAAGTAAAAAAATCAAAAACTGACTTTAAATCAATAAATAAATAATAACTTTCCCTTAAAATACCCCCATGTCACCCGTATATCGGGTTCTTGTGCAAATCTTTTTAATAATTCATAATATCCCAAAATGAAGACAACAAAAGAGAAGGCTCAGATTGGGATTACCGAAACCGTAAGGTTGCGGCAAGTTGTTTTGAAAGAATGCGAAGCCGCCGGACTTACTAAAAAGCATGTAGTCAAGCGCCTTAAAGAATCATTAGACGCATTTGAAAACAAAGTGTTCTTCGATAAAGATCGTGGCCGTTGTTTTGTAGGCCCGGATGAAGTGGCACATCGTATCCGGCTAGATGCAGCTAAACTCACAACCTCATTGCTGGATATGATGCCAGCGGAGAAGGTGGACGTAACCGTAAATAATCTTTCGGAGTTGATTAAAGATGCCCGCAAGCGAAGCACAAAGAGACCCTGAAATTGATTTAATTGAGGATATCGCGGCATTCACGCATGACCCGCTTGGTTATGTGCTTTATGCGTTTCCGTGGGGATCGGGCGAGCTAAAGGGTAAATACCCTGATCAATGGCAGATTGATTTATTAAAAGACATCGGACAAGGGCTGATTACAGTCAACCAGGCAGTCCAAACAGCTACAGCATCAGGTCACGATGTGGGCAAATCAGCATTAGTGGCATGGCTGGTATTGTGGGGCATGTCAACCCATGAGGATACAAGGGGAATCGTTACAGCCAACACAGATACACAACTCCGAACCAAAACGTGGCCGGAAATAGCAAAGTGGCATCGGCTGGCGATTAACAAGCACTGGTTCACCGTTACAGCAACCGCAATCTATTCCACCGATAAAACCCACGAAAAGAACTGGCGTGTTGATATTATCCCATGGTCACTTGTGAACACGGAAGCTTTTGCCGGATTACATAACGAGGGTAAAAGGGTTATCTTGATTTTCGATGAAGCATCGAGCATTCCAAATATTATCTGGGAAGTGTCCGAAGGCGCGATGTTTGACGCTGACACAGAGGTTATTTGGGCGGTATTCGGCAACCCGACACGTAATACAGGGCGTTTTAAAGAGTGTTTCGGACGGTTTAAACACCGCTGGATTACCCGGCAAATAGATTCCCGCGACTGTAAAATTCCTAATAAGCAGAAAATCCAAGATTTGATTGACGATTACGGTATTGATTCAGATTTTGTTAAAGTTCGTGTTCGTGGGTTATTCCCCTCAATGTCAGTCATGCAGTTTATTTCAACCGATGACGTTGATAAGGCTTATGGTCGACCAATTCACATAGATCAATACAGATTTGCACCGAAGATTCTCACTCTCGACAATGCCTGGGAAGGCGATGATGAAGGCGTAATTGGATTACGTCAAGGGTTGGCCTTTAAAATCCTCCGCACCTTTGCCAAAAATGACAATGATGTTCAGGTAGCAACAATGCTGGCCTTGCTGGAAGACCAAGAAAAGGCCGATGCTGTATTTATTGATGCTGGATATGGTACTGGCGTGGTGAGTTGCGGGAAGTCATGGGGAAGGCTGTGGCGGTTGGTTTGGTTTGCGGAGAAGAGCACGGATGACGGTTGTTTAAACAAGCGTGCTGAGATGTGGAAGAATATGCGGGACTGGCTCAAAGATGGTGGTTGTATCCCTCCTGATCCTGTCTTGCAGGCTGATTTAGTTGGCCCTGAGACGGTGGGAAGGACTGACGGTAAAGTGCAGCTAGAAAGCAAACAAGACATGAAAAAGAGGGGGATAAAGTCTCCGGGCAGAGGTGATGCCTTGGCTTTATCGTTTGCGTTTCCGGTGTCGCAGAAACAAAAACCGAGAGGACACAAGAGCACAGAACAAGCCCCGGCGTGGAGTCCCTTTGATTAATATACGTAAAGCTAAAGAATCAGACATGGACGCAATTATTGAACTTGGTAAATCTATGTATGTGGAATCGGACTATCAGGGAATGGCATTCAATGAGGATAAGTGCCGCGCGTTTTTGTCAGTGGTTATTACAACAGGTTTGGCGATTATTGCAGAGAAAGACGGGTGGATAGTTGGGATGCTGGGAGCGGGAATACAGCCGCATATTTTCACAGATACATTAATGAGCTGGGATGATCTAGTTTATGTTTTGCCGCAATATAGAGGAACAAGAGCAGCACAACGACTGATAACCGTCTATATCGCATGGGCGCAGGAGTTAGGTGTCAAAAGAGAAAATATTTACATTGGTATTAACGCAGGGATTAACATTGATAGAACCGCGCGTTTTTATCACAAGTTAGGATTTAAGCGATCTGGCATAAACATGAAATTACAGGAGGAATAAAAATGGGTTCAGGCTATAAGAGATCACTACTGCCGTTTAAAGCAACGCCAGCGCCACCACCGCCAGCACCGGCACCGACAGTAAACGATCCGGCAGTTGAGGCGGCTCTGTTAAAAGAAAAAATATTAAACCAAAAAAGACGCGGCAGAAGTAAAACACTGCTTGAAGAAAGTTACGGCGGGCAAGGAGATCCCGCCCTTAAAGATAATTTAGGTGAGTAACAACATTTAACAAAAAAGGAGGATTTTGAACATGAAAAGGATTTTAAGGATTTTAAGTGTTTTATGTATATTATTATTCGTAGGCATTTCGTTTGCGGCAACCGGGCCGTTTCCCAATAAGGAATTTGGGCAAGACATGGGTAAGAAGTATCGCTCTTATAACGACCTTTATTTAAAAAACACGATCTATTTTGAGGGCGCTACAAGTGATGCTTATTACACCAAATTTTTGATCACTGATCCGACCGCTAACAGGACAATAACCTTTCCCAATTCCAGCGGGACGGTAGCACTAAGCGCAGTCGGATTGACCTGGGACATGACAGGGACTTCCTACAAGACCACTTTAACAGCAACGGAACCAACAGCTAACAGGGTATTTACCTTGCCTAACTATTCTGGAACGGCGATGATTTCTACGTTAGCCACTAACGAGCCAGCAGTTGCTAATTCTGTTTGGGCGGTATCTAACGGTCTAGTTTTTGAGAATGCAGCCGCAACCTATTACACGAAAATAGCCAGCAGTGCAGTAACGGCAGACAGGACCATAACACTTCCTGATGCTTCCGGTGTACCAATTTTAGCATCTGGTGTACCGGGTGCGGCGGCATCAGTATTTGGAGCTTCAAACTCCCTCGTATTTGAGGGTGCAACAGCCGATGAATTTGAAACGACCTTAACCGTGGTTGACCCGACAGTTGACCGAACAATTACTTTACCCAACGCATCTGGTCAGGTAAAAGTCGCCTGTGGTTCAAGCAAAGATTACGCTGGTGGCAATGCCGATTGGAATATGACCATTGCTGAGGCATCCTGTACTTATGTCTCAACGACAAACGCGGCAACGGGCGGAGCTAATGCAATCCTTCCATCTTGTGCGGCTGGACAGCAATATGTCCTTTATAATACCTCTGGACAGACAGTAACCTTGAAAGTGACCGGGCAAACAGGCGCAGCAGTGGCAACCTCCAAATATGGGTTGTTCGTATGTACAGGGACAGACGTTTTGAGGTATTACACAACTCCATAAGTTTTAACTTTTGAGGGCGCAATGAAAGAAGCAGACCTTAAAAAATTAGTAACGGGCAGACAGAGCAAGTTGGAGTCTCTTCGACAGCCGATGGTTGACGTATGGACTGATGTAAGTAATTACGTCAACATCGGCCTGGGCGATATGACCAATAATACCAACCTAACGCAGCAGACTATGAGCGCACTGGGAAAGAAGTCTTTTAATGGCACGGCAATCAGTGCGGCGGTATTGTCCACGTCCGGTATCCACGGCTATCATGTATCACAGGCTTTCCCGTGGTTTTCTTACATGATGTCTCGGAATGCCCTGAATAAAGTGCCTGAGATTAAAGAATGGCTACAAGATGAAGAGCAAGAGGTTTATTCAACACTCAACAACTCTAACTTCTATGCGGAAATGTGGCCGTTTATCTTCAATGGATTTACTGTGGGTACATCGGCTATCTACGGGGAATATGATTTTGACGCAAAACAGGTAGTTTTTGAGAGCGTTCATCCCCGCGAATTATATGTTGCGGAAAACAGATATGGTGCGGTTGATGTTGTCCATCGGAAATATCGCTTGACAGCAAGGCAATTGGTTCAGAAATTTGGCGAGAAAAATCTTCCTCCGGCGATTAAACAGGCTTACCGGAATAATCCATTTGGTGACTTCGAAATCATCCATGCGGTATTCCCAAGAGAGGAGTATGATGATCGTAAGGCGGACTCAAAAAACAAGAAATTTGCCTCTGTTTGGTATGCGACCGGATCAGGAAAGATATTGGGAGAGGGAGGATATGACGTATTCCCGTATAAGGTCTGGCGGTATATGCGGTTTTCCAACTACGCTTATGGTTTATCTCCGGCCATTCTCTCCATGTGCGACATTAAGGGGTTAAATCTTATTACCAAAACAATGTTGGGCGCGAGACAAATGATGGTTGACCCGCCCCTGAACGTACCCTCTGATTTGGTGGGTAAAGTTCAATGGAAACCTCGCGGGATTAATCCCTATGACAAAGATGGCATGTTCATCCGGCCAGCGCTTACCAACAACACCTTACCAGCTGGTGAAAATCAAGAAGACCGTATGGAACGTTCTCTTAAAGAAAGATTCCACGTTGACAGTTACTTGATGTTGACACAGTTAGGCGGATCAGGGCATCGCACGGCTTATGAAGTATCCGAAATGATGGGTGAGAAGGCGGCTATTTTAGGAGCCGAATTAACCCCTCTTAATGTTCAAATGGATGCTGTTCTCGAGTTGGTTTATTCATTGAAAGCGGGACTGGAACCTGACTTTATGGGGAGCATTACACCACGACCTGATGTTTTGTATGAATTGGCGATGGAAGGGGACTCTTTTAGTCCCACCTATTTAGGCCCTCTGGCATTGGCGCAGAGACGACTTTATAAGACACAAGGGCTAAGAGGCGCTCTTGAGGCCATCGGCCCGGTTCTCCAATCATTCCCTGAATCAAAACGGGTAATCAATGGGGATGAAACTGTTCGGGCAATACTTGAGAGTTATTCATTCCCGCAAAAAGCAATTAATGACAAAACGACAGTGGAGGCCGCAAAGCAAACAGAAATACAGGCAATGCAGGCGGCACAGCAAAAGCAAACAATGCTGGATCTGGCTGGTGGAATAAAAGACGCTTCGGCGGCAGATAAGAATTTAGGCAATCCATTAGGGCAAATATTAGCACAAGCAACCGGAGGAGGATAAAATGCAGCAGCGGCTTGATTTCTTTCCCGGGAAAGACTTGATGCAGAATTACCGTAATGTTTTTGGTGTGCATGACGGGCCGAAGGTATTGAACCACATGCTTTATGAATTAGGTCTGTTTGAAGATACGAGTATGAACCCCGAAGACTCAGCCCTAAAGAATTACGCCTCAAGGCTATTGCGGATATTAGGCGGCGGAGAAGTGAGGCAGGCAGCGGTTGAATTATTAATTAAGCAGTTAAATCTACAACCATTGCCGAAAGAGAAAGTTGATGAATAACCTTATTGCCTACATAAAGAAGTTAATTACCGACAGATATTACGGTAAGATCATTATAAGTTTTGAAGCTGGGCGAATTGTCCATTTTGAGAAAAGGGTAAGCGAGGATGCAAAACAGTTTAATTAAATAATTTAACGCTATCAAAAGAATTGAGGCGACTTGAATCCTGAAAGTATCAGGGTTGGTCGCCTTTTTTATTTTAACAACTTAGGAGGATTCTAAATGAGTGAAGAAGCCAACAATCAGGCCGGAGGAGACGAGGGCGGAAATCAAGGCGCGGTTGAAGTTCCTAAATGGATGTCATCATTGCCGGACGCTTTTAAGAGCAACGAAACCCTAGCGCAATATAAAGACGGTGCGCCATGGGAAAAAGTCGTTAATCTCTTGGGAGCCGAAAAGTCAATGATTCAGATTCCTGGCGAAAAAGCAACCGATGAGGAGAAGCAGCAATTTTACGCGAAACTAGGTCGTCCAGAAAAGGTGGACGGTTACGAAATAACAAAACCCGCTGATTTACCAGAACGCATACCGTATGAACCGGCTATTGAAACCATGTTCACGAAGTTTGCCTTTGAAAAGGGTTTGTCTAAACAACACGCAAAAGATGTGTGGGACTTTTATTTCAACACCGCTAAAGACGGCGCGGAAATAGAGGCAAAGAACATCGAAAAAGCGCAGGAAGAAAGCGTTAATGCCCTAAAAACAGAATGGGGTACAAAGTTTGAGGGCAACAAGAAAATCGCTGAAATCGCTTTTAAGAGGTTTGGAAAAACCGGGGCAAACTTATTAGACGAAGCCAAGGTTGGCAATATCCGGCTTGGTGATCATCCTGCCTTCCTCAAGACTTTTTATGAGATCGGCATTAAAACGATGGATGACAAGGCATTATCTGGGAAGGAAGGCGGGAGGGGACAAGATAGCGGTGATGCAGACCAAAGGGCCGCAACATTGATGTTCCCGTCAATGGCTAAAAAGGAGTAAATAATGTCAACATTAACAAGTAATTATAGCCTCGTAGAACAGGCTAAAAGAATAGACCCCGATGGTGAGTTGGCGGTTATTGTGGAAGTCCTAGATCGTGAGATGGGCATGATATTGCAGGAAGCACCCTGGATTGCCTCAAATGATACTTGGGTAAATAAGACTTTGCGCCGGGCATCTCTTCCGAGTTCCGCACGCCGGAAGTTAAATCAGGGCGTTGCAAAGGCAGTGTCGAGAACTACCGAAGTCATGGACGTTATCGAAATGCGCGGTGTCTATGCGGAATATGATAAGGATTGGATTGATTCATTTCCTGATCCCGCGAGAGCTCGCTTACAGGAAGCAAAGGCATTTATCGAGGGCTTAGGTCATGACCTGTTATCCGATATCCTCTATTGCGATTCAAATGCTGATCCTGATGGCATGCACGGCCTAGCTCCACGTTTAAACACGTTGGACGGTGAGTTTGTTATCGGCGCGAGTGGTTCCGGTGGGGACACGACAAGTATTTTTGTTGTTACTTGGGGAGAATCGGAAGCACATCTGATTCATCCGAAGAACATTGCCAATTTTGGGATTGAACACAAAGACCTGGGTGAAGTAACTATCACTGACGCAACAACTGGCGTTGCTTCTGCATCACAGTTTCAGGGTTATCGTGATTGGTTCCAAGTGAAATGCGGCTTGGTGGTTCGTCATCCGAAGTGCATTGGCCGTGTTGCAAACATTGAGTCGGCTGGGTCAACCAACATATTTGACGAAGATCTGTTGATCAAGCTGTTGAACAACATGAAAATCAACGGAAACACCCGTATATATTGCAACCAGACCGTCAAAACTCAGGCAGAAATCAAACTGAAAGACAAAACGAATGTTTACTGGACTGTTGACAAAGGTCTGGAAGGAGTTCCGTTCCTGTCGTTCCGTCAGATTCCCGTCAGAATGATTGACAAAGACATTCTGCTCAATACGGAGACGGTGGTTGCATAAGTAGTTTAACATTTAACGAATTAAGGAGGGCTTAATATGCCTATCATGGATGCAGAATTATTGCTTTGTGAGGAATTGGACATAAACGGTGTGAGTGGTGCAGACACTAACAGCACAAACGAAATATATATTCCTCAGATTAAAAATCACAAGGGGGCGGCTAGTGATGATTCCCCTAACAACAGTGGAGAACTGTTTTGGAATTGCGTTGTAGAGGGCGCTGATTTGTTGGCTGGCACTGATGGCTCAACTATCAAGTGTGATCTTTATAATCACAGCGCCACGGGAGCTGTGGCCGCAGGTGAGATTATTTTAACCAAGACCATCACAGCGAATACTCCGACTGAACACCCGGACGGAACACAGTTGTTTAGTCTGGCGTTACCGGCTGGCCCGCTTCATCCGTATTTCGAAGCGGAGTTTACAATTGGAGGCCAGACATTGACAACTGGCAAAGTTACTTCGTGGA
>Ga0247840_10012560_pt1 | contig 10009 bp, 16 predicted proteins | sample LaCruzMarch2015__FD_192404 | JGI IMG/M metagenome (GOLD analysis project Ga0247840, IMG submission 192404) | Freshwater microbial communities from meromictic Lake La Cruz, Castile-La Mancha, Spain - LaCruzMarch2015_17m | ecosystem: Environmental > Aquatic > Freshwater > Lake | place: Spain...
TGCCCAATCAATTGTGAATAAATATTCGCCATGAATAAATTTTTTATCCTTTCCTAAATATCTACAACGTTGTCCAATTAAAAAATCAAAAGTGCTAACAGAAGGATAATAACTAAATGAATTCCATAACTCAAGATCTTCGAGATCTGGACGTTCCACTTGTGTGTTATGCACATCACTGCTGTTTCCTCTTTGAACAAAAGCAGAGATAGGAAGCCTCCAATATATTGCACCATTCGTAAGTAAAGCATGAAATAAGATTGCACGCCCTGGAATACTTGCAATACCAATGACCACACAGTCTTCAGTTTCGCCATGATGTTCTCGTAAGTCATATAAATATTCTCTCCTTATTTTACAATAAATCGGTGGTATATTTGCATTTAAGTAAGCCATTTGTCAATACTATCGTCAAAGTCTCTATAATTTATTGTAATCTCATCTCCTATATTTATATCTTTTAAAGCAATACCATCATCATTAACACTTGGGTCATCACTATGATTTAAATATTTTTCATTATCAATTCCTAAAACTACAATATTAGATCCCTTTTCTTTTTCATAAGCATAGTTATCAATAAATCTTGCTAAAGCTAAAGGCATTCTAGGTAAATTTTCTTTGTCAAATTCTATTTCAAATTCAGTTTTTACTTCTTTTATTTTCTCACCTTTTTTTGCATTTTCATTTGCAAAAACTCCAACTCCTTGTATTTTACTTTTATCTAAATAAGTATCAATTAAAAACATTACAAGCTAACATTTCCATCTACGTCTTGCTTGTCTTAATCTTGAATTTGGATCTTTTGCAGCACTTGGAAACATTTTCATTTGCCCAGCACTTCTTGCACAATAGGATTTTCTTCTTGCTGCTCTTTTTTTCCCTGGATTACTTTCTGTAACAGCTGTACTTAATTTAGAACCTGGATTCATTCTTCTATAAGCATTAACACCAGCTTGTGTCATACCGGCTCCAGCTTTAGTAGAACGAAAATTTTTTTTATTTCTAGGAGGCATGCCACCACGTGACATGTTAACTGCTTTACCAGTTCCTTTAATTTGTGTTCCAAATCCTGACATGTGTTTAATTTTATGTTAAACCTGGTCCAGAAAATTTATCTGTTAATAATGTAACTGCTGCAACATTTGTAAATGTTGAAACATAAATTCCTTTTGGAAATAGAATTCCATCTTCAGGAAAACTAAAATTAATAACATCACCAGCTGGAACATCGGCTGTAAATAAAGTCGTTCCTGTTGCTGAAGTTGTTTTTAATTGAACAACACCTACAGTAGTTGAACTACTAGATGCAATAATAATTCCTCTTAATCTTACTGGAGGAGCTATAATTACAGTTGAAGTAGCTCCTGTAAATCTTGTCGCTTGTATATCACCTTTGTAACTCATTTTGTCTCCTTATATTAAGAGCTCCCGAAGGAGCTCTTAACAATTAATTATTTACGCTGCAAAAGCGAAAGCACCTGTTGTGCCTGCACCTAATGATTTTAAATCAGCACTTACTTGCCATGTTCCATTTTGAACACATGTAAAATAAATATATGATCCAATACTAAATAAATTAGTACCTGCGTTAGCTGGCGTATATTCAAGTCTAGTTTCGCCTGCTGTTGAAGTATCAAAAGTTACTGCAGAAGTTGTTCTGCTTTCAAATACTGAACCTGTTGCAAGTACATCTGTTCCAGCACAATCAAAAATTAATTTAGCTGTACCACCAGTTGTATCAACTGACTGAGCATGAACTACTATTACGCCAGATTCTGCTGCTGGTAATGTTACAGTTTGAGCTGCAGCACCAGTATAATTATTTATACTGATTACATTTTTAACATAAGTTATAGTTGTTGCTGTGTTTCTTGTAGTAGCAGTTAAACCGAATAAAGGTGGTTTAGCTGTACCAAGTACTTGACCAGTTGTAGAAATTATTAACTGATTAGTAAATTCTCCAGTTGTTTCATTTTGAGTTGCTTCAATAAAGCCACCTAATGATCGGACTGGACCCGAAAAAGTTGTTAGTGCCATAGTTATATTCTCCTAGTTTTTCTAATCTAGTCTCTAGGCCGTCGACTATACGCGTCTAGATCAGAAGTTAATGTATAGTGATTTATTTCTATCAAATAAAAAGGGCCAGGTCAATAGACCCAGCCCTTTTATTAAACACTTAGTGTAAGTGATTACGCAGCTCCCGGTGAACCGAAGATTCCTCTAGGATCAGAGAATCCAAATGAATATCTCTCTCTAGCTTTAAATCTCATGTTGCCAGTGTCGAAATCGCCTTCCATTGCTGTTTTTAATGAAGCTCTAACGAAATGCTTTAAGCCATTTGGCGCATCAGTTAAAATAAAGAATGCATCTGTGTCAGTTAAGAAATGATTAATTACATAACCTTCAGGTAACATTCCCATATTTTTGATAGCGTTAATGTCATTATCAGCAGTTCCTACTCTGCCTGCAGACTTCATAAGTCTTTCAGCGGTAAATTGTAATTCTTTAGGAATTACTAATTTTCTACCTTGAGTAGCGATCTTTAAGCCTCTTTCGTCAACGAAAGCAGCAATGTCAATCAAAGATTGTTCTAATGATGTTTCGTTAAGGTCAGCAGCTGTGGACAATTCATTTTTGAATGTTCCACCTGATACTAATGGATGGTCTGTAGCGCAAAGCTCTTTTCCGTCTCCACCAAGTTGAGAAGTGCTGAATGCATTGTTTAATACAGCAGCAGCTTTAACTTGTTTAGTATTAGCCATAGATCTAGCTAATGCTTTTGTATATCTTGCAGCGAGTCTGTCATACAAGTTATCTTCAATTGCTTCTTCAGTAATAGCAAATGCTAAAGCAATAGTTTCATGATTGTACCTTGCTGTAAAAGCTTCTTGCGCAGTGTCAAAATTAATTGCTGCACCTTCCGATTTTACTGGGGCACTACCGAAACCTGATAGCATTACTTCTTCTTCAAAAGCTCTGTCAGATGATTCTTGTGTGAATATCTCAGCATGCTCATTTTCGTACCTTTGGTACTCAAGTCCAAACAAAGCGTTCAAACCTGGTTCTAGTTCTTTAACTAGTTGTGCTCGTGATATAGCCATAGTTTAAGTCTCCGTTTAGTCGTTACCAACCGTACCGCTACGATACGCGTGGTTGTTAATAATAACCAATACATCTACGCCTGATGGTGCAGCTGTATCAGAGTTGTCAGGGTTTTGCGAAATGTCGATTGCTTTCAACTGGAAAGTTGAAGAGCTGTCGCCTGTCGCAACGTCAAGACTAAATCTTGAGTTACCTGAATTAGTGCTTCCTGCAGTTGGATTAACTTTGTAGTTAGCATAAAGATCTGCCACAACAAAAGTTGCATCTGCATTAATAGAATACACTACATTTGGATCGTCAATAACTGCTGCGATAATATCGTTAGCAGATACTGTTCCTGGATAGTAATTTTTATACGTCGGCTTTTGTGTAGTCGGATCAGTATAATTTACACCATTAAACACACCCACAACTGGAACGTCATTAGAAGAAGCTACAGCATTAATAGTTCCGTTAGTAGCATTTAGTTTTACTAAATCACCTTGGAATATTGCTTTGCCGTAATTTTTTAAAATACGATACCTGTTTTGTGAATTGTTAAACGGCGTACCACCCAATAGTCTTACTGGTTGTAGACCAGTATTACCTGTTTGATTTGCCATATTTATTTTTCCTTTTTAAGGTTAACAATTTAGTAAAAAGAACTATTTCTTTTTACCGCCAAAACTAACCTGTGATGATCTATCAATACTCATAGGCATCTCAGGTCGCTGTTCCTTCAGAAGGTCGTTGTCAACCGCATTCATTTGATCTTTAGTTTTTCGTCTAAAGTGTTCATTACGCGACTCAACTATTTCATCCGGTATCCTTGCCAGCGCAAGGCCACCTACTCCAATGATTCCAGCGTGGTTTCCTTCTCCGATAACAGGGTAACCGTGTCCGTCTTCTAATTCATCAGAACGAACGAACTCGTAACCCTCTCTCACTCTTTTAGAAACGTTACCTGTGTCTTGGTAACCTTGTGTTTCTAAACGGATCCATCTATGTCTGAATCCTTTTGGCGCTGGAGGCGCATCTAAGCTCGATGGTTGTTTCCAAACTTTTTTCCTTTCGGATTTATCTCTAGTTTGGTTTAGGCGCGAGGTTTTATCTATTTTAGTCATTTTATTGCTCCTTCACGTATTTAGCATATTCACTGATAGGCACACCTAATCTCTTAGCCACATTGACTTGAGCTGAAGATAACCTAACAGTTTTGCGTCCAGATTTTGCTGTTCTTGTTGCGGATGCCACAGACTGAACGGGCTTGCGGTTACCGATGTTAGTATTTTGTTCGTCCTTACTAACACTTTTATCCTCACTTGTAAACTCTTGTGGGAATTTCTTTTTCATATAAGAATCTATAGCTTCATAATACTCATCAGATTTAGCGTCATATCCTTCATTTTCAATGAGTTTTTTATGTAAAGCCAAAGCTGTATATGTCATAGCCTCATCCTTACCGAACCATGGGTTTTTAGAAGCCCAATCTTCAGCTTTAGGATCTGGCTGTATTACCGGTTGTTGAACAGCTCTTACTTGTTCTACTTCTTGTTTAACCGGAATCTCTTTAGCTTCAGATTCTCTTTCTAATTTAGAAACTCTTACTCTCTCTTCATCTACAGTAAGTCTTGCTAATGCTTCATTTGCATTTGCAATCTCTTCTGCATTTTGAGATTCAATAGCTGCTTTAAGTTTATCTCTTACAGCTAATTTCTGAGATTTAATTCTAGATTCAAACTCAGTAAGATAATTGCTATCCATAGACGTAAATTTTTTACGTATAGATTCGCTCTCTTCTTTTATTTGTTTAGCATAAGCGATAGCTTCGTTTTCTTTTCTTTCAGCTTCACGAAGTTTCCAAGTTAGTTCACTAATTCTTTTTTGAACTCTTGTTTTATGTTTTTCAAAGTCTTCTTCTTTTTTATCCTCGTCTTTTTTTGTGGATAACTTTTCTTCTGATTTTGTTTCTTTTTCAGGTTTTGTTTCTTTTACTTCCTCTTTTTGTTCTTCAATTACAATTTCAGGTTGTTTATCCTGAACTGCTTGAAGCTTATCTATTTCTTTTTGAATTTCATTAGAAGCTTCCTTATTTGGAAGATCTATTTCAACTTCAACCGTATCTTTTATTTCATCGTTCATAGTTGCTCCTTGTTAGTATACGTGAATAATATCTTCAGGGTTTTTAATTGAAGCAATAATTTCATCATCATTTAAGATACGAACTTCACCGCCTTCAATTTTGAATCTTGAACCAGCATATCTTCCAAAGATAACCCAATCTTTTGGTTTGCACCATGGGCCTTCTGGAAATTTATCTTTATCAGCATAAGCAAGATCACCAACTTTCAATACGTAACCAACAACGGTAGTAAGTTGCGTACGCTCAACTGCTTCGTCAGGTAAATATAATCCACCTTTAGATTTTGATGGACCCATATAAGGTAATACTAATATTCTCCATCCAGTAGGCGTAGGCATTCTATCTAGAGCGGAAGGCTCTATTTTATTTGGATCTAGAACTTTTTCTTTTTCTAGTTCTTCTTTGTCTCTATAAGCATTAAGTAAACCAAATACTTTATTTGGTACTTCATTACTTTCTTTGTTGTTTGCGACTTGTGTCGTCATTTTGCTCCTGTTTATTTATCAGGTTCGAGAGTTCCTGTTCAAATTGTTCACAAAGTTTTACTTGACCTACCATATATTGATATTTGGGCCAATTGTCAACACCACCTGTAGATGTTATTTCTACAAGCTGTTCTTTCTTTTCTTTGATCATTTTCTTTACTGTTTGTATTGTAAAAGGGTCAATCATTATATTATCTCCTCCACCAAACAATAAGTTCCATTAGGGGCCATGTTGTATTTTTCCAGTATTTTTTCATAGCTTTCTTCTTCAATTACTTTAGTAGCTAATACTTCTGGACAAGCTTTCTTTTGAACAATGCCCCAAAGGGTACATTTAAATTTCTTCAATTCTGACATAAAAGTGATTTTAAATAAAAGTATTATCTTTTACCTTTCATCATTTTGCCTTTTTTCTTTGAAGACATTCTAGCAGTTATTACATCTGCATAAGTTGTTTTTCCATCTTTATTTAAATCTGGAAACCCACTTTTTTTCTTAACTTTACCACCAGCTTTAAATCCTGGTCTTGGTCTTTGTGTGTAATCGTTTCTCATGTTAACTCCTTATCCGTTTTCTTGTTGTTTATTCGCAGACGGTTTGTTAGCTATTGTTCTAGCAACTGATTCCGCACTGCGTCCCACGACGTAACCGCCCAAACCTATCTGGAGAAGACCCCAAACATCGCCAGGCAATTCAAAGGAGATAACAGCTCCCGTGAATATTTTTACAACTGGTCCTAGAATATAATTCCAGACCAAAATAAATATTAATACGTACATTAACAGGGGCCTCCAGCTCGATGCAAAAGCACCCGCTTTGGCCTCTGCCTCAATAATTTTTGCTGCAGCTTGTAGTTCTTGTGTATTAGATTGTAGTAATTGAGTTTGTAGTTGTGCTTTTAATTTTTCTTGTAGATCTTTATCTGGTACAGATTTTTCAATTGTATTAAATAAAATTTTTGCAAGTGGAGCAACTGCTCCTAACATTTGAATCATTTTCTTTTCTTTTTCTTTCTGCCAACGGCTACACAATTAGGCACTAATCGATTACCTTTTTTCTTCATGCCTTTTTGTTCGTAGCCTTTCCAACATGTTCCTCTTGGCATATTAAAACACGCCTTTAAAATCTGTTCCTTTAATAGCTATTCCTGCTCCTCTAGCTTTATTCTTGCTAGACTTTACCATTCCACCAGATGCCATCATTTTAGATTTGCCAGCTTCTGATAAAGCAATTGCTATTGCTTGTTTTGGATTTTTAACTTTCTTTTCAGATTGTCCAATATTAAGTTCTCCTGCTTTGAACTCTTTCATAACTTTAGAAATCTTTTTTTGTGACTTATCTTTTTTCATAATATACCTTTAGTGTAAGTTTATGTTCATTGGTAATGAAAACGTAATGCCCTTTGCATTAACAGCGTCTTTAAAAACTTTTGCTGCTTGTTCTCTACCTAAAGCAGTAACATAAATCCATCTTGCCATACCTAAATAAGCTGCGCCTATTTCAAATATGTCTTTACCTTCTTCTAGGTAAGTTAACATCTCTTCATGGATGTTTGACATCATTTCTTCTACCGCTTTATCTTTTTTGTCCATTATCATAGAATAAATCTTTTAAAGGTATAGTCAATACCTACTGTTGTTTGTTCTTAGTAGATGTCCTTAATTTAGCAATATCTTCTTGAGATTCTATTCTAGCAGCATCCGCCATCATCTTTTGCTGTAGTTTTTGTTGATCTAATAATATTCTTTGTTGAGCTATTTGTGCATCAGATAAATTATCTTGTTGTCTTATTTGAAGTTCTTTAGCTTTTAATTCAACTATAGGATCTGGTGCAGCGCCCCCAGATATTTCTGTGGACTTAGCTTTTACTTCTTGAGTAAACTGAGCTTCTAATTGTGCAATCATAGAAGCTTTAGCAAGTTCAATAGATTGAGGATCCATACCTTGAGTTTGCATTTGTCTTATTTGAACTTCAGCTTGTTCTTGTGCTTTAATAGAAACGTGTTCCATAATATGTTTTTGTAATTTCATAGCTGACATTGGATTAGCTACAATCATTGGACTAGAACCAAATACTAAATGCGCTAAGATATGAGCATCGTGATTCTGACCTGGGAACGCATATAAGTTTTGTTGATCTTCTAATGAGTCTGCATTTTCAATTGCTGGATCTTTTGGTTTAGGCTGTTCTTCTTTTTTAAGAATATTGTCTATGTTTTGTACTCCCATGGATTCGTACATTCTACGATATGCTTCTCGCAAGTTATGTAATGCAGGAGCCGATTGAGCAAGTTGTAATTGTGTTTGTGCCATCGTTACTCTTTGCGATATAGAAAATATATTTGGATCAGATACTGGAATAACATCTACTCTACTATCAAAGTCTGTTTGTTTAATATAACGATCTCCGCCTACAACTTCGTATGGATAAACCGGTGGAAGATATTCTGAAAATACTTTTGCTAATAATTTAAATTCTGTTTTTAAAGAATAATGCAATCGTTTATGGATTGCAGAAATAACACGAGATCCTTTTTCAAGAAGAGCAATCGTTGTTCCAACGGGTGCTTGTGAATTAGAATCAGCTGTTGGTAGATCTGCAATAGATGCAAATCGTTTACCTGCTTCTACTACAAAGGATAGTAATGAATATAATGTTTGAGAAGGCTCTTTAAATGGAAGCGTCATAATAGAGGCTCTTAAATCTCCAGCTGGTGCATCTACATCTCTAAACTCACCTGGCTGAATTGGTTCAGCATCATCTCTAACTCTTAGTCCTCTAGATTTAAATCCTGCTGGTAAATTTGCTAGAGTTCCTGCATCTAGTAATTGTCTAAGCACAGAAGTAGCTGTACGTGACAATCCACCAATCATATGAATTAAACCAAATCCATAAAATCCTAAACCTGGTAAAAATTTATAATGAACAAAATATTGTCTTTTCTTTTTAAAAGGATCATCTTCGCTATAGTTTCTATAAATAGATAAAACCTCTCCACTACTTTCTTCTATAGTTACAATATAAGGAACTTTAATTCCTGTTTCTTCTCCATCTTCATCCTTGTCACCAAATCCTTCTAGATCTAATAAGGTATGCATTTCATATAGAGTAACTTCATCAGAGTCTCCTCCAACTTTTTTAACTCCTTCTATGTCACTTACTTTTTCTTTAACTTGATCTTCAATATTTGTTGTGGATGGATTAATTTCTACGTCTCTATAAAAACCTGCTACTTGTTTTTTTCTAAATTCATTAGAAGACATTTTAACAACATGAGTAACTCTTTCACATGTTTCTAAATCTGTTGCTGTGTAAGGAACAACTAAATCTTCTGCTGGAATAAATTTTGATACGGCTCTTTCTAGTCCTTCATCATAATAAACTTTTTTAAATGTAGATCCTGATAGGGGTAAATAAAATAACATCTGATCCATGTCAGGAGTATAATCTTCCATGATATCTATGATTTGATAATTCATAAAATTTTTAACACGAATAGATTGCTCGTATACTTCTGGAGTTTCTTTACCTACAATTTGTACATTGACTGGGCCAGAACTTGGCATCAGTTCTTTATAAGCTTGTGCTTGAAATTGAGTAACGGATTCTGCTAGTAAAGGATGGGTCACGCCACTTGCGTCACGGAAAGGTTGATCTCTTTGTTCATACTTAAATCCTAAAAGATCTAATCCTTGTGTATAAGTTGTTTCCCAATCTTTTCTTGAATCTTTGTCGTTTCTAAACTCTGTTACAAGTTCTGATGATAAGGAAGATAGATCGCTATCATCCATCTTCTCTGCAATGTTTTCACTGAACTCGGTATCTACTTCTTTTCCTGGTTCAAAATTAATTTCAACACCTTCTTCATCTTCAGTAATCTCAACCCCGGGTTCTTGTGCAATGCCACTAGGTAGCTCTACATCAGTTGCCTCAACATTTCCTTGTACGGGTGGTAAATCTTTTTCTATTGCCATTAGAATATTCCTTTAAATTTAAATCCTTTAATTGCAGCCGGAGCTCTTCGCTTTTGAGCAGCCTTTGAGTCTACATACTTTTTAGGTGTTTTTCTAGTTGTTTTTCTCATAGAGTGTCTTTATACTTAATAGCTTTGTTTTTCAAGACAATCTATCTGTATCTTGTACATCATAAGCTCGTTTATAGTTAGCCCATCTACATTCAATTACCATGACTTCATCATTATCATTTACAATTCTAATCTCTTGTCCCCATGGTTTAGACTCAATCCAATATTGCATATAGTTTGGAATAACGGTTATACTAGATCCTGCTTTATAT
>Ga0247840_10012561_pt1 | contig 10008 bp, 9 predicted proteins | sample LaCruzMarch2015__FD_192404 | JGI IMG/M metagenome (GOLD analysis project Ga0247840, IMG submission 192404) | Freshwater microbial communities from meromictic Lake La Cruz, Castile-La Mancha, Spain - LaCruzMarch2015_17m | ecosystem: Environmental > Aquatic > Freshwater > Lake | place: Spain...
GCGGCGGTGCTGGTGGGGGCGACCATAGGGGTTCTGTTCTCCGGGAGGGCTTGTTATGTGCGGCGGGGGCGGCCTGCGGCGTACCGCGCGGCCCCTGCGCCAGTGGTGATTCGGTGATCGCGGGTCCCGCGCCCCGGGGACCTGTCGTGCGTCGGCGCGGGCCGCCGGGCGGCCGGCGCGGACGACCGGTGTGTCCCTCCGGGATGCCGCGCGGACGCGGGTCGGGACCGGCGCCCCGGGGGTGGGCATTCGCAACGTGTGAGAGGGCGCGCCACCGATCGGTTATGGGTTCCGTGATCCCGTCAGATGGTACCATAAGCCCACCGGCGGGCACTCCAGAACGCCAAACGCCGGACCAAAATCACCAAGAGGAGGATCCATGCCGGCATCGAACCCGCGGTTCGTCAGCCGCCTGACCCGCAACACCCTGGCCCTGATCCTGGCTGGCGGTCGCGGCTCGCGACTCAAACACCTGACCGCCTGGCGCTCCAAGCCCGCGGTCCCCTTCGGCGGCAAGTTCCGCATCGTGGACTTTCCGCTGTCCAACTGCATCAATTCGGGCATCCGCCAGGTCGGCGTGCTCACCCAGTACAAGGCCCACTCGCTGATCCTGCACATCCAGAAGGGTTGGGGCTTCCTGCGCGGCGAGTTCGGCGAGTTCGTCGAACTGTGGCCCGCCCAGCAGCGGGTGGTGGAGACTGCTTGGTACGCGGGGACGGCCGATGCGGTATTCCAGAACCTGGATATCATCCGCAACCACAATCCGGACTATATCCTGATCCTGGCCGGTGACCACATCTATAAGATGGACTACGGCACCATGATCGCCCACCACGTCGAGACCGGCGCCGACATGACGGTCGGCTGTATCGAGGTGGAGAAGGAGCGCGCCGGGGAGTTCGGCGTCATGACCGCGGATGCCGACGGCCGGGTGCGCGGCTTCGAGGAAAAGCCCAGGGACCCGGTGACCATCCCCGACCGCCCGGACCACTGCCTGGCCTCCATGGGGATCTATGTCTTCAACCGCGGCTTCCTCTTTGAGCAGTTGATCAAGGATGCGGACACCCGCGAATCGTCCCATGACTTCGGCAAGGACATCATCCCCTCCGTCATCGACCGTTACCGCGTCATGGCCCACCCCTTCCGCGATCCGCGCAGCGGCGAGCAGGCCTACTGGCGCGACGTGGGCACCCTGGACGCCTTCTGGGAGGCCAATCTGGAGTTGATCGGCGTCACCCCGCCGCTGAATCTCTATGACGAGCAATGGCCCATCTGGACCTACCAGGAGCAGCTCCCGCCCGCCAAGTTCGTCTTCGACGACGAGGACCGGCGCGGCATGGCGGTGGACTCCATGGTCTCCGGGGGCTGCGTCATCTCCGGGTCGAAGGTGCGGCACTCGCTGCTGTTCTCCAACGTCCGGGTGAACTCCTATGCCACGGTCGAGGACTCGGTGATCCTGCCGGACGTGACCATCGGGCGCAGTTGCCGCATCCGCAACGCCATCATCGATCGCAATTGTCAGATCGCCGAGGGCAGCGAGATCGGCTTCGATAAGGCGGCGGACCGGCACGCCGGTTATTACGTCACCGAGCAGGGCGTCACGCTGGTGGCGCCGGAGATGCTGGGGCAGGGCATCAACTTCATCCGTTGAGGCCGGCCGCGCGGGTCTGGGGTCCAAGGCTTGCGCCTTGGGCCCCGCCGCGTCGGACCGGTAGGCCGTGGCACCGTTCCCGGTACCAGGCTCGCAGGTTCGCGAGCCGGGCACCATTGGACAGAATCAACAGCAACATGCAGGATTGACAGGATTATTGCCTTGGGGGCACCGTGATGCGCATCCTCTTGATCCTGTCTATCGCCGCCTTACCCTTGGTGCTCGAGTGGTACCGGGCCCGGTGCTGCCGACACGAGGAGTGTGACCCCATGACGCCGTCCGCGCTACCGCCAGCCCAGCCGCCGCAAGACCGACGTGCCGGGGTGATGCTGCACCCCAGTTCACTGCCCGGCGGTGGGGTCTGCGGGGACTTGGGCCCTGAGGCCCGCTACTTTGTCAACTTCCTGGTCGACTGCGGCCTGTCGGTCTGGCAGATGCTGCCGGTCGGCCCTACCCTGTCCGAGGGTTCGCCCTATCAGACCAGTTCGGTCCATGCCGGCAATCCGCGCCTGATCGCCCTGGAACCCCTGCTCGCGCGCGGCTGGCTGCTCGGCCTGCCGGATTACACACTCGAAGACCCCTATCGCGCGCAGTCGACGGCCCTGGGCCACGCCTTCGCCGGATTCCAGGCCCACGCGGCGGCGCAGGAACGCGCGGCGCTGGACGCCTTCAGCGCCGAGCACGGCTATTGGCTTACGGACTACGCCCTGTTTCGTGCCCTCTGGGAGGAGCAGGGGCGGCCCTGGTGGCTCTGGCCCGAGCCCCTGCGTGATCGCGACCCCGAGGCCCTGGCGGCGGCCCGCGCGCGCCTGGTCGAGGCCCTGGCGTACATCCACTTCGAGCAGTTCCTTTTCTTCAGCCAGTGGCAGGCACTGCGCGACTATGCCAACGGGCGCGGGGTCCGGCTCTTCGGCGACCTGCCCATCTTCGTCGCCCACGACAGCGCCGAGGTCTGGGCGCGGCCCCAGGACTTCGACCTCAACCCGGACGGGACCACCCGCACCGTGGCCGGGGTCCCGCCCGACTATTTCTCCGCCACCGGCCAGCGCTGGGGCAACCCGCTCTACGCCTGGCAGCGCATGGAGCAGAACGGCTTTGCGTTCTGGATCGAGCGCCTGCGCACCCAACTGTGCCTGTTCGACCTGATCCGCATCGACCACTTCCGGGGCTTCGAGTCCTTCTGGGAGATCGACGGGTCCGAGCCGCTCGCGACCAATGGCCGATGGGTCAAGGCCCCCGGTGCCGCCCTCTTCACGCGCCTGACGGAGGTCTTCGGCGCCCTGCCCCTGGTAGCGGAGGACCTGGGGGTCATCACCCCTGAGGTGACCGCGCTGCGCAAGCAGTTCGGCCTGCCCGGCATGAAGGTCCTGCAATTCGCCTTCACCGGCGAGCCGGACAATCCCTATGTGCCCTTCCGCCATGAGCGCGACGCCGTGGTCTATACCGGCACCCACGACAACGACACCACGGTCGGCTGGTTCGAGTCCCAGAGCGACGGGGCCAAGGGTTACATCTATGAATTCCTCGGGCACTCGCAGGAGGCCATGCCCTGGCCCCTGATCCGCGCCGCGCTCGCCTCGCGCTGCGACCTGGCGATCCTGCCCATGCAGGACCTCCTGGCCCTGGGCAGCGAGCACCGGATGAACGTACCCGGGGTGGCCGGCTACAACTGGAGTTGGCGTTTCACCTGGCCCATGGTCGCGCCGGAAACCCCGGCGCGGATCAGACGGCAGTTGGAGATTTATCAGCGGCTGGTGCCGGGACAGGGAGCGATTTAGTAACGAGTCAGGAACAAGTCAAACACAATCGTTGTCGTTGTCGTTGTCGTAATCGGAGAAGCGATGCAACGCAGGGTGCAAGAGAATCCGGGCATGACGATAACCTCGATTGCGACAACGACAACGACGACAGCGCTAAAAACATTCTCTAATCGACTTGTTTAACTTACTGGTGAACTGTTCCTTAGGCGAGATACCCAGCGAACTATGTCGCGATATCACTGGAACAATCTGAATACGCAGCAGGTGGGTGCCTACACGGAGTATTTCGTGAAAATGGAACTTACCATGCACGGCTTCCAGGTTTACTCGACTGAAGTCGATGACCGCGGCATCGACTTCGTTGCGCGGCGTGAGCGCGGTCCATTCATTGAGATTCAAGTCAAGTCGCTGCGGTCGGCGGGCTACATTTTCATGCAGAAAAGCAAGCTCATACTGCATGAACACACCTATGTCGCGCTTGGCCTCTTGCTTGAGGGTCAAGCCCCCGATTTATACCTGTTGCCATCAACACTGTGGCGCAGCCCGAATATGGTATTTGTGTCGCGTGACTACGAGGGCTTGAAGAGCAAGCCCGAATGGGGAATCAACGTGTCGCAAAGAAACATGCCGGCACTCCAACCCTATATTTTTGAGCGCACTGTGGCGTTTCTTTTGCAGCAAGTGGGATTGAAATGAATCGGTTCGTGGGGTTCCCTTGGGGGTAACTCCAAGGTGACCCCATGGGCTGGCCCGAACAACTCATGCGCCAAGTCGCTGATTCGCTCCGGGGCCGCGACCGCGCGCTTGAGGATCCGCCGGGCCTCCTCTTCCATGGATACGCCTTGGTTCTCCGCCCGCCGCCGCAGGCGTTCGTAGGTTTCGTTATCGAGTCGTCGCACGCTCAGGCTGGGCATACAGGCTTTTCTCCACCGGTGATTTCATCGCAGACTGGAGGCTGTCGGGCGCAGCCCTGCCATCACATGCTAGCACTCGTCGGCGCATCCATCCATGTGCCGGGGGGCGCCTTCACGGGGTGAGGCCCATGACCTCCAGATAGCGCCGGGCACTGTGGCCCTGTTCGTACTCACTGACGGCGGAGCGCAGAACCGCCGCGGGCAGGGGCCGGTCCAGGGTCGCCGCCATGGCCGCGGCCAGTGCGTCCACCGCCCCGACCGGCACCAGGGGGCCGAAGCGGCCGCCATCCAGCACCTCGGCGGGACCGCTCGGGCAGTCGGTGGCGACCACCGGTATGCCCAAAGCCAGGGCCTCGGTCAGCACATTGGGCGAGCCCTCCCAGGCGGAGGAGAGGACGAACAGGGCGGCGCGGGCCAGATAGGGGTAGGGGTTGGACTGGAAGCCGACCAGGGCCGCCTGGTCGCCGAGCCCCAGTTCGGCGATCAGGGCCGCGAGCGCCGGGCGGGCATTGCCCTCACCCAGGATCAGGAGCCGGCAGTCGCGGCCGGCCCGCACCCGGGCGAAGGCGCGGATCAGGGTCGGGAAGTCCTTCTGGCGCTGCAGCCGGCCGGCGGCACAGATGACGGGCGGGCCCGGGGCATTGAGCCAGGGGTGCGGGCAGGGTTGCGCCGCCTGGGCCGCCAGTTCCGGGGTGATCACCGGGTTGCGGATGACCGCGATGGACGCCGCCGGCAGCCGGGCGATGCGCGCGGTGTCCTGCGCCACCCCGGCGGAGACCGCGATGATGCGGTCCAGGCGCGGATAGAGCAGGCGGATCGGCAGATAGCGCAGCCACCGCGAGACCGCGGCGCGCCCCGCCATGGCGGTGGACAGATGGGTGCCGAGCCGCAGTGCCAGCGGGGTGCCGGTGCCCGCCAGGGCGCGGGCGAGCACGGCGGTGCGCCCGGCCCGGTCCTTGGCTGCCAGCAGGGCCGCGGGGCGGCGCGCGCGCAGGTAGCGGGCCAGTGCCGGTGCGGCGAGCAGGGTGTGATTGGTAGTAAGCTCGATGCGCCTGACCGACTCCGGCAGGCGCCCAAGGTGCGGACTCTCGGCGCGCACCAGCACCAGGTCCACTGCCTGGCCCAGGTCCACGAAGCCGCGGATCAGGTTGATCAGCATCCGCTCCACCCCGCCGGTGCCGGAGAAGGAGGCGAAGACGGCGAGCGGACCGGGGGTAGGCGGCATGGGAATCGTCGCAGGGTTGGGGCGGGTGGTTGGTCATGATCCCAAGAAAGGTCCTTTGGCCGCAAATTGACGCAAATGTAAGATAAAGGGCCACGAAATCCCGGGGCCTTTGCGGACGCTGCTAGAATCGCACCCGACCGTCCAAAAGGAGCCGGGGCGTCCCGCCCCGGTGATGCACGCCGGGGCGGGACGCCCCGGCTCCCACTAACCCCAGACCCCCGCACCCATGCCCCACACCGTCTATTTCTTCGGCACCTGTCTGATCGACACCCTCTTTCCGCGGGCCGGGCTCGCGGCCATGCAACTGCTGCGGCGCGCGGGTGTGCGGGTGATCTTCCCCCAGGGGCAGACCTGCTGCGGCCAGCCGGCCTACAACAGCGGCTATCGGGACGAGGCGCGCGCGGTCGCGCGTGCCCAACTCGACGCCTTCCCGGCGGACCTGCCGGTGGTGGTGCCCTCGGCCTCCTGCGCCGGGATGCTCAAGGTCCAGTATCCGCTGCTCTTTGCCGACACGGCGGGCGCTGCGCGGGCGGAAGCCTTCGCGGCGCGGGTCGTGGAACTCGCCGATTTTCTGGTGCGGGTGCTGGATGTGCGCCTGACCGACCTGGGGCCGCCCATCCGGGTGGCGGTGCACAATTCCTGCTCGGCCCGGCGGGAACTGGGGGTGGCCGACGCGACCATGGACCTCCTCGGGCGCCTGGCGCGGGTCGAACTGGTGGAGCCCGAGCGCGCCGCCGAGTGCTGCGGCTTCGGCGGCGCCTTTTCCGTCAAGCAGCCGGAGATCGCCGCGGCGATGGCCGCCGACAAGGCGCGCGCCATCCTGGCGACCGGGGCCGCGGTCCTGGTGGGCCAGGACTGCGGCTGCCTGATGAATCTGGGTGGTACCCTGGCGCGTCAAGGCGGCGGTCCGCTGGTCCGCCATCTGGCCGAGTTCATTTGGGAGCGCACCCACCGTGACGACTGAGTTTCGCCTCGCCATCGGGGCCGCCCTGGGCCGGGACCGGGTCCGGGCCAACATCCGTCGGGCTATGGACGGGCTGGTGGTCAAACGGCGCGAGGCCTTCCCGGACCCGCAGGAGCGCGAGGGCCTGCGCGACGAGGGCGCGGCCATCCGGGGCGAAGCGGTCGCGCGGCTGCCGGAACTTCTGGAGGAACTGGAGCGCACCTGCACCGGCAACGGTATCCAGGTCCACTGGGCTGAGACCGGGGCGGACGCCAATCGGATCGTCCTGGGCATCCTGCGCGCGGCGGGGGCGAACGCGATCCTCAAGGGCAAGTCCATGGTCTCGGAGGAGATGGGGCTCAATGAATTCCTGCAAGGACAGGGCATCGAGGCGCTGGAGACCGACCTGGGGGAGATCATCATCCAACTCGCCCACGAGGCCCCGTCCCACATCATCGCCCCGGCGATCCATAAGGACCGCGCCGAGGTCGCCGCCCTGTTCCGGGAGCACTTCCCGGACCAGCCGCCGGCGCAGCAGATCGAGGAACTCACGGCGCTCGCCCGCACGGTGATGCGTGAGCGCTTCCGCGGCATGACGGCGGGGCTCTCCGGGGTCAACTTCGCGGTGGCCGAAACCGGCACCCTGTGCCTGGTGGAGAACGAGGGCAACGGGCGCCTCTGCACCACGCTCCCGGACGTGCATATCGCGGTGATGGGGATCGAGAAGGTGGTTGCCCGCCTGGACCAGGTGCCGACCCTGCTGACGCTCCTGACCCGCAGCGCCACCGGCCAGCCCATCACCACCTATGTGAACATGATCAGCGGCCCGCGCCGTGCGGGGGAGAAGGACGGCCCCACGGCGGTCCATCTGATCCTGCTGGACAACGGGCGCTCACGTATCCACGCGGACCCGGAGCTCTCCGCGACCCTGCGCTGCATCCGCTGCGCCGCCTGCATGAATCACTGCCCGGTCTATGCCCGCCTGGGTGGTCACGCCTACGGTACCGTCTATCCGGGTCCCATCGGCAGCATCCTGGAGCCCCAACTCCAGGGCCTGGCCGTGCGCGGGGAGATGGCGGACGCCTCCAGCCTGTGCGGCGCCTGTGCCGAGGTCTGTCCGGTGCGCATCCCCATCCCGCGGCTCCTGAACCGGCTGCGCTATGAGGCCGTCAGCACCCGGGCGGCGTCGCCTACCCTGGGACACGGCAGCCGCCGGCTGGCCGTCCAGTCCGGGATCTGGCGCCTGTGGTCCTGGACCTGCGCCCACCCCCGCGCCTACCGCGCCCTGACCGGCCTGCTCGGTCGCCTCCACCGCTGGCAACCGACCCGCCTGCCGCCCTGGACCGACACCCGCGAGGCCCCGCGCGTCGCGCCCGCGAGCCTGCACCGCCTCGCCCGTGCCGCCGGGGTCGCCGACCGTGCCTGAGTCGTCCGCCCCGTCCGCCGCTCCCGGCGTCCGCCCATGACCCGCAAGCGCCTGCCCATCGGCATCCAGACCTTCCGCACGATCCGCGAGGAGGACTGCTATTACGTCGATAAGACCGGCTTTGCCCTGCGTCTGATCGAGCAGGGCACCCATTACTTCCTGTCGCGCCCGCGTCGCTTCGGCAAGTCGCTCTTTCTCGACACCCTGGCGGAACTCTTCGCCGGCAACGAGGCCCTGTTCCGCGGCCTGGAGGCACACGGGCGCTGGGACTGGGGGCGGCGCTTTCCGGTGATCCGCTTGAGCTTCGGCGGGGGGCTGGTGCAGGGGCGTGCGGAACTCGACGGGCGCATCCTGGCCCAGCTTCACGGCAACGGCGAGCGGCTGGGGATCGCCTTCCGGGACCCCGGGGACCTGGTCGGTTGCTTCGGCGAGCTGATCGAGCGTGCCCACGCCGCCACCGGCGAACGCACGGTGGTGCTGGTCGACGAATACGACAAGCCGATCTTGGACAACCTGACCCGCCCCGAGGCGGCGCGGGAGGTCCGGGACGGCCTGCGCAACCTCTACTCGGTGATCAAGGACTCCGACGCCCATATCCGCTTCGCCTTCCTTACCGGGGTGTCCAAATTCAGCAAGGTGAGCCTGTTCTCGGGGCTCAACAACCTGCGTGACATCACCGTCTCGCGGGAGTATTCCGCCCTGTGCGGCTATACCGAGGCGGACCTCGATACCGTCTTCGCCCCCGAACTGGACGGTCTCGACCGGGACCTGATCCGCACCTGGTACAACGGTTACAACTGGACTGGAGAGGCGGTCTACAACCCCTTCGATGTGCTGCTGCTCTTCCAGGAGCGCCAGTTCCGGCCCTGGTGGTTCGAGACCGCTACGCCGACCTTTCTGGTGGACTTGCTCACCGAACGGCAGGTGTGGCTCCCCGAGCTCGGTCGACTGGAGACCGACGCCGCCCTGCTCGCGGCCTTCGACGTGGATCGCATGACCACCGAGGCGCTCCTGTTCCAGACCGGCTATCTCACCATCGACACCGAGGAGTTCATCAGCGGGACCTGGTTCTACCGGCTGCGCTACCCCAACCGCGAGGTCTACCAGAGTCTCAACACCGTGATGCTCGAGGCCTGGACCCCCCCGGGCGGCGAGGCGCGCCGCCGCCTGGACCTCTACCGGTTCCTGCAAGCCAATGATTTCGCAGGTATGGAGCGGCTCTTCACCGCCCTGTTCGCCAGCATCCCGCACGACTGGTACCGCAACAACCCCATCGCCCGCTACGAGGGCTATTACGCCAGCGTTTTCTACGCGTATTTCGCGAGCCTGGGGCTCGACCTGACCCCGGAGGAGGGCAGCAACGCAGGGCGGCTGGACCTGGCCCTGCGGTTCAACGGCCAGGTCTATCTGTTCGAGTTCAAGGTGGTGGAACTCGCCCCGGAGGGCCGGGCGCTCGCGCAGATCAAGGAGCGCGGCTATGCCGACCGCTACCGCGGCCAGGGACTGCCGATCCATCTGATCGGCGTCGAATTCAGCCGCAAGCGGCGCACCCTGGTCGGCTTCGCGGTCGAAACCATAGCGCCGTAGGATGGGTTTCGCTTCGCTCTACCTATCGGCGCCGGCGTCTCGGACCCTGGGGGGCGATCAGCCGCGGCGACGCCGGCGCGCGATCAGCAGGCCGGCGAGGGGGGCCAGCAGCAGGGCCGTGGGCGGGACCGGGGCCGGGGTCGGCTCGCGATAGAACCAGGCTCCGTTACCAGAGATATTGAACGTCTTGTCGTACCCGCCGTTCCCCTGCACCATGTACTCACCGAAGAAGTCGGTGTACTGAATGTTGCCGGCGATGGCTACCGCCGGGATACCTGGATAATCGGTGCTGGTCCACCCCGCCAGTCGGTCCCTCCCGGTTGGGGTGAAATCGGTCAAGATCGCCGTGTACCAGCTTGGGGGGGGCGGGACGGAGCTAAACCCCGCCTAGCATGGGATGCGTAGTTTTTCCTCTTCCGGATCGAGGCTCGTCCGGGTCCACAGCCGGTCGGCGATCGCAAACGGATCGAGGTTGATCGTCTTCGCAAAGTCGCGCACGCGC
>Ga0247840_10012562_pt1 | contig 10008 bp, 8 predicted proteins | sample LaCruzMarch2015__FD_192404 | JGI IMG/M metagenome (GOLD analysis project Ga0247840, IMG submission 192404) | Freshwater microbial communities from meromictic Lake La Cruz, Castile-La Mancha, Spain - LaCruzMarch2015_17m | ecosystem: Environmental > Aquatic > Freshwater > Lake | place: Spain...
GTTTGCATCTGCTTGGGATGTTGAAAGTCAAAAATTCTTAAGACAATTTAATTGCAAATACAACAAAATAGCTTCAGCAATGTTGACACATGTTCCACTGCTTAAAGAAGTTGCCTCTGAAAAATTACATACTTTTATTTCAACAGGTATGGCAACATATGCTGAAATTGATGCAGCGGTTGCAATTTTCAAAGAAGCAGGTTGCCCATTTACTTTGATGCATACAGTTTCTGTTTATCCATGCGCTGAAGAAGATTTAAACTTAAACATGATTAAAACTTTGAGCGACAAATATAAGTGTCCAGTTGGATACAGCGGTCATGAAGCTTCGCCTGTCCCTTCCATTGCAGCGGCTGCAATGGGAATCACTGCACTTGAAAGACACATCACACTGGATAGATCAATGTATGGATCTGATCAGTCTGCCTCACTTGAAAAAAGAGGACTAGAGATTTTAGTAAGTGGAGTAAGAAGTGTTGAAAAAGCTCTTGGTAAGGGCCAAAAAGAATTTGGAGATGCCGAGAGAGCTGTAGCAGCAAAACTTCGCTACTGGTAATTTCATAAAATTAGATATGGGATTAACCAACGAAATTGGCATCATGCAAGGTCGTCTATCTCCTCGAATAGACGGAAAAATTCAAGCTTATCCGGCTAGTACTTGGCAAAAAGAATTTGAAATTGCACAAGAAATTGGTTACGCAGCCATCGAATGGATAGTTGAAAAACCAGTTGAAACAAATGCACTCATGACAACTTCGGGTAAAACAGAAATTAAGAAAGTAATTGCTTCAACTGGGGTAAGAATTGACTACGTTTGCGCAGATATTTTTATGCAACAGCCTCTAGTGAGAATGACCGAAGTAACTAAATCACAAAATAGAGAGTATTTACTTGAAATTTTAAAAAACGCAAAAGAAGTTGGTGCGATTGGAGTAGAAATACCCTTCGTTGACAATTCATCTATAAAATGTGATACAGAAAAACAAGAATTTATTGATGTCATGCAGGGGGCATTCAAACTAGCAAAAGATTTAGATTTGAAGATTTCATTAGAAACGGATCTTCCACCTATTGCCTTTAAAGAGTTATTAGAGCAGATTGGTTTAGATTTTGTTCAGGCGAATTACGACATAGGCAATAGTGCGTCACTCGGATTTGATCCTAAAGAAGAGTTAGACGCATACGGACAAAGAATCTTGAATGTTCATGTCAAAGATAGAAAATTAGGAGGAACGACAGTTCCACTAGGTACAGGCTCTGCTGATATTCAAGGTGTATTAATGAAACTTAATGAAATCGGATACGCAGGTGGCATAACCATGCAAGCAGCCCGAGGGGAAAATGACATTGATGTCGCAAAAGAGCAACTCTCTTACACTTTAGAAATTATAGAACGCCTGTAAATGAAAAAAAGAGTTTTGGTAACAGGATCAACAAAGGGAATTGGTCAAGGAATTTTAAAAAAATTTCACGAAGAAAATTGGGATGTTTGCGTAACAGGCAGAAATAACCAGCAAGTTACTAGATTAGAAAATGAATTAAAAGAGATCCGTAAGAATTCAGCAATTGGCTTAGGAATTGATTTAGGCCTTAAGAGCGATGTAAATGAATTATTCAATTTTATTAAAAGTACATGGGGAGAGCTAGATTGCCTAGTCTTAAATATTGGTTCAGGATCTGGCCAAAAAGGGGTGGACGCATCCTTTGAGAGCAACCATTTGTCAGTAAAAATTAATTACGCAGATGTGGTGAATCAGTTTAGGGTTTTTTCACAATTGCTTGAGATGAATAAAAATGGTGGAGATATTCTATTTATTGGCAGTATCGCACAAGCATCAAATGTTAAGGCACCGATTTCTTACTCATACTCAAAGCGAGCGATTAGTATCTTTGCAAGACACCAAGCCTTAAGATTGGCAGCTAAAAAAATTGCCGTGAATGTAGTAAATCCTGGCCACGTAATGACAGACGAAGGGACTTGGGGTAAACGAAAGAAAGAATCACCCACTATTTACAACGAATTCATTTCAAGCAAAATTCCAACAGGAGTGATTTGCGAAGTAGAGAATGTTGCAGAGTTGGTATTTTCCCTAACAAACAAAAAATTAGGTAGGATTTTAACTGGTGAAAATATAAGCATAGATGGTGGAACAACAATAAATTTTTAGTTTTAGCCTGTTTACCTGAAAGGATTGCAATTAGAACTACGAAGTAGAAAAGCTCCCACCTATCTTTTCTAAAGATTCTTACCTTCAAATTTGAACGAATAATTACCGTTTAGGAGATTCCAAGATTATAGAGGGTCAAAAGTTGGTTCTGATTTGACTTTTGCTTAAATGCTGGTCCGAATAAAGGGACAGGAACTCAGGTAGATTTAGTAATTACTGTGATCCGACTTTTCCAAGATTGATTTTATTTCATCAAATGCTTTTTGGTATCCAGATCCCCAATCTACGCGTAAAACAAATTCACTAAAGAGTTTAGAGTAATTCGCACTGTTTGCATCCTTAATTTTTTGTATGACCTCCTCCGGGTCTAAAAAGCTTGAAACTTCTACATAGGGTTTTTCATCATCTTTGAACAGACCTGTGTAGCTTTTTCGTGTTCCAATAATAGGGATGCACCCACAGGCCGCAGCCTCAAGTGGAATGAGTCCTAATCCTTCAATAAACGAGGGATCAAGCAGAATTGTTGATTCCCGAAGAATTTTTCCAAGTTCAACTTTGCTAATTCTTCCGTAAAAGTCATCAAAATAGGTTGCCATCTTTATATCTGGCAAATCTCCAAATCCAATAACTCGCCACCCGAGTTTTTTTAACTCGGGGATTAAAGGAATAACAAGATGTGTACCTTTATCCCTGTTTGACCTACAAGGAATTACGATAGTTTTTTGCCTAGTGGCATCTCCAAAATAGAAACTTGTTAAATCTAAACCAATGGGAACAGTCACAACATTTTTAGCACCATAAAATCTTGAAAGATTAGCCATATATGGAGAGATCGCTAAAGTTAAAGCAGAATTTCTTAACATATTCATAAATTTCAAGGAACGGTTCCAGTCTGTTTCAAAATAGTGATCTGGACCTTGCATAAAAGTCACACTTTTAGAAAACTTAAAACTTTCAATTGAAGTGAGAAAGTTACTGGCTTCTGAACCACAAACGACCACTACGTTACATGTGAAATTCTTTGCAGCAGATTTGTAAACCATTATGTTTGATTTAATTCCGGTTGGATCATGATTTAGATAAACTATTTTAACTGATAAACCTTTACCAGAAATATAATTAGCTAATTCGAAAGAGGATTGAAGCCCGCCTAACTCGATTTTGTTTGTAGGAATCACAAAAATTATGTCGCAAAAAAAACTTTTTACAACTTCAGAATCACCGGATTTGGATGATTCAGTTAGGGAATGTCTATGTGGAAAAATCCTCATAAATTGTGCAAATGTGACTTTTACATATTTTCTTATTTTATTTACGAATAGAAATGCCTTAAACAAAAATGATGCATTACTTGTATTTATCGCGTTCCAAAGTTCTTTGTTTTCTGCCCTGAGAAATTTTTCAATTCTATCTTTCTCACTAAGTCTGGCTTTCAAAAATGAGGCTTCATTCTCCTCATCTGGCTTTTCCATCATTGTCATGACACTATACTAAGATAATGGTCGACCAAATCCATATAAAGCATAAAATTAAACCCGCCATTGTTTACTCAGTGCTAAGTTTTTTGATTCTATTAGGCTGGGCAGTTGGTTCGCCTCCAGGTAGTTCGCCTGACGAAGATATCCATCTGACTAGTTCCTGGTGCTACTCGAAATACCAAGGTGCGACTTGCGAAACTGTTCCACTTCGTTTAGTTGAAATAGGAAAATGCTATTTCAAAGATTCAGGTACAATATCAACTTGCGAAAAAAGTATTCCTAAAGTTGAAGTTTCGCCTGAAAGAATTTATAAGGATAAATTTTATTATAATTTTCTGGCCAATTTTGTATCCCTTCAGAACATTGACAAATCTACAGTTCAGATTAGAGTCATAAACTCATTCTTGTCAGCAATTTCAATACTAATTTTGGTTTTACTTACTTCAAGATTAATCTATTTGCCAATCATGATATCTTGGCTAGTCGTTAATATTCCTTTAGGATTCTTTATTTTAAGTTCGGTGAACCCATCATCTTGGATTTTTATTTTTTCATTTTTATTTCTTCCCTTAATTTACAGAATTTTTGCTGAAAAGAATAGAATTTATTTGCTTGTTACTAAGTTTTTATGTCTTGGTTTATCTTATTTTTTGGCATTAAGTGCAAGACCCGACACTTTACTTTTCGCGATTATCTTTGGAATTACGTTATTACCTGTAATCTTTAGTTCCGAAATTAAGCAACTGAGAATCAGAGTATTACTCTACGTATTAACACTTTTTGCATCCATGTATCTAATGTTATCCATATGGAATAGATCCAATATAGCTAGTTATAGAGAATCCAAAATAAGTAGCTGGGAAATTGTAACGTCATTACCATCAATCATCACAGGAGTTTTTGGAGGTTGGGGACTAGGTTCACTGGAGACTACTATGCCGCCCATAACTTATGTAGGAAGTTTTGTAACAGTTCTTGCACTATTGTTCTACAGCTTTAGATTTATCAATACATCGGAAGCATTTAGCACTTTTTTGATAGGACTGTTTGCATTTATAGTTCCATTTTTTGTGTTGTTAAGATCTAATTTGAGGGTCGGGGAGTGGTACCAGCCAAGATATATTTTGCCAATCTTTTATGTGCTACTAGGATTAAGTTTAATCATTATATTTCGAACTTTTCATGCAAAATCATTGATCATTATTGTAAATTTATTGTTATTCTTAAGTTCAATAACCTTTATTTTTGCTCTCCACACATTTTACAGAAGATATGTTGCGGGTTTGGATAACTTTAATTTATTCTTTGAGAAAACTAATTCCTGGTGGTGGGAATTTTCTATTTTTCCTAATCCTTTTACTTTTTTCACATTTACCGTAATTGTTTACTTGGTTTTCTGGATAACCTTAAAGCGAGAAATTCTCACAAATCTCAAAACTTTATCTCCCAAAGATTTTTAAAACCCGAGACACCAACTTCCATCTTCTTGATGCAAAAATGCTTTGAATTAACTTGTTTTGCTCCTGGACTTTTGAATCCAAACCTTGAACATTTTCCTTAAGAGATTCAATTAGTTCAGTCATTTTTGTGTATTCCAGGACAGTGATATCGAAAGATGGTTCGTTGTCTGAATTCAGTTTCCCGCCAAAATATGAATATCGGGATGTAGATTTATAGAAATCAATCTCATCCAGTGGAACTATTGATTCCCGTAATCCTCCAAGATGTTTTGTAGTGAATTTGCCAGCTACACGTATTGCTTGGTATCGATTGCTGGGATTGAAATACTTTTTATTGTATAAAGCAAAAGTTGTATCCAGGGTTGTCCTGTAGAGATCATCTCCCGTTTGATTTTTCCCAATAAAGTTAGTCCAGAATTGCGTTTCATATTCAACAACTCCGATTTTTTTGCCATCTAAAAACATGTCTTTATGTAAAACATCTTCTATTTTTGGAACTTCAAGCGCAAGTCCTACTTTGCCAATTTTGTGACTTTCTGAAACAATCCCCAACTCATCTATAAAGTTGATAGGCAATTCTTTTGATAATTCTAAATCAGGATCGCTCAAACAAAAAAATTCTGGCAAAGAGTCATAGACCTCTTTAACTCTTAACAAGTAATGAGGTCCAAAATTATTATCGAGTCTTATAACCTCATATTTGTGCTCAAATGTTTCTAGTAATTGCTTCATGCGAGGAAACGTTGAATTGCTATCTACGATTTTTATATTTGCTACGCCATTGTTTTCTAGTTGTTCAATGAAGTTTTCTAAATATGTTGGATTATTAAATACTGAGATATATACTGGAACAGTTTTTGTTAAATTATTTTGCATCTTAAGTTCGTCGACTTCTGATTTACTTTAAATTAGTCTTTGTGCTTTTTCAAGAGTACTTCTAATTATGGACTCGATTTCATCGAATTGAGCCTGGTTAGCAATCAATGCAGGCGCCAACTGAATAACCGGGTCACCTCGGTCATCTGTTCTGCAATAAATTCCTGATTCAAACAATTCCTGTGAAATGAATCCTCGAAGAATTCTTTCAGATTCAGCTTGAGTGAAACTTTCTTTCGTTTTTTGATCCCTCACAAGTTCAATACCGTAAAAGAAACCTTCACCACGAATGTTACCCACGATTGGAATATCGTAGAGCTTTTCAAGAGTTTTTCTAAACAATCCTTCATTTTCTCTAACATGTTCATTTATTTTTTCACTTTGCATAATGTCGAGATTTCTCATTGCGACAGCTGCCGCTATTGGATGACCACCAAATGTTGAACCGTGGGCAAACATGTTTGTTCCAGTTGAGAATGGTTCAAACAAACGATCACTTGCAATCATGGCACCCATTGGGGCATATCCGGAAGTTAAACCTTTAGCGCAAATAATGATGTCTGGTTGAACGCCATAGCGATTTACTGCAAAAGTTTCACCAATTCGACCAAAAGCAGTAATTGTTTCATCTGCCACAAATAAAACATCGTTTCTGTTACAAATTTCGCGAACTCGATCTAAATAACCTGGAGGAGGCGGAAAACATCCACCAGAGTTTTGAACTGGTTCTAAGAAAACTGCTGCAACAGAATCAGCACCTTCTAGTAAAATTGCCTGTTCTATTTGATCTGCTGCCCATATTCCAAATTCTTTTTCATCATGATTTACATGTTGTGGGGCGCGATAAAAGTTAGTATTTGGAACTTTATGTCCACCTGGAACTAGAGGTTCAAACGGAATTTTTGCAAAAGGAATTCCTGTAATACTTAGAGCACCTTGTGATGTTCCGTGATAAGAAAGAGCGCGGCTAATAATTTTGTGCTTGGTAGGTTTACCAATCATTTTGTAATAGTTTTTAATTAACTTCCAAGCAGTTTCAACCGCTTCGCCACCACCTGAAGTGAAGAAAACCTTATTTAAATCTCCTGGAGCAAGTTTTGCTAAACGCTCAGCTAACGCAGCAGCCATTGGATGTGCATAAGACCAAAGTGGAAAGAAAGCTAATTTGTCTGATTGTTCTTTGGCAGCATCGCCTAATTCATTTCGACCATGTCCAATTTGCACTGTGAAAAGACCAGCAAGTCCATCAAGAATTTTTCTACCTTTATCGTCATATACATAGCAACCTTCACCACGCACAATCATTGGTACATCTTGGGTTGCAAAGTTTCCATGGCGGGTGAAATACATCCATAGATGATTTTTTGCAGCATCTTGCAAAGCGTTTGGTCCACCGGCTAATAAATCAGATGTGCTCATTTTGTTCCCCATGAATAGGTTTGTTTTCTAATCTTTAAATAAACAAATGCTTCAGTGCTATCAACACCTGGAATTGCTCTAATTTTTTTGTTCAAAATTGAAAGCAATTTCTCATCGTCTTCGCATACAACTTCAATCAAGATATCGAATCCTCCAGCACAAACCACAACATAATTAACTTCCTCAAGTTTTGCTAGAGCATCGGCTACTTTTTCAATGTCGCCTTCTACATTCACACCGATCATGGCTGCTCTTTTGAAGCCCACTTGTAAAGGATCAGTTACTGCTACTACTTGCATCACGTTGGTGTCGAGTAATTTTTGCACTCTTTGTCTCACAGCTGCTTCACTTAAACCAATTGATTTGCCAATTGAGGCATATGGTTTGCGGCCATCTGACTGCAATTGTTCAATGATGGATTTGGAAACATCATCAATCAGGGCGGCAGAATTGCGAGGCATAAACCCTAGGTTGTCAGGCTTATTCCGATTTGTCAAAGGAAATCGTTGCTAAAGTGTCTTTTCCCCACGAAATCCGAATTCTCAAGGACATTAAGCAGAGGATTTGGTACTTACTAAGTAGGTAATAGGGGGTTTCCAAACCAAGAAAGTTCTCGCTAGTGTTTCAATCACATATTGGCAGTTGAACTACATATAAGGAGTATTCAAAAGTGGCAAATCAGCGCGTTGTTAAGAACTACATCAACGGTAAGTCTCAAGAATCACTTTCCGGACAATTTACTGACTTAGTTAATCCCACCACTGGGGAAGTGTTTGGTAAAGCTGCACTTTCAGATGAAAAAGATATTGATCTTGCTTATAAGGCAGCAGCTAAAGCTTTTGAATCTTGGAAAAATACCACGCCAAGTGAAAGATCAATGGCGCTTTGGAAAATTGCTGATGTTTTAGAAAAAAACATTGAAGAAATAGTTTCACTTGAATCAGAAAACACTGGTAAACCAATTGGTGTAACCATGGCTGAAGAAGTCGGTCCCATGTTGGATCAAATTAGATACTTTGCAACAGCAGCAAGAAACTTAGAAGGAAAATCAGCTGGCGAATACATGAAGGGTCACACCTCAATGATTCGCCGCGAACCAATTGGTGTGATTGGTCAAGTTACACCTTGGAACTATCCAATGATGATGGCTGTGTGGAAATATGCACCAGCAATTGCAGCTGGAAATACAACTGTTTTAAAACCAAGTGATACAACACCTGTTACAACTGCACGTATGGCAGAGATTATTACTGACGCAGGAATTCTTCCACCGGGTGTATTAAATGTTGTTACAGGCGATAGAAATGCAGGAAAAGCCTTAGTCGAACACAAAATTCCACAAATGGTTGCAATTACTGGATCTGTAAGAGCAGGTATGCAAGTTGCACAATCTGCAGCATTAGATGTAAAAAAAGTTCATCTTGAATTAGGCGGTAAAGCTCCTGTTGTAATTTTTGAAGATGCAGATATTAAAGCTGCAGCTGAATGGATTGCCATTGCAGGATTTTTCAATGCTGGACAAGATTGCACCGCAGCCACAAGAGTTATTGTGCACGGAAAAATTTATGATGACTTTGTCGCAGCTCTAGCTGAACAAGCGAAAAATACTCAAACATCACTTGCTAAAGGACCACAACATCCTGACTCATTTGTTCCGCCAGTAAATAACGCAAATCAATTAGAAAGAGTTACTGGATTCTTAAGTCGAGTGCCAAATCATGCCAAGGTACAAGCAGGCGGACATCGTCAAGGAGACAAAGGTTATTTCTTTGAACCAACTGTTGTTTCAGATTTAAAACAAGATGATGAAATGATTCAAAATGAAATCTTTGGCCCAGTTATCACTGTGCAAAAATTTGCTGATGAAGCAGAAGCTTTGAAGATGGCAAATGGTGTTCCTTATGGTCTGGCCTCAAGTGTGTGGACTAAAGATGTGGCTCGTTCCATGAGAATGGCAAAAGGACTTGATTTTGGTGCCGTATGGGTGAACACTCATATTCCAATGGTTTCTGAAATGCCTCACGGTGGTTTCAAGCATTCAGGTTATGGAAAAGATCTTTCAATGTATGGCTTTGAAGATTACACAAGAATCAAGCACGTAATGTTCAAGATAGACTACTAATTCTGCCAAGATTAACTACAACGAAGGGGAGTAACAAAATGAACAAAGAAGAAAAAATGCAAGACATTCCAGCAGAAATCAGACCGTTTCTAACTCGCCGAAGAGTTTTGCAAGCAGGTGCCATTGGTGGTGCCGCAGCAGTTGCCGCAGCGTGCGGAGCTGGTGGATCAAGCTCTGATAGTTCAGCACCTGCTGCTGAAACTATTGATAAATCAGAAACAGATAAAAAAGTTGTTTGGTCTAACTGGCCGCTATACATGCCAGTTGATGAAAACACTAAGGAATACACAGAATTGAAATCATTCACAGCAGAAACCGGAATTGAGGTTGAATATCTTGAAGATTACAACGACAACAACGAGTTTTATGCTAAACAAAAACCATTATTAGATAAAGGCGAACCATTAGGCAGAGACATTGTTTCTCCAACTGACTGGATGGCCGCACTTTGGATTCAAAATGGTTTTGCATTAGAACTTGATCAA
>Ga0247840_10012564_pt1 | contig 10007 bp, 9 predicted proteins | sample LaCruzMarch2015__FD_192404 | JGI IMG/M metagenome (GOLD analysis project Ga0247840, IMG submission 192404) | Freshwater microbial communities from meromictic Lake La Cruz, Castile-La Mancha, Spain - LaCruzMarch2015_17m | ecosystem: Environmental > Aquatic > Freshwater > Lake | place: Spain...
AACTTCGGAGTCGGGTTGAATCTTCCTTGGCGCCCTCCCTGCCATTCGTAGCTTTCTTGACCGCCGAAGCCTCGGCGAAGGAGGTAGCGAAGTATGGTGCGACTTGGCGGTTCAAATTCTTCTCGGGGTGGGTTGCGGAGTGGTTTGGGAACTCAAAATTCCCATGAATCACCCTGCCACTTCGGAGTTCAGGATGATCCGTGGTGGATCGCCACAGGGCCGATTCCAGTGCCCTGAACCCGCCTTAATTTCTCTACGGCGCGAATCGTTATCTCAGCAGCTTTCTCGACCTCATCGCGGGTGTTTAGTCGGGAAAAGGAGAAACGCAGGCTGGTTTTGGCGCGCACTTCGGAGATGCCCATTGCCAGTTGGACATGAGAAGGTTGCCGTTTGCCGGTCATACAGGCGGAACCCGCCGAGCATGCGACCCCCGCTTCATCGAGAAGGATCAGCAGACCCGCTGCGTCGCAGGATTCGAAGGATAAGTGGGAAGTGTTAGGAAGGCGGAACACGATGTCTCCGTTTCTCATGCAGCCGGATACGCCGCCCATGACAAGCTTCTCGAAGGCGTCCCGCATTTCCCGGATGCGTTCCGCCTCGCCGGTTTCCAGGGCGATCTTCGCCCGTCTCGCGGCCTCACCCATCGCGACGATACCCGCCACGTTCTCCGTCCCACTGCGCCTGCCGTTTTCCTGTCCACCTCCGTGAATCATGGCGTGAAAATCGAGACTGCTCCGAATGTAGAGTGCGCCAACCCCTTTGGGACCATGGAACTTGTGGCCGGAAATCGACAGCAGATCCACGGCTTCCCGCCGAACGTCAACCGGGATTTTCCCCACCGCCTGCACCGCGTCGCTATGGATGGGCAGACCATGTTCACGTGCGATGGCGATTAGCTCCGCGAGGGGCTGGATCACACCTGTTTCATTGTTGGCGGACATCACGGAAACATATGCCGCGGTCGCACACGCGGACTCGAAGGCATCGAGATCGACTCGTCCGTCGGCGTGCACCGGAATTTTGGAGACCTTTCGCTTACAGTTTTCCACGAAGCGAAGCACCGCGCTGTGCTCGATGGCGGAGACAATGGCGCTCCCTTCGCCCGCCAGTTCATCGAGCGATCGCAGCGCCGTGTTTACGCTCTCCGTTCCTGTTCCGGTGAAAACGATCTCGCCCGCATCCGCACCGATCAACTCCGCGACGTGTCCGCGCGCCTCGTCCATGGCCTTGCGCGCAAGCTTGGCAGCGCGGTACACGCCGGACGGGTTCGCATGGTTTCCATGCAGCCATGGGAGCATCGCTTCCAAGACTTCAGGCAACATCGCCGATGTGGCATTGGCATCAAGGTAGATCACAACCCCAGCTTCGGCCTACCACGCGGAAAAACAATGCCGAATCATAGCCGGATCATCCCCGGGATACTTTCGGCATGACTTGCCAACCAGCGCAGTGCGGCATCGCCCCATGTCATGGCGGTGGACAACCACGATTGACCGAAATCGCGAAGACTCTCCAAAGGCACAGGCGAGGCCAGGCAGAGCAACACGATCAGCACCAACAGGTTTCCGAAATAAATCAGCGTCAGCGAAAGGAAGGTGCCGTTATCCTTTAGATCCGGCTGATCCCGCGGGATCATCCATAGGGTCCATGCGAGGTGGAACGACCATGTCGCCCCTATCACGCCGTAAAAAATCTGATTTCCCAGCGTGCCGATCTCATGAAACACGCCCACCGAGACATAAATCACCACCGCGATCACGCTCCAGAACGGGACGAAATAGGGAGAAAGTGCGATTACCCAGTTGGTCTTGTCGGTTGTCACGTAGCCACCGCTCGTCCCCCATTCCATCTCCAGGATCTTGCCTCCGTAGCATTTCACGAAGGCGGCATGCGTAAGTTCATGACCGAAGACATAACAGTAGAGGAACGCGGGCTGTGCGATCCCCGACCAGAACCAACCCAGCATCAAAAGCACGCCAATGGCAAAAAACCAGAACGGCTGCGATTGCCAGATTCCTTGCTCGACGGTTGCGTGCGAAAATCGCGTGAGGAAAACCCATGTCGTGACCCAGCATAGAGGGAGCAGCAAACACCCTACGACCACCCTGACAAGTTGCGTGATAAATCCCGCGCCGCCCTCCTCCTCAAGAAAATCTTCGGAGGCCACAGAAGCCCAGATCGGTTTGCCGCGGCTATGAAGGCGGCGGTTCGTCTTCTCGTGGCAGCGTTTCTTCACCGAGGAAATGAAGCTGTTTCCGTCATGCGGCCTCTTCCTGTTTTCCGGGCTTTTCCCGTGGATCTTTTTCCTTTTCTGCTTCATGCGCTGAACGAAAAGAAAATATTACGGAAAAATTAACGAATCAAGCTCAGGGTTTTTCCGATCGCACAAAAAAAGCGGAGCCTTTCGGCGTCCGCTTCTTGTAGGGGGGGGTAGTTAGCTCCGCCGTGGGGGATCAATCGTTCGTGAGGTCAACGGTCTCCGCAGGTGTGGCTCCCACGCTGAAGCGCCAGCGGATCTTGTTGCGCTTGGAAGCGGTGCGGAGCTTGCGCTTCGAGCGCTCGGTCGGCGTTTCGAAAGCGCGACGGCGGCGGATTTCCTCGAGGATACCCTCGCCGTCCAGTTTGGTTTTTAGGCGTTTGAGGGCGCGGTCAACCGGCTCCCCTTTTTTTACGTTCACTCCACGCATGCTGATGATTTTCGTTGGTTGTATTCTTGGAAGTTTGTTTGGGGCGCGGTGTATGGGCTAGTCGGTGTGATCCGTCAAGCTTGAAACCGCGCGGGGTGTCACTCTCCGAGTCCGAAGCGGACGAAGCGGGTAACGGTGAGGGTGTCGCCGAGTTCCTTGCCTTTGAGTTCGAGGAGCTGATTGATGGTGATGTCCGGGTCTTTCACGAAGCCCTGCTCCAGGAAGCAGGATTCCGCAAAAAACTTGGCGAGCTGACCCTTGAGGATGTTCTCGATGATGTTTTCCGGCTTGCCCTGTTCGAGCAGTCGGACGCGGTAGATATCCTTTTCCGTCTCGACGATGTCGGAGGGGATGTCGTCGCGGGAAAGGCCTTTCGGCGCGGAGGCGGCGATGTGGAGGGTGAGATCCTTGACGAGTTCCTGAAAGCCGGGCTTCGCGGAGGTGGCGGCGTCGGTGGCATTGACCTCGAGGAGCACGCCGACCTTGCCACCGAGGTGGATGTAGGAGGCGATGTAACCGCCGGGGGCGGCGTCGAAGCGGACATACTTGCGGAGCTGGAGGTTCTCGCCGAGCTCGACGACCTTTTCCTTCACGAAGTTTTCCATGGTGCTCTCACCGTGCGGGAGGGCGAGGGCGGCGGGCTGGTCGTGCGCGTCGGAACCCGCCAGTTTCCCGGCGATTTCGGCCACAAAGGCCTGGAAGTTCTCGTTGCGGGAAACGAAGTCGGTCTCGCAGTTCACCTCAAGCAGGAAGCCGGAGGTGGCGCCATCGTTGACGCGGGCGGTGATGATGCCCTCGGTGGCGGCGCGGTCGGCCTTGGTGCCGGCCTTCATGATGCCGCGCTCACGGAGGAGCTTGATGGAGGCTTCGAGGTCGCCGTTGGTTTCGGTGAGGACTTTCTTGCAGTCCATCATGCCGGCGTTGGTCTTGTCGCGGAGTTCCTTGACGATTGATGCTGTGATCATGCGGTATGGGTAAAAGTGATACGTTAGAAGTTAGAAGGCAGCGGCTCAGTTCCTTTTGGCGGCGACCATGGCATTGACCAGATTCTGGAGGATGATGCGGATCGAGCGGATCGCGTCGTCGTTGCCGGGGATGGGGAATTGCACCTTGGCCGGGTCGGCGTTGGTATCGACGATGGCGATGATCGGGATGTTGAGGCGGTGTGCCTCGGCGACGGCGATGGTCTCGCGGGCGGAATCGACGATGACGATGGCATCGGGTTTCTTGTCGAGGTTGCGGACGCCGCGAAGGTTGCGGAGAAGTTTTTCGCGCTCACGGCCGAGGGCGGCGAGTTCCTTCTTGGACATGGCCTTGAACTCCGGCTGTTTCTCGATGTTCTCAAGGTAGCGGAGGCGCTCCACGGATTTGCGGACGGTGGTGGCGTTGGTGAGCATGCCGCCAAGCCAGCGGTGGTTCACGTAGTGTTGCCCGGTGGCCTCTGCGGCCTCACGGATGGCGTCCTGTGCCTGGCGCTTGCAGCCGACGAAAAGGACACTCTTGTTCTTGCCAGCGAGATCCGCGAGGAAGTCGGCGGCCTTGTCGAGCTGCTGGACGGTTTTCTCGAGGTTGATGATGTAGATGCCGCCTTTGTCCTTCATGAGGAAGGGCTTCATGCGGGGATTCCACTTTTTCGTTTGGTGACCGTAGTGGACGCCTGCGTCCACCATTTCGGCGATGAGTTCGTTGACCATAATGTTTGTTCTTTTTGTCCCGTCTTAAATCAGATCGGGCGATTTTGGAGGCCTGCCGCTTTGCTTTTCCCTTGGGTCTCCAATTGTTCTGAGGCGGCTGAAGGGGCGCGTGAAATACGGGTTGTGCCGGGGGATGGCAAGCATTTTTCCGATGCGGCGAGGCAAAACCTTGTTTCCAACCGGAAAGCGGGGTGGCCTGACAGATGGAAGGCTCTACAGCCCCTTTTCCTTCAGTAGGCCATAGAGGAACTAACCGCCTCCAAATCCTTCCTCAAATTACACGGATTTTCACGGATTTAAGAATACACCAGACAGGTTTTAAATTCATACTTCATCATTCATAATCACAAAAAATGGGTTGATGACGCGGACAGAGTTGTAGTTTTGTCCTGGGTTAAGGTCTTCAGAGAGGAGTTCGGTGCAGCCTGCCGAGGCGGCGGCGGCGAGGATGGCGGCATCCCAGTAGGAAGTCTGGTAGCGATTTTTGATGTCGAGTGCGTCCTGCATGACCTGCACAGTTAGCGGGACGATGCGGTGACGCAGCCAGTATTGGATCAGCGCGGTGGCCTCTTGGTGTGTTAGAGGATCAGTGCGAGTGGGGCGTGTGGCCTGGACGTAGAATTCTTGGAGCACTTGGACCGAAAGCGTGAGGTTCGGGTCGCTCAGGATCACTTTGGCCTTTTGGGTTTTTCCAGCCTCACCGGGTTGGGTGGAGATGGCGTAGAGGAGGATGTTGGTATCGACGAAGGTCATTTAGCGGCGGCTTTCGTAGAGGGCTTCCCGGGACAGGTTGTCCTGGCAGGAGAAGTTGGGGTGGCGGTTGGCGATTTCCGCGAGCAAGCTGTCCAGCTCGGGTGCGGGTTTTTCGTTGGGTGCTTCCGTGGCCGCGAGGGTCTGGAGGTATTTCTTTACGAGGGAGGAGACGGACGCGTCGCGCCGGGCGGCGGCGATACGTGCCTTCCGGTAGGTTTCCTCATCGAGGGCGAGGGTGATGTTTTTCATGGGTTTATGTGTATCACGGTTTCACAGTTTCGCAAGAACCAAGTTCCGAGACGGGCAGGAAGTCGGTTTTGATGCGCTCGACCCCCAAAAAATTGGATATTGGAGATTGGAGATTGGAGATTGGAGATTGGAGATCCTCCTACGCCGCCTAGATCAGGCCTTTGCGGCGACCCAGCCCCGCCATCCGCCGAATTCGGAAATGTCTCTAGCGCTGACCGTGGCGATGGGTTCCGCGATGAATCCGGGGAGGCTTTTCCCGTCCTCCATGAGCACTTTCCCGATTCCGAGGGGGGAGGGGATCTTCGATACGAAATCGCCGAATGCCTCGGTGGATAATGCCCAGGTCTCCGTTTCGATGGCGACTCCGTCATCCACCCGGACGAGTGCTGGCCTTTCCGGTAAGCCTACACCCGCCGGGACGAGATACATCCGGTAGCAGGGCAGGGTTTTCCCGCCGGAAACGAGACGCCCGCCACGATCTGTGAGCTGCCAGTTCAGCGGCATGCCGTCGAGATGCGCGCCGCAGACGACCACATGGATCTCATCGAAGCCGTCCGCCGAAACAGCAGGAACATTCCGCGAAAGCTCCCGCTCATATTTCCCGCCCAGCTCCAGCAACGCGCGATCCATCCATGCATCGGCGAAAATGGTTACGCCCCACGGAAGTTTTCCTTGATACCTGCCGGCGGGCAAGGCGAGCGCCGAGTAGTCGAGCAGGTTCATGAAATTCGTGTAGCTGCCGAGCGCGGAGTTCAGCTTCACCGGCTCCGCTTCCACTTCCTTCACGGTAAAATTCCTCGGCGTGGTCGGCGCGAGGATGAAATCGGCCTTCGCCATCTCGATGTCCGCCAAGCGCTTACATTCGGCGAGCTTGTAGCGGGCGTTGAAAAAATCGCTGGCGAGCGGGTGCCTGCCGCCTTCGATGATGGCTCGCGTTACAGGGAAAACGGAATCCGGTTTCGCCTCCAGAAAGTTCCTTATGCCCACATAGCGCTCCGTGACCCATGGCCCTTCGTAGAGCAGCTTCGCGGCGGCGAGAAAGGGCTCCAGTCTGATCTCCACTGCCTCGCCCCCGAGTTCCTCGAAAGTTTCAACCGCCGCCGCGAACAAGCCCGCCGCCTCCTCCCATCCAAAAAACTCCAGCTCCTCCGCCCTCGGCACACCGAAGCGGAATTTTGGAAGAATCCTTTTCCATTTCGTCGGTGGCTTTCTGCTCCACGCCTCATCAAGGTCGTGTTTCCCCGCGATCTTCAAAACCGCATCCGCATCGGCACAATTTTGAGCGAACACCGAGACGCAGTCTAAGGTCTTACACGCATCCACTACACCTCTAGTAGATATGTGGCCGAGCGTGGGTTTCAATCCGATCAGCTCATTGAAAGCCGCAGGCACCCGCCCCGATCCCGCCGTATCCGTGCCCAGAGAAAAAGCCACCAATCCCTTCGCCACCGCCACCGCCGATCCGCTGCTCGAGCCGCGGGTAGATACGCCTCATCGAAGGGATTCTTCGGCGCGGGATAGGGCGTCCGAATTCCCACCAGCCCCGTCGCGAATTGATCCAGGTTCGTTTTACCGAAACAGATTGCGCCCGCTTCATCGAGCAGCCGCACCACGGTCGCTGATTCGCTGGGGTTGTAGGAAAAGTCCGGACAAGCCGCCGTGGTCGGGAGGCCGGCGACATCGATGTTGTCCTTCGCAGCGTATGGAATCCCGTAAAGTGGCAGATCCTTTCCCTCGTTCTCATCAATCCTCCGCTTCACCGTTTCCCATGGCGTTTTGGAAATGAAAATCCCCTCGTCCGGTTCGTCGCGGATCGCCTCCCACACGCCACGCATCAGCTCTTCCAGCGTGTGGCCTTGGGCGTATGCCGCCTGATATTCCGTTATCGTTTTCATTCGATCATGTGCTGAATATTTTTTTCACAACCCCAGCTTTGCGTCTCTTTGCGACCTCTGCGTCTGCGGTGAAATTCTTCATTCATAGACCTCAGTCCTAAGAATCAAAAGCGGATCGCCCGCCTTCACCATCGCGCCGGGGGAAACCAATACCTTCTCGATCAAGCCAGCCTTTGAGACGGGCACGATCATTTCCATTTTCATCGCCTCCAATATCAGCCCCGTAGCACCCGCCGAGACGGCATCCCCCGCAGCCACCTCCACTTTCCAGACGCTGCCCATCATCGGCGATTCCACGAACTCGCAGCCCTCCGGCAGCTCGATTCCCATGCTTTCCGCCACCGCCTCCTCGATATCGACCACGTTCAGCCCTGCCTCTTCCCAGCGCTGCCTCTCTTCCGCGAACGCCTGCCGCTGGTGCGTGCGGAACTCCGCGATGGACTCCGCCTCCTCTTCCAGAAACGCCAGGTAGTTGCCCAGTTTGAAACGCTCCACATCGATGCGTGGCACAAACTCCCCGGTCAAAATTTCCCTCCGCAACTCCAGCAACCTTTCCGGCGAAACCTCCTCCCATTTCAGCCGGTCAAAAAACCTCAGCAACCAGGGTTCCCCGAAAACCTCGGTCTTGCGGTATTTGTTCCAGATCGGCGTTGTGCGCCCGACAAACTGATAACCGCCCGGTCCCTCCATGCCGTAGATGCAGAGATAAGCCCCGCCGATCCCCACCGCATTTTCCGGTGTCCATGTCCGTGCGGGATTGTATTTCGTCGTCACCAGCCGATGCCTCGGATCGAGCGGCGTAGCGACCGGCGCGCCGAGATACACATCACCCAAGCCCATCACCAGATACTCGGCGGAAAAAACGATGTCTTTCACCTCCTCGATGCGCTCCAGCCCGTTGATGCGCCGGATGAACTCGATGTTGCTCGGACACCACGGAGCATCCGCCCGCACGCCTTTCATGTAGCGCTCGATGGCCACCTGCGTGCTCGGATCGTCCCATGCGAGCGGGAGATGCACCACGCGGCTTTCCACCTCGGCGTCCTCCAGCGCGGGTAGTTCCCTCAAGCCCCACAAAAGCAGATCCACCACCTCGGTCTCGGAAGTTTTCCATGGATCATAATGAACCTGTAACGACCGGATGCCCGGCGTGAGATCCACGAAGCCCGTCCGCTTTTCCGCACCCAGCCACTCATAGAGCAGGTGCACGAGAAACCGAAGTCGCAGATCCAGAACCATCTCGCCGATCTCTAACAGCACATACTCATCGCCCGCCCTGCGTATCACCACCGCCTCGCCCTGCACTTCGCTCCGGGCAATGATCGCCGGCTCCGATTCGCCCTTCGGTAGCAGGGGATAGTCGCCGCCTTTTTCCAACCACTCTTCCACCTGCGCCGCCTGCTCACGTGCCGCCTCCATCCCCACTGGGAAAAACCTCACACGATCCTCCGGCTTAAGTTGCCCGACCTTCCACAGTTCCGCCTCGATAATCGTCACCGGGCAAACGAAGCCGCCCAAGCTCGGTCCGTCCGGCCCGAGAATGACCGGCATGTCACCCGTGAAATCCACCGCGCCCACCGCGTAGGCGTTGTCGTGGATGTTCGATGGGTGGAGCCCCGCCTCCCCGCCATCCTTCCGAGCCCACTTCGGCTTCGGTCCGATCAAACGCACCCCTGTCCGCGCCGAGTTGAAATGCACCTCCCACTCCGTCTCGAAAAACTCCGCAATATCCTCTTCCGTAAAAAACTCCGGTGCCCCATGCGGCCCATAAAGCACCCCGATCTCCCAAACGTGGCGGCGGATTGTATCCGCCATGCCGTAGTCCACCCTCTTCCTTGAATTTTGAATTTTGAATTTTGAATTTTTAATTTCCAATACATCTCCCGCCACCAAAGCCCTCCCACCGTGCCCCCCGAATTTCCCCAGCGTGAAGGTCGATTTGCTTCCGAGGTAATCCGGCACATCGATCCCGCCGCCGATCGCGAGATACGCGCGGCAACCGTTCACGGCTTTGCCCATTTCCAGAACCTGACCCGCTCTAACAGCTACGGCTTCTCCCGTAGATAGCGCCACGCCATCCAGCTTCGCGCTCATATCCGCGCCGGTGAGTGCGATCACCGCATCGAACCCAAACCTCAGCGCCGGCCCCATCATCGTGCACTCCAGCGCGGCGGCGTCCGCCCCGTTTCCGACCAGAGAGTTTGCCAGCCGGAAAGCCAGCGAATCCATCGGGCCGGAGGGCGGCACGCCCACATCCCAATACCCCAGTCGCCCCGGCCAATCCTGCACTGTGGTCATCGTGCCGCCGCGCAGCACCTCCACGATGCGCGGGCTGAACTCCAGCGTATCCAGCCACTTCGTGCTCACCCCTCCGGCCATGAATTCCTCGCTGGAAACGATGCGCGCGAGATAATCGAGGTTCGTCCGAATGCCACCGATCCGTGTCTCCTTGAGCGCGGCTGTCATTTTTTCCAGCGCCTCCGCTCGCGTCTCACCCTTCACCTGGATCTTCACCAGCAGCGGATCGTAAAACGTGCTCACCTCAGTGCCTGCCTCGATCCATCCGTCGCAGCGGACATCATCGGGATATCTTACCTCCGTGATCAAGCCCGCGCTGGGTAGGAAATGTTTTGCCGCGTCCTCGGCATAGACCCGCACCTCCATCGCCGCGCCTTTCGAATCGATCTTATCGATACCCGCGATGGGATTCTCGCCCGCGCCCAGCCGCA
>Ga0247840_10012565_pt1 | contig 10007 bp, 5 predicted proteins | sample LaCruzMarch2015__FD_192404 | JGI IMG/M metagenome (GOLD analysis project Ga0247840, IMG submission 192404) | Freshwater microbial communities from meromictic Lake La Cruz, Castile-La Mancha, Spain - LaCruzMarch2015_17m | ecosystem: Environmental > Aquatic > Freshwater > Lake | place: Spain...
CGGTTAAGGTCAGTTACACCGGCACCGGTATAACAGCCACAGATGGCGGTGTGCCAGCAACGTTCACCGACCATGCAGCCACAAACGACGTCCCCGGGGATGTCCCGGCGTCCTCATTAGCAGCGCTCAATGCAGATCCCACCAAGATCGACCTGATAACGGCAGGCACGCCGATAGCGTACGGTGATACGGTTAGGGTCAGTTACACCGGTACCGGTATAACAGCCACAGATGGCGGTGTGCCAGCAACGTTCACCGACCATGCAGCCACAAACGACGTCCCCGGGGATGTCCCGGCGTCCTCATTAGCAGCGCTCAATGCAGATCCCACCAAGATAACTCATGGTTCTTTACGTACGGGACAATATCAGCAAATTATAAATGGAATAATAATTCTTTTCCTTATCGTTAACGTAATGATAATATTCTCATTGGTATCAGAGAGATCTCAAAACAGTTTTTTAAACCCCGTCAACACAACAGCAGGAACCAGTCCGATGGTTTCACCAACCATTACCCCAGCCAGCACCATTATCCCCCCGGTAAAGACTATAACGCCCACTCCTGCACCGACACCGACACCGGTTCCTGCGCAGAAAGGGTATGTGAATATTTTTTACATGAATAACCAGAAGCTGGAAACATCATTGGCACCGATATATCTGAACCTGGTCAATCCTCCGCTGATCATTGATTATAACGTGATTCCGCAGAACATCACTGATATAAAATCGTATGATTACAAGATCTTGTCCACCGTACACCACGACACACTCACCATTACCCGCCCCTATGAAAATGCCGAGTTCACCGTTACGGTAATAAACAGGGATACCGGGGAAGTAGTTGTCGACGATGGATATGGAAAAGAGTACGGTCTGCAGACGCCCAGGCGATTGGAAGTCAGAGAGATAGGAAATTATACCATACAGGCAGATGGACAATATGTGAATGTTACCCTCTCTCTGGAGATCCCAAAAATGGGGAACCTGCCAGCATAAAATCGATCCGCCCGCGCGAGACGGAGCGCGTTGAATCGTCATTAGTCGAATGATCTGTTTGAAACTCCCCTGTTTCACATCCAAGGAGAATCAGCGCGTTGAGGATTGTTTGAGATCTTTGTTTGCCCTTGGCAGTGAGCTCTTTTAGTTTTTTTGAGTTCGTCTTCGGAAAGTGTTACGATGTATTTCGTCATATCCAACTCCCTCCTGTGGAGTATGAAAGTACTACATCAAATTCTTTGCAACATTACCTGATTGATTAGACCATAGAGGCAAATTAGCAAAAGGATTTAGCCAATTAAAATAGCTAAACTAATATGGATAGAATAATTGGTGGGAAACCTGAAGCTGCCTGGCAGGGGAACTGGCGCACACTCGTGGACACTGCAGCAAAGGAAACCCCGCTGGGGCAGGTCATAGTGAAAAACGATCTTCCTGCCGGCTTGGAAGTATTCGCCGACCCGCAGATTACCAAGGTCTGTTACAACCTGATGAATAATGCGGTGCGGTATGGCGGGAAGATCACGACCATCCGGTTCTCTGCTAAGGAATCCGGCGATGACCAGGTGATAGTATACGAGGACGATGGCGATGGAGTCGTTGCAGAAGATAAGGAGAAGATCTTTGACCGGGGCTATGGGAAGAAGAACACCGGGCCCGGTTTGTTCCTCTCACGCGAGATCCTGGCAATCACCGGCATTACGATCGTTGAGAATGGCACTCCCGGCAAAGGAGCACGGTTCGAGATTACGATGCCGAAGGGGATATACCGGTTCACCGGTACCAAGACAGAATACATTGCAGAGCTGTCAGTCAACAACGCCATGCCGGTCCCGGCTCCGGCATTCACTGGAGATACGACCAACGCAGTCACCAACAACGTCCCCGGGGATGTCCCGACATCCTCTTTAGCAGCGCTCAATGCAGATCCCACCAAGATCGACCTGACAACGGCAGGCACGCCGAGTGCGTACGGTGATATGGTTAAAGTCAATTACACAGGCACCGGAGTGCTTGTAAGATTTGCAGAGCTGTCAGTCAACAACGCTATGCCGGTCCCGGCTCCGGCAGTCACGGGAGCCACGACCAACGCAGCCGGGACGGTCATCACGATCACGTTTAACAAGGCGATGAACAATCCCGCCGGCAAACACGCAGAGTTCAAATACAAGATCGGCAGCGGACCTGCCCAGTCATTCAGTGCAGCAGCGCTCAATGCAGATCCCACCAGGATCGACCTGATAACGGCAGGCACACCGATAGCGTACGGTGATACGGTTAAGGTCAGTTACACGGGCGCCGATATAACAGCCACAGACACCGGAGTGCTTGTAAGCTTTGCAGGGCAGTCAGTTGATAACGCCATGCCGGTCCCGGCTCCGGCAGTGACTGGAGCTACGACCAACGCAGCCGGGACGGTCATCACGATCACGTTTAACAAGGCGATGAACAATCCCGCTGGCAAACACGCAGAGTTCACCTATAAGATCGGCAGCGGATCTCCCCAGGCATTCAGTGCAGCAGCGCTCAATGCATATCCCATCAAGATCGACCTGACAACAGCAGGCACGCCGATTGCGTACGGTGATACGGTTAAGGTCAGTTACGCGGGTACCGATATAACAGCCACAGACACCGGAGTGCTTGTAATCTTTGCAGGTCTGTCAGTTGACAACGCCATGCCGGTCCCGGCTCCGGCAGTCATTGGAGCCACGACCAACGCAGCCGGGACGGTCATCACGATCACGTTTAACAAGGCGATGAACAATCCCGCCGGCAAACACGCAGAGTTCACCTATAAGATCGGCAGCGGATCTCCCCAGTCATTCAGTGCAGCAGCGCTCAATGCATATCCCATCAAGATCGACCTGACAATGGCAGGCACGCCAATTGCGTACGGTGATAAGGTTACAGTCAGTTACACGGGCACCGATATAACAGCCACTGACACCGGAGTGCTTGTAAGATTTGCAGACCAGTCAGTCGAGAACGCTATGCCGGTCCCGGCACCGGTAGTTATTGGAGCCGCGACCAATGCAGCCGGGACGGTCGTCACCATCATGTTCAACAAGGCGATGAACAATCCCGCCGGCAAACACGCAGAGTTCAAATACAAGATCGGCAGCGGATCTCCCCAGGCATTCAGTGCAGCAGCGCTCAATGCAGATCCCACCAAGATCGACCTGACAATGGCAGGCACGCCAATTGCGTACGGTGATAAAATTACAGTCAGTTACACGGGCACCGATATAACAGCCACTGACACCGGAGTGCTTGTAAGCTTTGCAGGGCAGTAGTCAAACGACAACGCCAAGCGCCGGTCCCGCCCCGGTAGTCACTGGAGCCACGACCAACGCAGCCGGGACGGTCATCACCATCATGGTTAACAAGGTGATGAACAATCCCGCCGGCAAACACGCAGAGTTCAAATACAAGATCGGCAGCGGATCTCCCCAGGCATTCAGTGCAGCAGCGCTCAATGCAGCAGTTGAATAAGAAGGAGGAATTTCTTCCTCCCCCTCTTCCCGGTCGGATAAGGGAAAACGGTCTCCCTCTTCCCATCTCCAAAGAACGGAGCATAAATGTTTCCCTTTCCTCCGCTCGAGGCGCATCTCTACATCTACATTTTCAGGGGTCAGCCAGAGAATTGCATAAAGGTTACTTGTTGGATTGGTGGGAAAAAGTTACGTCTTTTCATCCGCCATTTTTCAAAGTATTCCCTGTCAATGTAATATGCAGTAAACGAACGAAATCCCGGTTCAATCGTCTCGATATCATTTTTTCCCGCCGTTTCCACTAAATCCTGATTCAGTATACTCGTCAGCGAGATCTGGTGGGAGTTGTTTTGGTGTGAGGGGTTTTGGAGTGAACTGACTGACGGGTGACGAGGGCGTTTTACGTTGGCGGGGAGGTGGTCTAACCCTTTTCAACGACATCGATCGAGAATTCGTGTGTTTCACGGTATTCCAATCCCATGCCATCACGATACATTACTATAACTTCGAGCGGAATTTTTCCTTTTAATTTTTGTCGGACACCTATGTCCAACGTGATCGTTGCTCCTGCAGTGATTGTCACCGGTTTTATCCGTTTTGTCTCAAATTCATCTGAGAAGGTTAATCGGACATCTTGTACAGGAGCATTCCCGTAATTCGTTAATTGAATCTTTATGCTGCCCCAGTCATCTGCAATGAGCTGGGTATGATCCAGCGTGAGTGTAAGTATCGGTTTTGCGCCCACGATGAACGAATTCAGCTCATCAATCGTTTTTTCCAATGTCTCGATATCTTGTGCCTGAAGATTTTTCTTTATCGAATCCGGTACAGTACCAACACTTTTGGCAGCCTCATGTAATTGTTTTACTTTCTCACCCAGATCTATTTTAACTTGTTTCTCTTCGTAAACTTTGATAACAGATTCATATTTTCCTTCGTTATAGAGAGAAACAATGTCCGGATCGGGCATCGAGATTTTATATGCCGTAGCTTTGTCGTAGACCCGTTCAGAACGGGCAAGGGTGACTAATAATTTGTCTGATTCAACTATTGCTTCCACATACTTTTCATTATCTATCAGCTGCTGAATAGTATCGGGTGAGCGTGTAAAGACCCAATCGTGCTGATGTATAGGGTTGAGGGTGTTATTTATTGAATCCAATTGTTTTCTGGCATACGTTTTCAAGGGGTGTTCGCTTTCTGCAAGATTAATTCCGCGTATCGTATTTACTATCGCATTCAATTCAGATTTGGTGATGGATGAAACGGCAGGATTGTTTCGAATCTCATTTATCTGATTGAGAATTATTTGTTCTGTGCGACGTTGGATGGCATCTGGTATTGGCTCGGTTACTTTCTCCTTTACGAGGGGTCGATCAACAGATGGCATTTTCTTTATTCGATAGATGCCATATCCTCCAGCGGCAAGGAACAATAATGCGATAATAACGATTATTGGTAAGGTAAAATTGGAATCTCCAACGGCAAGGAACAATAATACGGGAATTTCGATTATTGAAAAGATAAAATTGGAATCTCCACGGCGAGAATACGTTGCCGTTGGGGAAGGAGTTGGGGTTTGTGTTACGTTAGTTGTAATAGTTGCCGGAACGGTTGTTTGTATTGTTCCAATTTTGGTTAGTAAATTATTCTTGTTAACTTGTGCAATTGCATAATTCGGGTCTATTGACAGCGCTTTATCATAGGCATCCAAGGCATCCTGATACCTGCCAAGATGGTCAAGTGCATAGCCTTTATTGTTCCATGCATTCGCATTATTCGGATTAATTGAGAGAGATGAATTAAAGGCATCGAGAGCTTCAGAATACCTGCCAAGATGGTCAAGTGCATAGCCTTTATTGTTCCATGCATTTGCATTATTCGGGGTAATTGAGAGAGATGAATTAAAGGCATCGAGAGCTTCAGAATACCTGCCAAGATAGTCAAGTGCAAAGCCTTTCTCGTACAATGAATCTGCATCATTCGGGGTAATTGAGAGAGATGAATTAAAGGCATCGAGAGCTTCAGAATACCTGCCAAGACGTGCAAGTGTGATTCCTTTATTGTACCATACATTTGCATCATTCGGGTTAATTGAGAGAGATGAATTAAAGGCACCGAGAGCTTCAGAATACCTGCCGGCATCAAAAAGCGAATCACCCTCTGTATTCCAATCATAAGCGGTTTTTGTAGTAGCTGCCTGCACAATTGGGATTAAACAAGAAACGGATATAATGAAAATGAGGATGCATAAGAGATATGCTCTATTGGGGGTAGTCGATTTGGAATTAATCATGATTTGCCAACGATAATCCGTATTGAGAAGTTATCGGCATGGTGGATAAATGTTGTGAGTTCGGTCTTTACGAGGCACCGCATTTTCTCTATGCAGTGTACAATGGATTTTTTGTCGCATTTGAGGAAAATTTCTTTTTTCACTCGTATTGGATAGTTTCACACCGCACTCACTACGATATCATATAGACCCGGACAAGAACCGGCACCCGTGTATCCCTGTGGTGCATACAGAAAAATTCGAGAGATGAAATGATGAAAAATCCAGAGAATTTCGATATGTCGCTGGTACCCTGCAAAGAACCCGACTGCTCACTGTGGGATAATGGATGGTGTATTATGCTCTGCAGAGTGGGAAAATATGGCAGGGAGTGACTTACAACAACCCCAAAGCGAGCCTCAACATTGTGGGTCTGTTGGCAACAGAGCAACGCAGAGCGGCGCGATGAGCCATGGGGGTCATCGTTCGCTCACAGTCCGAGCCCACCCGAAACCCCCCTCATCGACAACCAGTTGCACACGGTGCCGATGCGGTCACTGACCCCGGTGCTCACCGGGTAGAACCGCAAGGCGCCGCTGTTTCCGTCACGATACCGGGTCTGGCGGGAATTCATTCAAGGGCAACCTTCAGGCATGATGGAGTTGCAGCAATAATGATTATATCCATAATGATTATACTTATAATCACTATGAAGTTCTATGACCGAGAGAAGGAACAGCAGCTCATGAAGCACCTGTATGACGCTGCACCCTCATTTCTTGTCATTACTGGCAGACGGCGTGTCGGAAAGACAGAACTGATCCGGGAATTCTCGCGGGATAAAAAAGCCCTGTACTTTTACGTTGACCAGAACAAGTCTATCGACATCCTGATGGAGGAATTTGGGCGTTACACCGCGTCAGTCCTGGATCTGCCCGAATACATAAGGATTGACACACCGGAATCTCTGCTTGAATTCCTCTTCACCTATGAACGCCCCCTCATCGTTGTGTTCGATGAGTTTCAGCGATTCCAGAAGATTCACCCGTCGTTCATCTCCCAGATGCAGCGCTACTGGGATCTGAAGGGAAGGGACTCCCGATTGTTCCTCGTTATCTCTGGTTCATCAGTTGGGATGATAAAAAAGATCTTCCTATCTGGTGATGCACCCCTCTTCAAACGGGCGGATAACATCCTCACTCTGCAACCGTTCGGACCAGGAGAATGCCTTCCCATCCTCTCAGATATTGGTGTGAATAACCTGCCTGCGCAGATCGATCTGTATCTCCTGTTTGGCGGGACTGTCTACTATTACACGTTTCTTGCGAAGTACGGGTGCACCGATCTGAAGAGCGCTCTTGAACGGCTGGTTCTCGATGAACTTGCCCCACTCCGCCGCGAGATGAGCGATGTGCTCATTGAGGAGTTCGGAAAGGAGCATGCAACCTACTATGAGATCCTCGCGGCAATCGCGGAAGGGAAGTGCGCCCAGAAGGAGATTGCGGATTTTACGCATCTTGGTCCGACCTCACTTCCCCCATATCTCAAGGATCTTGTGGATTTGCTCGGGATCATCGAGTACCGGGTCCCCGTCACAGAACAGGACAAACGCTCGAAGATGGGGCGGTATGTCTTTGTGGACAATTTCTTCCGTTTCTATGCCCGGTATATCTACCGAAACATGAGTATGTACCAAAGTGGTCAGTATGATCGCATAAAAGACCGGATACTCTCAGAATGGGGAGCATTCTCCGGTTGGGCGTTTGAAGAGATGGCAAAAAAACTTCTCGCACGGGAACTCGATGGCAGGTACGAGCGTATCGGCGGATGGTGGACCCGGAGGGGTGACGAGATCGATCTTCTTGCACTGGGACATTCCGGGAACCTTGCGATCGAGATCAAAAACCGGGATCTCACCCTGTCTGAAGCACGGGAGATCCTTTCTGCACTTGAAAAAAAGTGCCCGCTTGTGAAGGGGGTATCCGGGCAGATAACTCTTGGTGTTGCTGCCCGTACTGTTGAAGGGAAGGAGGTGCTGACGGGCGAGGGATATTTTGTCTGGGATCTATCTGATCTTGGTATCGGAGGGTGAGGGTCACGGTCAATGGCGGTCACACGGATATCGTGCCAGGTACCTGATACCAATTCTGTCGCCGTTATTTTAGTGTTCGCGGTAAAATGCACGGCAGGTCTTACAGTGCCGCTCACTCCGGTCCCTTATCGAACCGGTACGCACCCTTCGGCACCGTTATTTCAAATCGTGCCCCAGTGCCCGGTATACCATTCTCGGCAATTGTGATGCCGGTGATCGAGAGGATCTCGCGTGAGAGGAACAGACCAAGACCGGTATGCTTACCAAACCCTTTCCGGAAAAGTTTTTTCTTGTCTTCATCCGCAATCCCCACGCCATCATCCTCGCAGACGATCACGAGGCGCGTGTCAGATTCCTGCGATGAGACCCGGATCATCTTCATCTGGTCACCCCCATAACAGAGGGCGTTGTCGATCAAATTGTAGAACACTTTCTCGAAGAGTAGATCTGCATACACTTCAGGATCAGCGGGATCAGGCTCGATGTGGACTGCCCGCAAGGGAAGTGCTATCATCGCTTTTCTGATGCCTTCGTTCACGTTCTGCCATTCGGGAGCCGCAACACCCAGCTCCTGGTAATCCCGCGTGAACGTAATCTGCTCCTCGATGGTTCTTGCAGCTTTTTCCTCTTTTTCCAAAAAGTCACCGAGGGTCTTTTTGTCGTCCAGATAATCCCGTGAGAGCTCAATATACCCCTTGAGCACGAGCAACTGGTTGAGGATATCGTGCCGGGTGATGGAGGCGAGCAGGTTCAGCTGCTTGTTCACCCGCTGCAGTGCCTCCTGCGCCCGCTTCTGTTCCGTGATATCCCTGCCGACTGACTGGTATTCAATAACCCTGCCGTTCTCGCCAAAGATTGCCCGGTCGCTCCACCGCTGCCAGCGGGTGCTGCCGTCAGGCATGATGATCCGCTGGTCGATATTCAGCACGGGGTGAACCGGGGTTATTGAGGTAAGATGCCGTGCAACAATTTCCCGGTCTTCCGGATGGAGTACGGGTCTGAACCGGTGCCCGATGATCTCCTCCCGTTTCCTATCGAAATACCGGCAATATGAATCATTGACAAAGATGTGTGTGCCATCCGGCAGGAACCGGCAGATAAATTCGGTCTGGTCCTCGATGACATTATGATACCGCTCCTCGCTCTTATGGAGCGCCTCTTCAGCCTGCTTGTGCTCGGTGATGTCCCGGATGGATTCGATTGCTCCCATAAGATTCCCGGCTGTGTCATAGAGCGGGGATGCCGTAAACCAGAGATGTGCTCCCCTGCCCTCATTGAGGTGCGGGATAAAGATCTCGGAGCGTCTGGATCTGCCTTCCTTTTTCATGACCGGATATTTTGCAACAACTGACGGGTCATCGTGAAGGACGAGATCGATTGTGATCGGACGCCGTTCGTTGTAGAACGGGAGAGCATATTCATAATTTGCTTTTCCAATCATCTGTTCTGCAGGGACGCCCGTCATTTTCTCCATCGCACGGTTCCAAGCAAGAACCATCCCGTTTTTGTCAATGACAAGCGTTGCATCCGGAAGGAAACTGATGATATCTGCAAGCTGGCGTTCACTCCCGCGCAGTACCTCCTCAACCCGGATCCGTTCGGTGATGTCGTGCAGGGTAATGAGGGTTGCATGAGACCCCTTGTAATCGATCCTGACCCCGCATGCCTCTACCCACCGCTGCTCTCCTTTTACCGGATTAACACAATATTCAGCGGTAAGTGGTCCACCAAGATACTGGATCGTGTGCAGGTCGGTTATCACCCGGTTCCGGGAATCACCATCAAGATACGTCGTGAAAGACTGCCCTCGTATAATTGCAGTATCCGGCAATCCAATAAACTGTATGGCAGCCCGATTGGTGAACTGAACAACTCCTTCGCTTGAAAGGATGAGAACGGGGTCCAGCAGGCTGTCACCAACCGAACGGAACAGGTGCTCACTCTCCCGGAGCGCTTCTTCAGCTCTCTTTTGTTCGGTAATGTCCCGGATGGAGATGAGGTCTGCGGGTTTCCCCTCATAACTAATGATCTTGCCAATGCTTTCGACGGTGAATTTGTTCCCTTTTGCCGATATCGCATTGTATTGTGCAAGGTATGCGTCGTGACCCTGGGATACCGAATTAAAGTCCCTTACGACATCCTCC
>Ga0247840_10012566_pt1 | contig 10007 bp, 5 predicted proteins | sample LaCruzMarch2015__FD_192404 | JGI IMG/M metagenome (GOLD analysis project Ga0247840, IMG submission 192404) | Freshwater microbial communities from meromictic Lake La Cruz, Castile-La Mancha, Spain - LaCruzMarch2015_17m | ecosystem: Environmental > Aquatic > Freshwater > Lake | place: Spain...
CTGTGCTGCTGATACAAGTATCTGTGCCAACATCATAGGTGCCATTCTCTCCAGTGTTGTCACCATCGTTGGCACCATCGACACAAACTCGCATATTGGCGACTTCCGAATCGAAGATCGAAGGAGCACTCGTGTTGTGGATTGTCATCTCAGTCACTGTCGAAGCAGCTGTCGCAGTGTAGGTAAGTTTTTGCACTACGTTATTCGCAGGCGAAGTCGCTGGATTAATATTTGAAACTCCAAGATCAACATCAACCTCAGCCAAATCCGCAGCTGCTGCGCCTGGTGAAGCGACTATGAGAAAGAAAAGGGAGGCTGCAATCACACTAAAAAAAACAGAAGCGCGAAGCCACGAGGTTTTATTTTTGAGCATAGTAGAAAGGGGTTAACTACTTACGAAGGTCAGCTTACTACATCAATTTCTTGGAATGCAAAAAAGAGAAACTGGGGGAAATTAATTTTGTAGAAATAGCTACCGCCTAAATATCTCATCCTTCTCCCAGTTTTCAGGATTGGTAAGAATATAGGATTGGATACGATTGAATTCAGCTTCGTCTCGAATAATCCTATCGTGAAAACCAGATTGCCAAATTTTACTAATCGCAGGCTGAATTTGTTGAATGCGTTTCGTGCAAACAGATTTGAATTGATTGATGATTGAGCCAACTGAATTAGGCTTCCAAGCGAGGTGATGAGGCTGTGGTTTGTTAGATGCTGGAGATACAGATGTAGCAGAGGCAGATTTAGCAGATGTAGAGACACCCCGCCGGGGTGTCTCTACCCTCATATCAAAATTATTGATAATCAAAATTCCATGCAGATGATTTGGCATTACTACAAATTTATCCAACTCCACATTCTGGCGAATGCGTGGAGATTTCAGCCATTCTTCTTCTACAATTTTCCCCACCTTATTTAAAATCATTTTCTCATTCTCGATTTCACCGAATAAATTTTCTTTTTGATAGGCGCCAATCGTAATGAAATAAAATCCATCTTCAGTGTAGTCTCTCCCCTTCAGACGACTTGATTCGATGCGATATTTATCGAGAAATTTATTCGCTTTCATGGTGTGATTTTAAAACTAAATCTCCTGTAGCACCCTTTGCTGTCATAGAGGCTTTTTCATTTTCTTTTAATTTGCCGAAGAGAAATAAAATCTGAGAAAAACTCGGAGGTAGAGACACCCCGGCGGGGTGTCTCTACGCGCAGGATTTTAATTTCTGCAAAGATAAAATTTGTTGTCGCCGGCTTTTGTTTTTCGGATTTTTAGGAAACATTTGGGAAACCCCAACTGGCAAAAGGTTTCGTGCAAACAGATTTGAATTGATTAATGATTGAGCCAACTGAATTGGATTTCCAAGCGAGATGATGAGGCTGTGGCGTGGTGATGGAAGTAGAGACACCCCGACCAGCGTAGTTAGGTTTCCAAGCGAGATGGTGAGGCTGTGGCGTGGTGATGGCAGTAGAGACACCCCGCCGGGGTGTCTCTACACGCAATGCAGGATTTTAATTTCTGCAAAACTAAGATTTGTTGTATAAAAAGTAACATCAAAACAGCAAAAACATACCCCTAATAAAAAAAGCCCCGCCGGGCAGGCAGGGCTTTTTAGATACGTTTTTTAGCTATTTTTCAAGGGTTTTCCCTCACACTAAGTAAGAGTGAAGGGCCGCCGAGGCGGCCCATTCACAAACTTTATTAGTATTTGAGAGTGTTACCGTTGAGAGTGGTGTTATCCACTTGGCCAAGCCACTTGACTGTAGCGTTTGTTTCATTCCACCAGAAGCTACCATCAGCAGTTGAGCTACCAAGAGTGATGCTTGCAGTAAGCAAATCATCATTCGTTGTTGTAGCAAGGAGACTAGCTGTGTTGGTTTCAACAGTGAAAGTCTTGCTTGATCCCTTAGCAACTTCGATTGCAGTTGTTGGGATGAAAGTTACAGTAGCCGCGCTTGTAGTTGTAGCGTATACCGCACCAGTTGCGACTGTGCTACCACCTTCTTTGAGGTAAGCAACCAAGCCGTTTAGTGTAGCAGCAGCATTGAGTTTTGCGTCAGAAGCCAAATCTACAACAATCTTTTCATTGTAGAATTTGATGTCATCAACATACACAACTTTGTTAGCAGTAAGACCACCAGTGAAAGTCAGACCGTAAGAAGTAACTGCATCACGATTTGTAGCTGTAGCTGTAGTAAGTGCAATGTCTTCAAATGTCCAAGTATTCGCAACAAGAGCTGTGCTGAATGCCTTAGTATCTGTAAGAGTTGCATCAGTTACTACGAAGTTTGCTTGAGCTGTAGAAGCTACACCGTCTGTGCGAGCCCAGAAGGATACGCGAGCATAGTTAGTGAGATCTACAGAAGCAGCTGGAGTATATGTAAGAGCTGTCAAAGTTGCGGCTGTATCAGGAGTAGCTTTTACGGAAGCAGAACCTTCAGCTTTAATAGTTGTTTCCTGAGAAGCAGCTGCGGTACCAGCTAGAGGAAGAACAGACCAGAGAGTAGCAGTATCAGCAGCGTTTTGAACAGCAGCTCTGAATTGAACTTTCTCCATAGAATCAGCAGCTACGGTGAATTTGAAGATTCCGTCAGCAGCAGCAGTCGTGCGGCTTCCACTTGGAGAAGTAGTAGCGAGAGTAACTGTAGGTTTGCTTTCATAGACTGTCATAGCGTTTGTAGCAGCATCGACAGTAGCTTTGGTGTAAGCGACTCTAGCGTTTGTGCCAATGTATGTTTCACCGCTACCTTGAGCTACAGCTTCGAAGTTGGATGGGTCAGTGCCATCATCAGAGATGTCGATATTTACATTACTTCCAGCAGTTGCGCCAGCAGAGATTGTATTGAGAGTAGTAGTCACAGTGAGAGTAGCATCACCATCTTTTGGAACTAAGAAATCCATTCCAGAGAAAGCAACTACATCAGCACTAGTGAGGTAGCCAGTCTTTGTCTCAGTTGTGCCAGCAGAATTTGTGTAGCTGAGTTTTACAGAAACGACATCTGAACTTCCACTTGTGCCACCGTTTTTGAGTTGAAGTTTCTTCACGATGAAGGCTTCGTCAGCAGCAGAGAATCTGAATTTAGAGACAGAAACATCGGAAGTGCCAGCGACTACGATATTTGCTTTTGGAGTATCAGCATCGACTGCAACAGTGAGAGTGCCTCCAGCAGAGATTCCAATAACTGTAGTAGAAGCTGCGATTGGGTTGATTTCAGTAGTTGTGCCGAGACTTACAGAGTTACCGTCTTTATCTTCAGCAGTGATGTCGCTATCTGCATCGATACTTGCAGAGATAGAAGCAGCAGCGCCAACATTAGTAGAGATGTCACCCTTTAGGAGAGCCTGAACTGTAGCTCCAGCAGGGATTGTGTAACTCATGTTGTCGAAGGTTGCTTTGTAGTATGCGCCAGCTGTAGCAGCTGTAGCACCAACTAAAGTCAAACCTTTTGGACCAGCAACTTTCACGCCGTCGATCCAGAGCTCGAGATTACTTACATAATCATTTGCGGAGACATTACCAGCATCAGAGAAGTCAGTAACACTAGCAACATCATCAGCTCTCACGCGGAATACCATTTCCGTTATTTTTGTAGTACTAGAAGCACCAGCAGCGAGAGATGCACCGATAAGAGAAACATCTTGTGAGCCTTTTACAAAAGTAGTTGATACTGGAGTAGAAGACTTGGTTACTGTGAGACTTGCAGCCTTCACAGACATCTGTTTACCATCGATACCTGTAGTTGGCACGAGTGAAGTGCTGTTTGTAACATTCTTGTTGTTGATATCTTTGATTTCTGGGTAAGTAGCGCCAATGTTGAGTGTGCCGTAGATAGTATCATCCACTAAGTCAGCATCCGATACATTCGCGATATCAGCAGTGAGAGCCAGATTAAGACTTTGACCAGCAGTCATTGTGAATTCATCTTGGAAAACATAGTAACCAACTGCGTCAGTTGAATCTACATCAGTTGAATCTACAGTAGTGCTTCCCGCTGAGATAGCTGTGCCACTTGTTGCTTCAGCAGTAAGCAATGAAGCAGCGTCTACTGGACCCATGACTACTGCACCAGTATCTTTGTTGATGATCTTGATGTCAGTATAGTTGGAAGCACCAGCAGCACTCAATAATCCTCCAGCTGCTGGAGAAGCATTGCTGTGTCCGTTAGCATTGTTTGTAGTGAGCTTGATAGAGAATTTCTTGAAAGTTGTTTCGGAAACAGAAACGATGCTGAAGTCTGTCAAGTGGACATCCTTTGCATTTACTGCAACGTCTGTAGCGCTTGGACCACTAGAAGAGATAGTGATATCACCACCTTGAAGTGTGGATTCTGAATCATCAGTTCCGTCTGCAGCACTATTGTCGTAATCACCGTAAGTTACACTCATGCCGAAGCCGTAAGTGCCACCAGTAGCTACAAGGTCAGTGCCTTCATCGAGGTAAACTTTGAGAGTATCAGAGCCACGACCTGTATTGAGGTCAGCTTTTACTTCGAAGTTACGGCTATCACCTTTCTCGATGGAGTAAGGAGTAGCGAGATTGAAGACGAGAAGGTCTTTGCTATTTACGCCAGAAGCAGAAGCAAGCAATGTTGTGCCTTGATAAAGTTTTGCATTCTGCACATCAGTAGCAGAGATAGTGCCGTCTACGATGAGAGCGATTTGAGAAACCAAACCAGCTTCGTTTTGTGTTGTGAGTTTGAATTTAGCGATAGTCACATCATCTTCACCAACTTTTGGGTTTGTGACAGAGCCATTCTTCACGATAGTGATAGTTCCAGCAGTGACAGAAGTATTGATTTCCTGTTTGTTGGATTTTACTGGGAAAGATCCAGTCACGCCTGCAGCATTGGAAGAAACTGCGCTAGCAGAGTTGATTTCGAAGTAACTGTCACCACCAACAGCTGATGTTGGAGTATCAGCTTTGAGAGTAAGAGTCTTGGTTGTGCCAGCAGCTACAGAGATACTGAGACCAGAGAAAGTAGCTTCATGTGAAGTGCTGTTGATTGTCTTACCACTAGTCAAGCGGTTTGCGCCATCGTAAAGGTAGAGAGTCCAATCACTGTCATTACCAACACCAGTGCGTTTGATAGTGAGGTTGCTGACGACTACAGCGCCTGCAGAAGATGCAGTGAGGTTGTAAGCAGCTACAGCAGTGCTACTAGCTCCCTTTGGGAAAGTTTGTGCAGCAGGAGTAGAAGCAGAGATAGCAACATTGAGAGTGCCATCGGATGTTGGAGTTGTTGTGTCAGTTGGAGTTGTTGTATCAGCAGCTACAGTAGAAGCAGCGCCAGCTGTATAGCCAGTGCGGCGTTTTGCTCCTGCAGTGATACCAGAAACCAATCCAGCTTCCTCACGACTAGCTTGCGCGATTACAGCAACTTGCTCACGAGTGACAGCATCGGAAGGACCGAAGTTTCCGTTGGAGTAACCATTGAGAAGACCATGCGCGTAAGCAGTCTCGACATAATCAAAGAACCAAGCGCCCTTTGTTACATCAGGGAAGTTTGCAGGAGTTCCAGCGTAAGCTGTTTCGAGGTCGAAAGCATCTACGAGGATCTTTGCAGCTTCAGCACGGTTGAGAGTGCCAGCTGGGTTGTAAGTAGCGAGGCCATTGGAATCAAGAGCTCCACCGTTTACGCCTCCTACAACACCGTTGTTGTAAAGAGTCTCAACGAAAGAGTAGAACCAATCGCTAGCTGCTACATCATTGAAATGAGGAGCGCCTGTTGTGTCGATTGCGAGACCAGCACCGAGAGTAGCGATTTTCGCCATTTCAGCGCGGTTGAGGTTACCTTGAGGATCGAAAGATCCATCAGAGCGACCAGCGATAACACCAGCATCTACGAGAGAAGCTACAGAAGCGGAAGCCCATGAAGCGACTTTGGATGCGTCGGTGAAAGCAGTTGCAGCGCTAGCTACTACACCGAATGTGAAGACGGAAGTCATCACGATAGCGAGAGTAGAAAGGGCAGCAGTGAATTTTTTAAAACTCATAATAATCAAAAATTTAGAAATGAAGTCTCACGAGGAGGAAATGAATCTCCCATGGTGAGGAATAAATGTAACGGGATTGAGGATCGCCCATTCCCGTAGATTGTTTACCTAGTTTCGTTGCCATCATTGCTTCGGAATTTAATTTCGGTAAGAAAATTAAGCCGATTTGTTTTGCGTTTTATCCATCCCACCGGAAGCCAACTCTGGGTTGGTCTATTCTGTGGGCCGTCATTTCAAGGGGCTAAATATTTCTCCACCTAGAGATAATTTTCTGAGAATTTTTGGTTGGAGACGCAATTCTGGCCCCTCCCATCAACCTTTTTTTGGAGAGACCTTTGCGCTTTCATGACTGAATTTCTACTGAAGTTTAGAGGAGTTTATTGATTGAATGAAACCCTGTCAAACCTGTTTACTGCCTTTGTTTCTAGAGAAATTGTGAGCTTCTCCATGCAGATTTATTTTTAGCTGGAGAATTTTATGGCAACCGATTCGCTTTTGCAAGCCCCACATCAGCTGCATACAATTTGTGATCTTTCGCTATTTAAAACAGTTTTCCGCGCTTTTCGTTTCAAATTTCTCCTTGCTATTTCGGGGCTTTTATTACGCTATCACAACCCATTTTCTTTCGAGTAGAAATAATATGTTTTTAGCCTTGTAAAATAGTGGTTTCCTCTACTACACTTTCACATGGAATTTACGCAGTAATGCAGAAAAAGTTCCTGCCTCGATACTCTCACGAATCTCCTGCATGAAATCCAGCAGAAATGTGAGGTTATGTAGCGTGAGTAAACGCTGCCCGAGTGTTTCATTCACGCGAAAAAGATGATGGATGTAACCGCTGGTGTAATTTCGGCAGGCTTCACACTGGCAACCAGCAACGAGAGGTTTTTTAGAAGCTTTGAATTTCGCATTGGAAATCGTAGCGCGCTTCCCACCCACAGCGAAGAAACTTCCATGGCGCGCGAGGCGAGTCGGAATCACGCAATCAAACATATCCACTCCTCGCGCGACTGCATTGAGAATATCGCTGAATTCCCCTACTCCCATGAGATACCGCGGTTTATTTGCTGGCAGATGCGGCAGCGTGAATTCCAGTGTTTTGAGAAAATCGGTTTTACTTTCGCCGACTGCTAGGCCTCCGATGGCGATTCCTGCCACTGGCAGCGCAGCGCAAAATTCCGCAGAGAGTTTGCGCAAATCTGGATAAGTCACTCCCTGCACAATTGGGAAAAGCGTTTGCTTATCTCTATTTTTCCAGTGTTTCAGCGTTGTCTCCATCCAGCGCATCGTGCGATTTAGCGCTGTCTCTGCAACTGCGCGAGAGGAATCCCCTGCTGCGCATTCATCGAGTTGCATCATGATATCGCTGCCGAGATCTTGCTGGATTTGCAGCACTTTGCGCGGAGTGAAGATATGCTTGCTGCCATCGAGTGGAGACTGGAATTCCACTCTGTCTTCATAAATCTTGCGATGCTGCGCGAGAGAAAAAACTTGGAAACCACCAGAATCCGTTAGCATCGGTTTTTCCCAATGCGTAAATTTTTGTAAGCCGCCAAATTTTTTTATCAGCTTTTCTCCAGGCCGCAGATGCAGGTGGTAAGTATTGCCGAGAATAATCTCTGCGCCGCATTTATTTAAATCTTCGGGAGTAACTGTTTTCACTGCGCCATAAGTGCCGACTGGCATGAAGACTGGCGTATGGAATTTCCCATGCGGAGTTTGAAAAACTCCCACCCTTGCTGCAGAATGCTTATCCTTCGCGGTAATTTTGAATTCAAACATTTGCCAAATTCTACCACTGCCAAACCGAAACTTCTGCTGCATACTTGCTGCGCGCCTTGCCTCACGCATCCACTGACTGAATTGCAAAAAGATTTTGAAGTGATTGCGTTTTATTACAATCCAAACATTCACCCACGGAGTGAATATGAAATGCGCATCGGTGAAATGCGGAAATATCTCGCAGGTAAATGCGAGATGCTGGAAGCAAAATACGATGCGGAGAATTGGTTTGAGAAAACGCGAGGATTTGAGATGGAAAAAGAAAGAGGTTTGCGCTGCAAAATTTGCTACGAAATACGGATACGCAAAACTGCGGAATACGCTAAAAATAATGGATTCGCCGCTTTCACCACCACACTCTCAATCTCCCCGCATAAAAATTCTGCCTGGCTGAATGAGATTGGCAAAGCTTTGGAAAAAGAATTAGAAATTCGCTACATCGAAGCTGATTGGAAAAAATGCGATGGCTTCAAAAAAAGTTTGGAAATTTCACGCGCAGAAAATCTACAACGGCAGGATTACTGCGGTTGTATTTATTCGAAACGCGATAGAGATTTGCGTGTAAAAAAATAGATTATTTGTCATTGCAGGCCGTAGGGAATAAAAATTTTTATTCCCTACAAACGGATTCCGCGCGAGAATAAAAAACCAAGCGCTGGTCGGGGTTTGTAACCCCGACTGAATGTTTGCTGATTAGCACTTATTTTTTAGACTACCTGCATCTGCTTCTGACATTCCAGAATTTAAACTGCATCTAGATTGCTTCAGGCTCTGCCTTCGCAATGACAACACGTAGAGACACCCCGCTGTTGTCATTCCCGCGCAGGCGGGAATCCAGAAATTCTTTGCGTAAACTTTCTAAATTTCATCAGGCTTCTCAACAAGAAAAATTTAATCCCTCGCGTAGAGACACCCCGCTGGGGTGTCTTTTTCCATAGCACAACCGTAAAAATTCACCACTGGTTTTAAAATTGAAAACAGTTTTGGTAGTGTAGGGAATTGCCATGGCAATTCCCTACTGTGTTGGAAAAATTATGTGGAGAAAAATCTTCACAACAACGGATTTTATTTTGAAGGCTTCGACCAATTCCAACAGCGATTTTATCCGCGCCGTAGGTAATAAAAAACCGTAGAGACACCCCGCTGGGGTGTCTCTTACCGAAGCGCAATTATAAATTTCACCACTGATTTTAAATTTTAAAACAGTTAGAACAACTACAACAATTTGAACATTTAGAACATTGCCAGTAGACACCCAGTAGACAGGTTGAATAAAAAAAGTAGCCAAGCAATGTGGCGACTAGACAGCTAAAATGTAGCGAATCATCTTTGCTATATATAAGGAGTTGTCTACTCAAAAAAATCGCGCAATTATAAGGTGGGGTATCGGTAATAAGGTAGTGGTGGAAGTTTTGCGGAAGCCAATAGTGGTAAATGGGCAGCTTAGTAGCGCAGCGATTACCCGCAACCGCCAAACCCAAACCAGTAAGTATTACTCTCCTTTCCAGCTTTTGGAAGAAAAAAATGGCTACTACCTTATAAGGATGGTGGATGAAACCTTTGGCTGGGTAAGAAAAGAAGATGCGAAGCCTATAAAAACAGCGGATTATTGGAAAAGCGTGAAGCATTTCCTGCGAGGGAAAACGATAAGCGCGCGACTCCCCTCTCTCAGTAAAATTAAAAAGATTCTACAATCCCAAAAATCTATTCCTTATATATGGGGAGGAAATACTGAGAAAGGAATGGATTGCTCCGCGTTTACCCAAGGAATTATACTGATGGTTTTAGGAATTCTCCTTCCGCGCAATTCCAAAGATCAAAAAAAATGTGGTATTGCAGTCAAGAAAAACGCGTTTTGTCCACTCGACACCCTCTTTTTTGTCCACAAGAAAAGTGGTAAATCTCACACGGGAATTTGGTTTGAAAATGAAGTTTGGCACTTCTGTCTAGACAATCTCGGGCTGACACATGAAGGCTTGGAAACTATGAAAAAACGCTATCGTTTCACTGGAAGTAGAAGATTATTTCACTCCCCTACTGAAAAGAAAAAATGCTAGAAAAAATCACTAAAGCGCGCAATATCCACATCGTTGGCCTTAGCGGCACCGAAGGCGCTGCGGTTGCGCTGTTTTTGGCAGGCAAAAAAATCCCTTTTACAGCGCATGATTTTGCTGAGAAGCCTCGTTTCGCGAAGAATTTTGCTTCCGCCCACATGGGATTATCCCCTGCTAAG
>Ga0247840_10012568_pt1 | contig 10006 bp, 6 predicted proteins | sample LaCruzMarch2015__FD_192404 | JGI IMG/M metagenome (GOLD analysis project Ga0247840, IMG submission 192404) | Freshwater microbial communities from meromictic Lake La Cruz, Castile-La Mancha, Spain - LaCruzMarch2015_17m | ecosystem: Environmental > Aquatic > Freshwater > Lake | place: Spain...
ATTGCACGCTCCTGTGGTGCACCGCGACGCGCCGCGCCGTGATCATCGACCCCGGCGGCGAGGCGCCGCGCATCCTGCGCCTGATCGCGGAGCTGAAGCTCGCGCCCGAGCGCATCCTGTTGACCCACGGACACCTGGACCACGTCGGCGCCACGGCCGAGTTGGTCGAGCACCTGCACCTGCCGGTGTGCGGTCCCCACCGCGACGACGCCTTCCTGATCCGCGGGCTGGATCGGCAGTGCGAGATGTTCGGCGTCGCGCCCCTGCGCCCCTTCGAGCCCGATGAGTGGCTGGAGCAGGGCGACACCATCGGGGTGGGCGAGGCCACCCTGCAAGTCCTGCACTGCCCCGGGCATACCCCAGGGCATGTCGTCTTTTTCCACGCCGCGGGGCAACTGGCCCAGGTCGGAGACGTGCTGTTTGCGGGCAGCATCGGGCGGACGGACTTCCCGCGCGGCAACCACCGGCAACTCATCGAATCCATCACACACCGACTCTTCCCCCTGGGTGACGAGGTGCGGTTCATCTGCGGACACGGGCCCATGTCGACCTTCGGCACCGAGCGCCGCACCAATCCCTTCGTCGGCCTGGCGGCCGCGGGCGACGACTTTGACGACGCACCCTTGTAACCGCGGTCCGCGGCGCGCGGATCAGACCCCGGCCCCCGGGGCCGCTCGGGTACAATGTCGGGTTAAGGAAACAGCCGCGGACTGAGTGCAGATGCTATTCGATCGCTTTCTGAAGAAGACGCGCCAGGCTATCGAGCAGAGAAGGCCGCCGGAGAACCTGCTGGAACTGGCGCTGGGCCGGGGTGATCGCGGCGTCAGGCTCGACGCGCTGCGGCGCCTGGCGAGCCTGCCGCACCTGCGTGCGATCCTCACCGATGACGACGACGTCGCCGTGCGCGAGATCGCCTTCGCCCGTTATCGCAGCCTGCTGGCCGGCAGCGAAGGGGCCGAGCTGTCGCTGGCGGACCGGCTGGCCGAACTCGCCGCGGTCGCGGACCCGCGGCTCCTGGAGCACCTGGCGCGTGAGGGGATGGACGGCGCGGTGCGCCGCGCCGCGATCGAGCGGATCGCCAGCCCCGCGGTGCTGGCGGACTGCGCCCTGCATGACAGCCTGACCGCCAATCGGGGCGCGGCCGTGGCCCGGCTCGAGGACCGGCAGTGCCTGGAGCAGGTGGTCCGGCAGATCGGCAAGAAGGACAAGGCGGTCTACCGCGTGGCGCGCGAGAAACTGCGGCGCCAACTCGAGCGCGACGAGGAGCCCCGGCGCATCGCCGCCCGGTGTGCCGACCTCTGCGAGCGGGCGGAGCGTCTGGGCCACCTGCAGCAGTGGACCCAGGACCGCGCCCTGCTCGAACACCTGGACGGCCAGTGGGCCCAGATCGCCGCCCAGGCGCAGCCGGAGTGGGAGCGCCGCTACAGCGCCGCCCGCGCCCAATTCATCGCCGCCGAGGCCGCCTACCGGGCCGCCAACGCCGCCCAGCTCGCGGCCCAGGAGTCACGCACGGCGCTGCGGGCCGCGCGCGAGACCCTGATCGCCGAGGCGGCGGGGATCGCGGCACTCGACGCCGCGGCGGCGATCCGCACCGCTCGGGACCTCGTGGCCGCCGCCTGGAAGGACCTGGAGCCCCTGCCGGACGCCGAACAACGCGGCCTCGACCAGCGTTTCAACCAGCACCTCGAGGCCGCGCAGACCGCGTGGCAGACGCTGACCGAGCGCGCCCGGCAATGCGAGCGGCTGCGCAACGTCGTCGCCCGGGCCGAACAGGTCCTCAAGGAGTCCAAGCCGCTGGACCTGCCCCAGACCCGCGCCCTCATCGAGCAGGGGCGGACCCTCGCCCTGGGGCTCGCGGCGGACGCGAGCGCCGCCGAGCCGTGCGCCGCCTTCAGCGCGCTGGTCGAGCGCCTCCAGGCGCGGCTTCAGGGCCAGCGGCGGCACGCCGAACAGCGCCTGGCCGAGATCCCCGCCCGCCTCGACGCGCTCGCCGCGCTGGTGGAGGCCGGCGAACTCAAGAAGGCCGATCCCATCCACCAAAGCCTCCAGGCCGCGCTCGACCTGATCGCGTCGAGCGGCCTGCCCAAGGGCGCCACCGCGGACCTGGGGGCCCGGCTGCGGGCCTTGAGTCCGCGGCTGCGTGACCTGCAACACTGGCGTCGCTGGGGCGCGGACCAGCATCGCGAGGCCCTGTGCGCGGCCATGGAGGCCTTGTGCGCGCAGGACCTGCCCTTGGCGGCGGTGGCCGAGCGCCTGCATGTCCTCAAGACCGACTGGCAGGAGGTGGAACGGGCCGGCTCCCCCGCCAACAAGCCGCTGTGGGAGCGCTTCCAGCAGGCCGCCGCCACGGTCGCCGAGCGGGTGCGCCCGCTGCTCGCCATCCAGGCCGCGGAACAGGACAGCAACCGCGCCGCCCGCGAGCAGGTGTGCGGCGAGCTCGAAACCTTCCTGTCCCGGGTCGACTGGGAGCGGGTGGAGTGGAAGCGTGTCATGCGGGCCGAGCGCGAGGTCCGCCACGCCTGGTCCCTGATCGGCCCCTGTGAACCCCGTGAGCGGCGGCGGCTGGAACGCCGCTACCAGCAAGCCATCACGTCCATGGACCAACGCCTCGAGGCGGAGCGGGCGCGCAATCAGGCCCACAAACGCGGCCTGATCGAGCGCGTGCGAACCCTCGCCGAGCACCCGGACCTGGACGCCGCCATCAACGAGACCAAGGACCTCCAGCGCCAGTGGTATACCACGGTCCCGGCCCGGCAGCGCGACGAGAACCGCCTGTGGCAGAGTTTCCGCGCCGCCTGCGATCTCGTCTTCGAGCGCCGCGCCGCCCAGCACCAGGCGCAACGCGGCGAGTTGGCCGCCAACCTGGCCGCCCGCGAGGCCCTGTGCGACGAGGCCCTGGCCTGCGCCGAGTCGCAGACGGACCCGCGCCGCCTGGCCGCGGCCCAGCGCGACCTTGAGCAACGCTGGCGGGAGGCCGAATCCATTCCGGTCCCGCGGCCCGCCGTCGCCGCCCTGAATCGCCGCTGGCAAGAGGCGCTCGCGCGGCTGAACCAACGCCGCCAGGCGGTCGAGGACGCCGCCGGGCGCGCGCTCTTCGACCTGCTGATCCACCGGGCGGCCCTGTGCGAGGCCCTGGAGGAGCGCCTGTTGGACCCGGCGGCCGCTCCCGTCGACCCAGGTCTCGGCGAGCAGGAATGGGCCAGCCTGCCGGAACTGCCGGACCGGGGCCAGCAGGAGGCACTCGAGGAGCGCCGCCGCGCCGCCCTGGAGGCCGCGAGCGACCCGGCGCGACTGGCCGCGCTGCGCGGCCTGGCCCTGACGAACCGCGAGCGGCGCGAACGCCTGTGTCTGGAGTTGGAGGTTGCCGCCGGGGTGGAGTCCCCCCCGGCCCTGGCGCAGGAGCGGTTGCGCCTCCAGGTCAGCCGACTCGCCGAGCGCATGAGCGAGGGCGAGGCGGACAGCCTGCGCGGCGCCGCCGACCTGCTGCGCGCCTGGTATCTGCTGGGCCCCGCGCCCCGCGACGCGGCCCTTCAGGCGCGGGTGGAACGGGTACGCCAGGCCCTGGCGGCGGGCGGCCGGGCGGCGGAGTCGGAAGCCGGCTGAACACCCGGGCCACGACGGCTATCATCCCCGACGAAGGTCTGAAGACGGGTTACGGTAACCGCTCGGCCGTACGTCGGGGCGCGATGCGCCGTCCCGGTTCTGCTGCAATGGCCTCGGCGCGATCCTCTGCGATGCGCGTCCGCGTGCGTTCCCGCAGCGCTGCCCGGCGTTGTGCGGCGGCCCGTGTCGGACGCAGGATGCTCGTCAGGTTGATCATGGCGTAGTGTTTCAGTCGGGATTTAGCTAATCGAAAAATAGCGGCTGCGACGATCCTGTCAATACGGGTTTTCCCTAGGTTGGGGCGGCCGCTGTCGGCCTGACTTGCTGCGTCGCCGTCAGGTCCGGGCCGATGCGCCCCGCTGTGCGACCTTAAAGCTACCCTCTTTTGCGGGCCTGGGTCTGTGTCGTAGCGCACGCTCCCAGCAAGGTGCCGGTCCTTGACTGGACGCAGAGTGCCCCCGGCCGCTTCCGCCCGGCCGCCCTTTCCCGGATAATCGATCCCCCCTCCTTCCCCCCCCGCACGGTGCCATGAACGGACTCGATCCCAACCAAACTCGATCAACTCGAAGATTTGTTCATCTTCGGCGACCGCGAGGAGCGGCAGGCCTTTGCGCTCGCCCGGCACGAATTCGCTTCCCTGGAACAGGGCGTCGCCTGATCTTCGTCGTGCGCGAGGAATATCTGGCTGGTCATGGACCGCTTCTGCCGGCAGGCGGTGGAGCGATCCCCAGACGGCCCGGCACTCACCCTGGCGGGTTTCGGCAGTCAGTGGTGTTCGTTATTACCGGCTGGGACTCCAGCGCCAGACGGCTGAGGTGAATCCCACCCTGGGTCTCGCCGGCGCATGGCAGGACATGCCTCCAGAGCAGTTCGATGACCTGCTGAGCGAATTCGCGCAGCGGCGCGGCGATGCCTTTGCCGGGAGGCGTCCCAATGAAGGGCCTGCTTGTCGATACCGACATTCTTTCGCTGTTCCTGCGCGGACACGCGCGGGCCGTCAACTGCACCCGCGCCCGGAAATGCTAACCTTGGACCAGTCCCGCCACCAACTGTCGCGAGGTCGACCCATGCCCAGGACTACCAGCGCCCCAGCCAGAGCGCGCCGGCCACCGCCGGTGCCCGTCGCGGGCGAGCCGGTCTCGCAAGACGGCCGCGAGGTCACCGAGGAGGAGTACTGGCGCGACTATTACTTCGAATCGGACATCCATTACGAGTGGAACAACGGTCGCCTGGAGGAAAAGCCGGTGTCCGACTATGGGACCTTTCTCGTCTATGCCTGGTTCACCGAGTTGCTGCGGCACTTCCTGCGCGCCCGCCCCGGCGCGCGGATGGTGGCCCTGGAGATGGGCTTCCGGCTGGCCTTGCCGACCGGCACCGTCATCCGCAAGCCGGACCTGGGCGTGGTGCGCGACGGCAATCCGGTGCCGCTCCAGCCGCTGGACGCCTCTTACCGCGGGGTCTTCGACCTCTGTATCGAGGCCCTTTCGGACAAGGATCGGCGCGGCATCGCGCGGGACGCGGTCACCAAGCGGGCCGAGTACGAGGCCGGCGGCGTGTCTGAGTATTACATCCTGCACCGCGAGCCCGAGCGTCAGGTCTTTTACGCCCGTACGGCCGCCGGGATCTATGTGCCCATCGTGCCCGCGGCTGGGGTGATTCGCTCCCGCGTCCTGCCGGGGTTCCGGTTCCGTCTGGACGACCTGCTGACCCAGCCCAGCCCCGAGGCCATGCGCCACGACCCTGTCTACGCGCCGTTCGTGCTGCCCGGCTGGCGTGAGGCCGAGGAACGGGCGGCGGCGGCCATGCAGGAGGCCATCGCGGCCCGGGACGCGGCCGAGGCGGCGCGCGCCCAGGCCGAGGACGCGCTGGCGCGGCTCAAGGCGGAGTTGGCGAACCGGGGCTGAGATGAACGGCCTCAACCCCAACCAAACCGAGGCCGTGCGCTACACCGCCGGCCCCCTGCTGGTCCTGGCCGGTGCCGGTTCCGGCAAGACCCGGGTCATCACCCGCAAGATCGCCCACCTGATCGGTGCCTGCGGCATCGCGCCCCGCCACATCGGCGCCGTCACCTTCACCAACAAGGCGGCGCGCGAGATGCGCGAGCGCGCCTTGAAGGAACTCAAAGGCCGCGACAGCCGGGGACTGCGCGTGTCTACCTTTCACACCCTGGGGCTCGACATCCTGCGCCGCGAGCACAGCGCGGTCGGCCTGCGCCCCGGCTTTTCCCTGCTGGACGGCCAGGACAGCGAATCGCTGATCAAGGAGCACCTGCGCGGCATCCCCAACGCGGACGCCTTCAACCCGGCGGCCGTGGCGCACCGGATCTCGGCGTGGAAAAACGACCTGATCGACCCCGAGCAGGCCCGGTCCACCGCCGTGGACGCCTTCGAGGCCCAACTCGCCGGGCTCTATGCCGACTACGAGCGCAGCCTGCGCGCCTACAACGCGGTGGACTTCGACGAACTGATCCTGGGGCCGGCACGCCTCTTCGCCACCCACCCGGAGGTCCTGGAGCGCTGGCAGGGGCGCATCCGCTATCTGCTGGTGGACGAGTATCAGGACACCAACGGCGCCCAGTACGAACTGGTGCGCCAACTCGCGGGCCCCCGCGGCGCCTTCACCGTGGTGGGCGACGACGACCAGTCCATCTATGCCTGGCGCGGCGCCCGGCCCGAGAACCTGGCCCGCCTCAAGGACGATTACCCGACGCTCAAGGTCATCATCCTGGAGCAGAATTACCGCTCCAGCGCGCGCATCCTGGCGCTTGCCAACCACCTGATCAAGCACAACCCCCACGTCTTCGAGAAGCGCCTGTGGTGCGACCACGGCCCCGGCGAGGCCCCGCGCGTCCTGAGCTGCCGCGACGAGGCCCACGAGGCCGACCGTGTCGTCTCCGAAATCCTCCACTGCAAGTTCACCGACGGCGTCCCCTTCGGCGACATCGCCATCCTCTATCGCGGCAACCACCAGGCGCGCCCCTTCGAGAAGGCCCTGCGCGAGCACAGCATCCCCTATTTCCTCAGCGGCGGGACCTCCTACTTCTCCCGCACCGAGGTCAAGGACCTGATGGCCTATCTGCGGCTGCTCGCCAATCCGCAGGACGACGCCGCCTTCCTGCGGGTGGTCAACACCCCGCGCCGCGAGATCGGCCCCACCACCCTGGAGCACCTCGCAACCTATGCCCGCGGGCGCGGGGTTGGTCTCCTCGCCGCCTGCGGGGAACTGGGCCTGGGCGAGCACCTGGCGGAGCGCCAACGCGAGCGCCTCCAGGCCTTCACCGACCTGATGGGCACCTTCGCCGAACGCGCCGCGGCGGACCCCGTCACCGCCGTGCGCGCCCTGGCCGAGGCCATCGACTACCCGGGCTGGCTGCGCGAAAACGCCTCGAGCCAGGCGGTCGCCGACCGGCGCATGGACAACGTCCACGACCTGATCGAATGGCTCGGCCGCCTCAACAAGGCGGAACACCAGGCCAAGACCCTGGGCGAGATGGTCAGCCACCTGACCCTGATGGACGTACTCGACCGCCAGGACGAGGAGACCGGCGGCGACCGCGTCCACCTGATGACCCTGCACGCCGCCAAGGGGCTGGAGTTCCCCCAGGTCTTCCTGGTCGGCATGGAAGAGGAGATCCTGCCCCACCGCACCAGCATTGAGGAGGACAGCATCGAGGAGGAGCGCCGCCTCGCCTATGTCGGCATCACCAGGGCGCGCCGGGCCCTGACCTTCAGCTACGCGCGGCGCCGCAAACTCTTCGGCGAGATGATCCAGACCGAGCCCAGCCGCTTCCTCGCCGAACTGCCCGAAGACGCCCTGGAGCGCGACGAGCACCGCGAGGCCGACCCCGCCGCCGGCCGCGCCCGGGGCCTGGCGCATCTGGCCAATCTGCGCGGTATCCTGGGCTAGCCCCCGCGGTCCCCCAACCGGAGGTCGAGGCTTCAGCCGGTGGGCCGCGAAGGGACGCCCGTCGTCCGGAACCCGCAGGTCCCCCGTGGGAGCGGCTTCAGCCGCGACGAGGCTGGGCGAGCTTCTGCGGTCGCGTCGCGGCTGAAGCCGCTCCCACCGCGTCGCTGCGCGACCTTCACGACAAAGCCTCGACCTCCGGTTGGGCGCGCCGGCCCCTGGCGGCATCCGCCACGCGGATATGGACGCACCGCCCCGGCCCCTGTATCCTTACAAGTCGCGTAGAGCCGACCGCAAGGGTCCCTCGCCAACGCCGCGACTTACGACCTTGAGGGTCACTCAAGTCACCAGCGCCCGTAGCTCAGATGGATAGAGTACAGCCCTCCGAAGGCTGGGGTCACAGGTTCGAATCCTGTCGGGCGCGCCAAACTCAAAGGTTTAGCTAACCCAAGCAGCATCCCTTGGTGTTTCTGTGGTCTGGGTGTGTTCTCCCACCCAACTCAGGCGACCGCGCGGACTTTGGGGTGCACCACCTCCAGCCGCAAGCCTGAACGCCTATGGCCGGCATGACAGACCGACGGCAAGACCTCCTGAGGCGACTCGGCTTTCGTTTCGGAATCAACGGGCCGCATGCGGCACGCACGATGATGCTGGACGACCTGCGCAACCTACTGGCGCACACGCCGGTGGGCGCGTCGCGGCAGGAGTACGCTGGCGCGATCGTCACGGACAACCTGCTGGGCAAATCCACGCGGAAGGCGCGCGAGCTGTCGCTCAAGCATCTCACCGCCCTCTACGGCCTTGACGCTGCCAACCCCCTGTTTCGTGCCCTTCGGCATCTTTGGCCTGCGGATGTAGCAGCCCAGCCACTGCTCGCCTTGACAGTGGCCCTGGCCCGAGACCCGCTACTGCGGGCTTCCCAGGGTTTCGTTCTATCCAGACCCGTCGGATCATTGGTACCCCCGCAGGACCTGGAAGCATTCTTGGCTGAAGCCTTCCCCGACCGCTTCAGCAGTGCGTCGCTGAAGTCATTTTCCCGTAACATAGCAGGCACATGGACCGCAGCGGGCTTCTTGCATGGACACCGGCGTAAGACCAGGTCTCTGCCCGAAGTGCGTCCCGAGGTTGTCGCACTGAGTCTTTTCCTTGGCTATCTCGAGGGCCGCTCGGGCCAGCGGCTGTTCTCCTCGGAATGGATGGCATTGCTGGGCGTCACGCCCGCCGAGCTGGAAGCGCTGACCAGCGCGGCGGCAAACCGCGGGCTGCTCGTGTTCATGAACGCCGGGGGCGTCCAGGAAGTCAGGTTTCACGGCTATCTGACCCCGGGGGAAGAACAAATCAGACAGGAGGCTCCACATGTCGTCTAGGGTTCAGAAACTTGCGGCCGCCTACCGTGCGCACCTCAGCGTTCCATGGCAGTCGGGACTCGCAGCGATCCAGCGCGTCGTCTTCGCGGTCTACGACAAGGCCGATGAGCTGCGTCTGCGGGCGAACGTGGAGGAGTTTGCACTCGCGACCGAGCAAGCCAGCAAGCAGTGGCTCCTCATCGACCTGACGAACGCCTTTCCCGAATGGATGATGGCGCAGAAGTACCGCGACGCCTATTTTGAGAGCCCGGAGGACTTGGCCGGGTATCCGACCGGCGAGCTGACCGGATTCGTCGCCGACCTCGTCGCCAGACTCAAGACCAGAATCGAGGCGCAGAGCGGGCCCGACACGGTGGTCGCGCTGCTGGGCGTCGGCACCCTGTTCGGCCTTGCACGGGTTTCGACCGTCGTCGAGGGCATCAAGGAGTCGGTCAGCGGGCGGCTGTTGGTCTTCTTCCCGGGTGAACACCACCCTGAACACCACAGCTATCGCCTGCTCGACGCGCGCGACGGCTGGAACTACCTCGCCGTGCCATTGATTGCGTAGACCCGGCTTCCAGCCGGGTCCACATGGTCGGCCGTCGATCTCACACGACGGCGCATAAATCCGGCTGGAAGCCGGTCAGGCCTTGAGCGTAATCCCGGCCAGCGGTGCGCGATGCGTGCGTAGTCAGGGCTTCCAGCCCTGACGGTGTCAGGCCAAGATGGCCTGACTACGCACCCGCCGAGCCCAAGTGGCCGGAATCTTGATCGAGGCCACCGGTTCTACTAACGGAGATTCACATGCTCAACCGCGATATCTACAGCACAGCACCGAAGGAGAACCGTCTCGCGAACAATGGTGTGGCAGAGGTATCGGAGGACTACTCCGAGGCTGCTGCGGCCGTCCTGCGTTACGAGCTCGAAACCTTCGTCTGCGACGGGCAGTACGAGAAAGGTCTGGAGACCATCCTCGACAAGTTCCTGCTCAACCTGGACTCGAAGACCGAGCAGCCCGGTGTCTGGATCTAAAGTGGACCCCATGTCCAGGACAGTTTTCCCTCGAATTTAAGCTGTCGTGCCGCCGTTCATCGCAGCGGTTTGGCGCTGCCCCAGCCGCGGCGGAACCGTCGTTCACGACGGCATCCGACCAG
>Ga0247840_10012570_pt1 | contig 10006 bp, 15 predicted proteins | sample LaCruzMarch2015__FD_192404 | JGI IMG/M metagenome (GOLD analysis project Ga0247840, IMG submission 192404) | Freshwater microbial communities from meromictic Lake La Cruz, Castile-La Mancha, Spain - LaCruzMarch2015_17m | ecosystem: Environmental > Aquatic > Freshwater > Lake | place: Spain...
GTTTTCATTTCAAAAAAGGTTCCCGTGAAACCCTGTGTTTGTATCCGGGGACAAAAAAACCACGCTTACGTGGTCATTGCATCCACCCGACAGCTCGCGGGAGGGAGGAGTTTACGAATCGATTTCAGCAAGGCAAGAATAAAATCGAGTATTTTGCAAAAAATATTTTCAGCGTTCCAACGCGCCTTGGAAATCCACTCCGGCATGGTGCGGAAAGACGGGATTCCCGGGCATCGGAAATCCACACTCGCACAACCTCACGGTGGATGGTAGGTTTCCAGCATGAAAAGCAGCGTCATCCGCCGGGATCCGGGTATTCTGGGGGCCACTCCCGTTTTCTCTGGAACCCGCGTTCCCGTCCGCAACCTGCTGGATTGCCTCGAAGGCGGCTACACCATCGACGAATTCCTTGAGGATTTCCCGACGGTAAAAAAAGAGCAGGTGCTCGCGTTCCTTGAGGAAACCAAGGCGGACTTGGAATTGGCAGTGCCGGCATGAGGGTTATCCGGGTTTCTTGAAGTCAGAAATTTTCCGGTTCGGCGGCGGCCGTTCATTTTTTCGCTCAAAGCGACCGACATCCTGCGGCGATCAAAAAGAAATCGCAACGCCGCAGGAATCCCGGCCAGAGCGGAAATTCATGCGTCCGCACGGATTTGGACCTGGTTGCCGGTTTTGCACACATGCACGGACTGGCCCCGCCGATTCTTGCGCTGCAAAAAATTACGCCGCCACCACTTCGACGCGGGAAAGAAATCCGAGTTTTCGGAGAAGCTCCTCGCAGTCATCCCAGACAAGACCAAACGCTCGCACGTCGGCGACACCGAGGCGGGCAATAACCGACGAAAGCGTTTGGGCGTCGCGGTCGGCAAGTTCACCGTCCATCAGGGCACCCTCCGCCCAATCCACCAACTGCGCCAGCGAAATCTCGTGGTGGAGATAAGCGGCTATCTGGTCGGCGACGGTTTGTTTCGTGATCGTCATCGTGGCAACCCTACACTTTCCGGTGACCTTTATCCACTGGGAATTTTTCATGGGTTTCGACCAATTTCCCTTGGTCATCGTAAATCTCCTGCCAGAAACGCAGGGTGTTTTCGTTCGAATCAACTTCCTTCAAGTATCGTGCCTGCCAGCCCAAACGCCCGAAGACATTGATCCGGTAGCGTCGGCCCCCATCAGGCAAATCCGCCCACTGGCCAAACTTCTTCTCGTTCTGATTGCGTGTGCTCATGCGCCCGTGCCATCCGCCTGCGGATCATTGACAACGCATCAAGAACACCCAATTCGCGGGCTTCGGTCAAGGCGCTGCCTGCGATATTTCTGGAAATCCGGCTCAGATTTCAGTGCGCCAACTCAGAAGATCTGTTCAAGTGCCGCCCGCGCCAGCCACATCCCGCCACTTTTCAAGTGCTTGAATAGCCCGCGAGTATTCCTGGGCCAACAAATCGTGGAGTGATGCCGGTTTCATGACGGGCTTGCCGTCTTCCACCACTGCGAACGCCCACTGCCTGCCTCCGTTGATATCGGGGTCGGCAAGCAGACGGTCGAAAAAATCCTGCGCCTTTATCTCTGGCATGTGATCGCGGAAGAATGAGGCGCACTCGGCCACGAACAAATCCATCATCTCCGGAACGATTTCCCGCACCGCGTCCCCGGAAACGAGCTGGCGGTGAATGGGGATCTCGAAAATCAGAACCGGATTCATATGCAAAGGATGGCCAAGGCCAACTCGAAACTTCGGATACCGCGTCAGTTCCTCGAAGCGACGGGATTCAAAATAGAAGTGCGTGTGCATGGCCTGATCAACGAGGATCGTGAAATAGAGGCAGGCAAGGAAACGGGGCCGATGATCTGCGAAAACTTGCATCAGTTCCGAGCAGCCATGTGTCCAGATATGCCCTGCCGCGAGGATAATGGCATGTTCCTGCGGCTCGAATCCTCGGAAAAGCAGCGCAAGGTCGGAGCGGAATGCCTGATTGTAGTATTCCTTCAGTGTCATGGCTTCGCTTCCGCTTCCATCGCCGGGCTCTGTCCGGTCAGTTCAAATAGTATCGAGAAGTCGTTTACGCCAGTCTCGCTCGTAAAGATTGTAGGGCCTTTTTCGTTCTGGGTGGCCGGTGGTGTAGGACGGGTTCATGCGACGTTTGAACGCGGGCGACCAAAGGAAGCACTCTCTAACTTCGATGAGATCCTCGCCAGCACTTTTTGCAATCACCGCAAACTTGCTTTGACCATTGCCGCTTATGTCCCAGTTATTGTGGCCGTCGTTGTTAATGAGTTTGTGGTCAACACAGTCTTGGCGTGCCCATGCCATGACGGTAATCCATCGTGGCTCACGGCTCAGAAGAACATTGGCTGGATAAGGCAGCGAGTCCTCGGGCTTGAAGTCAAACCAGTGTCGATCACGAATGCGCCCGATGGCTTCAGCTTTTGTAAGGCCGCCACGCACTTCGGTGAGCGTAGCCAATAGCAGGACTATACACTGCCAGCGAGGATAGTAGGTGAGAATGTCGCCAATGTCTGTCATCCGATGAAGCTATTAGATTCAGATTATGCCCTCGTTTTCTTCAAGGATTCCCTTTGCGGCATCCCTCGCTTGCTGGAGAGAAACAATCAACGCCTCGACTTGTTCGTCCAGTTCCTGAATTGATGCGCATAGCGCAACAGCTTTTGGTGGTCCCTCGAGTGAAGCTCCAAAGTTTGAAAGCGATATTGATACTTGGAAATGGGGAAGCTGTTCGGTTCCAACATTAACGCGGTCAGCAAAGAATTCAGCCATAGGAGTTGGATTTCAAGATGGTTGGAAGTCAAATGTAAAAATAATCGAGGAATGACTGTCTTATTCTCCCTCGACCGAAAGAGTGATGCAATCCGGTGGAAATTCACTGCCGTCAGGTAGCGTCAGACGTGAGAAAAGTGCTTTGAGACGCTCCAATTTCTCCAATCTTCCCGATTGAGGGCAGAAATACAGACCGGTTCCCGGTTCCACCTCCGTAGAAGAGTAAGGTATATTTTTAGCTGGGTTCAAGAAACGTGAGCGGTCAGTCGAAAGCGGATAACGGATGATTGGAATCTCCATCAGTTGCTCTCTCATAGGTTTCCCGAACATGTCGAGAAGCAATCGCAAGAGCGCCACTATGGTATCGACATCATTTTGCTTTGCGATGGTCTCGGTTCCACGATCAACATCGAGTGCCCCCCAATCGATAGTAATTTTTAATCTGCCGTTGACGTTACCATTTTGCTCATCTGGAACCTCGCTACCAGAGTCACCAGGCGAAAATTCACCCACTGCCTGAGCAGGTGCGGAATACACCCGATTGATGTAGTTTTGGAAATGCGGAGCCAACTGCTGCATCAAATTACGGCTAGCGTGACATTCTGGGCAAATCAGCACTCCGTTTTTGAGCGAGGTAGGTCCTCCAGCGCTGTGTTCAATAATATGATGAATTTCCGCGTCACCGAAGGAGACGCGACGGTTTGGACGAACGCAATCAGGATTTTGGCATTGTCCCCGGTCTCGGTTCCAAATGACTTCACGTTCCAGAGAGTCAAATCGGCGATTCTCATCACGTGGAACAATGAGGATTCTTGGATACACATCGGACAACATGAAGGCATGCCTGAATCGAATGATCTCCGCCGTGTCGGAACCAGATCCCGAAAGAAGACGCCCGAATCGCTCGTGATGAGGAAGCGACTCGCGGGTCTGTCTATGATGGAGGCGGGCCTCCGCAACGGTCTGTTTGAATGAGAGGAAGGCATCAACGACCGTTTTCTTCCAGTCTTGCGCATAGTTGCCTTGGTCGAGTGAATCAACGAGCAGAGCAAAATGAAACGCCATCTGGAAAGTTATCGGGCCGCCTTCCTTGAGCGCTTCAAATCTGGGCAGTTTAGCAACAAGATCGAGTAAATACTCCGTTCTCAACGCGCCTGGGTCGCCCTCTGGCAAGTCAAGATTATCCATGTAAAAGTCGTTGATCGTCTTCCCCTTGAGGTCCACAAAATCGTCTCCTGTCCTCTCTCTAAGCATGATTGTCATGGCCAGACCAGCGAAGAACTTGCGCATCTCCGCGTGCCCGTCCACATAGTGTTCGCCATCCGCCACTGTAAGCCGCCTCGAAGTGACCTTCCTAAATAGGCTGAAAAACGGTTTGGGTTTCGAGAGTCGATGCCCGGGTTTGCCAGCGTGCTGAATCACGAAGTTAGTAAAATCTCCTGGCCATGCATCACGCTTCTCCTGTGCGGTCAATGGAGTGCCTGCCTGCAATCGAATAAATAAATCCCGCACTTCGTTACGTGCCGCTGTGATCTGAACAACGAGCAACTGGTGACTTAGCAGTCTATTTTTATCTTCGGCATCAAGTTCCTGAAACTTCTTGCCAGTCCAAGCTGGAAGATTTGCCTCCTCAACCGGAACAATGGTGCCAGGTCGTGCTTTCTTTGGGTCAGGAAGAGAGAATTCATTCTGGCAGTATGCAACAATGGATGCGAGCCGCTGCTGTCCGTCCACAATCCAGGCCGTCGTCTCAACCGCTTGGGTAAAGTTGTTTGTTCGGGACTCAATGTGGATGTAAAATATAGGAATTTGATAGCCGCGCAGAAGGGAGTCGATAAGACCTTGCCTTTGCGTCAGGCTCCACTGTAGCCCTCGTTGATACTCGGGATTCACCCGCAATTCATGCTCGCGGTAAGCGGCGCTGAGGTCCTGAAGTGATCGGGTTATGAGATCTGATTTCATGCAGGTAATAACTGGTGCAAAGGGTGAGTGTGTCGGCAATTGTCCATAAATCACACGGTAGGTTTTTCGGCGATCATAAAACCAGCTCTTGGCGGCGTGGAAAGTAGCCGACGACTCGATTGCAAAGGATTTGGTTGCCGACGATGCCTTCGGTGTCGGCCAGCATCAGTGTTGCACCGAGCAGAGCCGGCAGTGTGCCGCAGCGAAGCGTGAAGGCAACTCCGGCAAGCGTAACTGTGACCTGATGGGTGTCGGTCTCGAACTGGCCGACGCCGGGGTAGAAATCGGTGACGTTTCCGGCGGCTGGAAAATCTGCAAGCGAGTTGTCTTGTAAGTAGGAAATCTGTGCTCCGGTATCGAAGAACATCCGATAGTCCGTCCCGGCAATCTGTGCCGTAAGAATCGGGATGCCCATGAAATCCCCCAACCGCACGGTCTGCCCTGCATGTGACAATTCGTCTGTCGAAAGACTGAGCGTGCCGCCGGGGACATCAAGGATGTGATCAAATCGCCCAAGCACGTCAGTGCCGAGAAGACCGACGCATTGGACGCGGACGAAGCCGGACAGCGAGGCTGCGGTGAGCCCGAGATAGCTGCTGCCAAGTTTGAACTGCTCACCGGCGAGAGAAAGGCTGGAGGAAGTGCCGAAGCTTGTTGGTGCCCCTGTGTCGAAAAGCCACAACTCACCGTTCAACTCGACGAAGAGGTGTCCATCTCGGAGTTGCAGCGGCAAGGTGTTCATTTATCTCGGGGCGGGTGGCGAAGAGGTCGGCTTCGGTGGTTGATGTTTTCCAAGGCGTTGGTCAATTCATCGCAGTCATCGTGAATTTTGTCGCTTTCAAAGTTTTCGGATCGACGGTGTAGAATCCTCCTCGTCCGGCGCGCATGCGCCAGGTATCGGGCGGGGACATGAAGACGAGGATGAGGTCCTTGGTGGAGCCGTCGGCATTTTGAGTTGAGCCGCTCATGTCCCAGTCGGCATGGAAATGGAGGCAGGCGAGCAGGGCGTCCAGCGGGTGCTGGTAGGAATCGGCGATGGCTTTTCGCACGCGCTGCATTTTTTTGATCAAGGCGGTTCGTTCTTCTTCGGAGAATTGGACGACCGGGACTTTCAGGGTTTCGACCGGATCAGGCGGACGTTGAAATCCGGGCATCTCGCGAATCACCCGGCGTGGCGGGCGGCGGGTGTTGCCGTATTGGATGATTTTTTTCGGCGTGAGGGGCTTTCCCTTCAGGCACTTGTCGAGCTGGGCGATGCTTTTGACGCCCGCGAGTTGTTCGGACCCTTGCAGCGCCTTCAAGTCGTCGCGGTAGTAGTCGAACCACGGGATACCGCAGGCCTCGTATTCCTTGGCCGTGAATGGCGGGTGCGGCGGGTCTTCGTTCGTCATTTCTCGCCAGTCCAGCGCATTGCACAGGTGGACGAAGCAACGGACTGGGTGCGCGGTATCCCATTCCTCGAACGGATACGGGTCTTCGTAAATCTCCTGCCGCATCAATCCGCCGGCGGCGAGGCCCATGGCACCAAAGCTTCGCGGAGGAGATCTTTTGATGCCGATTGGTCGCTCGACCAGGTGCTTTCGGAACAACGCGGGGATCAATTCCAGCAGTTCCTCCGGCAGGTTGGGAATGATTTCCCGGTTGAAATACGACTCCACGCGCATGGGGCAGGCTTGCAGTTGGATGCCCCCTATTTCCGCTTTGCCGGTCAGTTGTTCCTCGACGGAGAAACCGGAACCGAGCGGCATGGCGACAAATTGCCGGATGAGGCCCTCTCCCACGGCAAATCCGTCGAGCCACCGCTGCTCGGGGACAACGACATAATTCTGCGGGTCGCGCTGGAATTCGGGTGCCCACGGCTCGCCCGAGACGGCGTTGATCTTCCCCGCCCCCACCTTCACCGCAAACGGATACTCCGATGAAAACCGCACCCAGAGAGCTTCGCTCTGATACATCGGCATCATCACGCCTCCCCGCTTCAACCACTCTGCAGGAACATCGAAGTCGTCAACCGGGCGGACAGGAAACTCTCCCAAGCCTTCGGGCAACGGATACTCGCCTCCGTCATCCGGGATCCGCAACGTGCGCTGGAAGGAAACCTCCAGAGCGGACATGTCGTCAGAAATCCGGGCGTTGGTTTTTGCTGTCTCCCGCAAAGCGGCTTCGATATCGGCATAGGTCAGGGCCTCGGCGGTCCTGATCACTTCGGCGGTGGAGGTGTTGCCAACAAGCCCCCACATGGACCCGTGCAGAATGAATTGATCCAGCATCTGGACCAGATCGTAACGGTCTTCCGGCAGAACAAACCTCGGCCGGATTTTTTGAATGTGTTGCTCCAGGAGGGATTCGAGTTGCCGGGGGATTTCCGGGAACGCGAACGAAAGCGAGTTGTCTTCGAGTTGGATCATGGAATTCTGGACGATGGAGAAAAGGAGGACGCGGAGGAATTCATCTGTTCTGCGCCCATCATTTCTTCTTCTCTGCGCTCTCTGAGTTCTCTGTGGTTAAACATCTTCACCATTCCCCGTCGCGGACTTCACGGACGGCCTGGGCGATGCGTTTTGCGGGGGCTCGGCGAACGGCGCGGAGCAATTCGGCAATCAAGGCCGGGCGTTCGCGGATGATTTTGAGCAGGTCGGCGGAAACTTTCCCGGCCAGGGCCAGCAAAACATCGGGATCTTCTCCCAGTTCCTTTGCGATCCGTTGAATCGTATCCTCTCCGGGGGGTGGCTGCTCCCCGCGCTCGATCTTGCTGAGATACGACGGCTCGATCCCCACTCGCCCCGCCACACGGCGCAGCGAAAACTCCTTGGCGGGTTTCGCCTCCCTCCGCTCGCGGACATACGGGCCGAATGCCTGGCTCATTTCCAGAAGTAAAATGGATTCCGGCAAGGTTGTAAACAGGGCGAAAGCAACGGATCTTTCACATGCGGGGACCGGTTCCAGTCGTTGCACTTTGATCGGTTCCAAATCGCCTGAAGCTGGGCGTCGTAGAAGGCGTCCCGTTGATTACGTTCAATTTCCTGCAACGCGTCGAGTGTCTCCAAGCGAACATAGGCATCCCAACTGTCGCCACCAAATGCCGCGACGGTTGAGAGGAGGATGCAGAGGATAATTGTTGGTTTCATAGTGTGTAGAACATACTACACATTATCTGCCTGTCAATTGGGATTTGCGGATATCAAAAATCCGCACGGGTGTTCCGCCGACAATTTCGGAGGGCCGTCGGCCTCCGGGGGATGCCGCGCGTTACCGGCGGTTGAGGCGGAGGAGGAGACGCAGGACCTCGATGTAGAGCCAGACAAGCGTGACCAGCACTCCCAGGCCGGCCATCCACTCGTAATATTTCGGAGCGTTTGCCGCAGCTCCCTTCTCGATGTTGTCGAAATCCACGAGAAAATTGAGTGCGGCGATCACGATGATGCCGAGGCTGAGGGCGATCCCGAGCGGGCTGGAATCGTGGAGGAACGGCATTTTGATGCCGAAGAACATGAGGCCGAGATTCGCGAGGTAGAGGAGAGCGATCCCCAGGGTGCAGGCAAAGATGATCGAGCGGAACTTATCTGTCACCTGGATGATGCGGAATTGGAACAGGGCGAGCATGGCGAACAGAATACCGAACGTGATGAGCACTGCCTGCAGGACGATTCCTCCGCTCTGGGTGTTATACATCGCCGAGATCACCCCGAGGGCGGCACCCTGACAGACCGCATAGACCGGCGCGAGCACCGGCGAAAGGCGGGGCTTCCATGAGGCGGCGAACACCGCAATCAAACCGAGGATGAATCCCCCGGCCATGACCGGAATCACAAATGGCGTCGCGGCAAGCGACCAGGCGAGCGTCGCGGTCGCAGCGGTGACTGCAGCCAGCATCGTCGTCTTGTGGATCGTGCCGGAGACCGTCATGGTGTCGCCGGTCGATGCCTCGATCAAGTTGATGCGGTTCTCGTTGAAAAGCGGGTTATTCATGACGGAGGAGTAGCCCGCCCTTGGCGGTCTTTCAAATAGAAATCATCACGCGCGCTCGAGTTCCGTAACGCGGTCATGCAGGGCCGGGCCAACATAGCAATGGGATCCGCAGGAAACGAGCCCGGCGTGACGGAACACCCTGCGATAAAACGCGGCGGTCCGGGGGACCATGCCCGAGGTATCACCGTCCAGACGTGCATCCATCGGATACGCTTCGAGAAAGGCGATCCCTGCCAGCCGCTGCGCGAGGATTTCGAGCCCGATGATCAACTCGTCATCCGGCACGTAATACAGGGCATCGCTGCAGATGATGACGTCATAGGAAGGCGCGAGGCGGGGCAGGTTTCCGAATGAGCCGGGGATCAGATGACGGCGGCGGCCGAATCGCCGGATCGCATACGGACTCGGGTCGATGCCGGTGTAGCGGACATTGAGCTTCTTCAATGCCGGCTGCCACTGCCCCTCGCCGCAGCCGATATCGAGCGCCGTGCGGACCCGGCGGCCGAGGTAGTATTCCGCCACGGCGACGACGAGCCGGGCCTTGCGCGCGACCGCTGCGGGCGTGCTCACGCGGTGAAGCGGATTGCGATACCACTTGTCGAAGTAGGCTTTGTCGTATGCCCGGCCGCGTGCGGGCTTCATGTGGAAAAATGCAGTGCCAGCCAGATGGCGTCGGAGGAAACCGACTCCACGCGATGGCGCGACCGCGCCGGGATGGTGAGAAAATCCCCGGCCTTCAGCGGCACGTCCCCGCCCGGATCGAACCGGAGCACGGCGCTTCCCCGGACCAGCATCACCCACTCCGGCTGCTTCTGGTCATACCAATCCCCGCCCGCGCAGCCATTGGAAACGATCTGTTGCAGTCGGAGCCCGGGCATGTCGAGCAGCGTCCGGAATTCCTCCTTCTCTCCCGGCGGGGCATCCATGATATTTTTCATGATCGGCGGCATCAGGAGCATCATTCAACACCCGCGGGTTACGGCAATGATTTTCCTGCGCTTGCCATCCGGCCGGCAAAACTGGCAGTCTCGCACGACCTGATGAAATCGATCCTCGCCATCCTGAGAAACCTCTTCCGCAGACCTGAACCGAAGGCCAGGATCCTGACGCGCTGGATTCGATAAGGGAAGGCATCGAATCTGTAAGGGTTTTTGGATTTTGTAGGATTTACTGAGCAAATAAGGGTCGATCCAGACGCTCAAACGGTCGTAGTTTATTCAACCCGGAAACGTCCTTTGCTCGGGGCGATCTGCCACAATCTGCTGGCCGCAAAGGGCCTTTGTCAGAGCTCACCGGATC